>Ga0209417_1007695_pt1 | contig 10231 bp, 9 predicted proteins | sample RifGroF2_FD_184002 | JGI IMG/M metagenome (GOLD analysis project Ga0209417, IMG submission 184002) | Groundwater microbial communities from Rifle, Colorado, USA - Groundwater F2 (SPAdes) (version 2) | ecosystem: Environmental > Aquatic > Deep subsurface > Groundwater | place: Rifle, Colorado... | reverse complement strand
AAGCCGTATTTTTTTATGTATCCTTATTCCGATAATTCTTTTCTCTTTGAAACAATTTTTTCATATAAGCCTTCTTGGGGATTCTTGGGATTCTTCTGAAAAGAGGGGGGTGCGTTTACTTTTTCAATTTTCACAGAAAATAAATGATTCGTAAATAAGTTTTGTCTAAATGAATTGTTCGGTTATAGTATTCACCTGTGAAAATTTATAAGGGTGAATATTATGAATAATGACAAGATGGTTGAGCTGGAAGTTGCTTCCACTGTTGACGGGTCGAAGGAGAAAAATATTTTTTATATGCCGGAGGGCGGGAAAAATATTCCGCTGCTGGTAGGGCTTCATACATGGAGTTGTGACCGTTTCAATCAGGTGGACAGGATGCTTCCTTTCTGTATTGAGAGAAACTGGGCGCTGCTTCTTCCTGAATTTCGCGGGCCGAACCTTTCACGCAATCCCAGAGCGAAAGAAGCCTGCGCGTCGAAACTCGCCAAACAGGATATTGTTGATGCTGTCAATTACGTCAAGAAGAGCTTTTCGGTCGACACCAATAAAATATTGTTGCTCGGCGCCAGCGGCGGCGGACACATGGCCCTCATGATGGCGGCATATTCTCCTGATATATGGAAAGCTGTCAGTTCATGGGTCCCTGTTACGGACATTGCCATATGGCATGGTCATAATCCCGGCTACAGAGAACATGCCGAGGCATGTTGCGGCGGTGTGCCAGGCGCGTCTCCGGAGGTTGACAGAGAGTACCGCGAACGTTCCCCGGCTTTTCTTGCTGATAAGCTGACGGGCGTCAATCTTTCAGTCCATCACGGACGTTTTGATAAAAGTGTTTCATATCGCGAAACATGGAAACTCGCTCAGGAGATAGAGGCACTTAAACCGGAACATTTCTTTTTTGAGCTTTTTGACGGAGGTCATGAACTTCGCTATGATGTCGCATTCAAGTGGCTTGATACCCAAATCGTACGTGAAAAGGAAATAAGCGTAACAGGCTGAAATCCTGATTCTCTGGACGTCGGCATAGGATTGAAATCTCTATACATCGGAAAATAAATAAACAAGAAGGTGGATTTTATGAATAACCTCGGCGAGAATTTTAAAGGTGTATTGAATTTTATGCTGAAAAGATCAGTTGCCGTTAAAATTATTTTAATAGGTTTTCTGATATTTATCCTTCAGATTCCGACGTATCAGATAATCAATCTTATCAATGAACGGCAGAGCATGAAAGTTAAGGCCGTTGAAGAAATATGTTCAAAATGGGGCAAGTCACAAACGTTAACCGGGCCTTTTCTCGTTGTTCCGTTTCAGGAAAGGGTGCTGGAAGGCAAAGAACAGCGCGAGAGAATAGTTAAACACTGGATAACGATACTTCCAGAGACTCTCTCAGTAAACGGAAATATGCAGCCGGAAATTCGGAAGCGCGGTATTTATCAGGCCGTGCTTTTCAGCGGCAAGTTTACGTTGACTGGAACTTTTATTTTGCCCGAGACTTCCGAAATTTCAGGACTTAAGCCGCAGGCTGAAATTCTCTGGAACAACGCAATTATTGTTTTCGGCGTAAGCGATATAATCGGACTGAAGGAAAATATTCTGAAGATAGACGGTTCCGCAATCCGTACAATTCCCGGAATGCCGGGGGGACTGATTGCGAATATCGGATTTCATGTCCCATATTCCTTGAAATCCAGACTGCCGTCCGGCACTTCCGTGAGCAATGTAAAAATCCCCTTCTGCATGGAATTAGGCATAAATGGCAGTAGTGATATAAATTTCTATCCGCTCGGACGTGAAACAACCGTTTCTACAGCTTCTTCCTGGAACAGTCCCAGTTTTTGCGGAAAATTTCTGCCTAATTCCAGAGAAATTACGGATAAAGGTTTTAAGGCTGAGTGGAAGATTTCAGATATGAACAGGAATTATCCTCAAGTCTGGATTGACGGCGAAAGCAAAATTAATGATTCATCCTTCGGCGTGGGATTCTATGTTACCGCAAATATTTATCAGCAGAGTTTCAGGGCCGCAAAGTATGCCGTTCTTTTTATAGTATTTACCATGCTGGCCTTTCTTTTTGCGGAATCTTTTGCCAAAACGTGGATGCATCCGATACAGTATTTTCTTGTCGGTCTTGCGATTGTGATGTTCTATTCACTGCTTCTGTCTTTTGCGGAGCATATCTCATTTGCGCAGGCATATTTATTTGCCGCGCTTGCGGTGGTTCTGCTTGTCAGCGCTTATTGCGGCCTGATTTTCAGGCTTGGAAAAATGGCGGTATCTGTAGGCGCGGCTATGACGCTTGCTTATGCTCTCCTCTATCTCGTGCTTCAAATGGAAGATTACGCGCTTTTGGCTGGAAGCATCTGCTTCTTTGTGCTTCTTGCCGTCCTGATGTTTTTCACTCGCGGGATAAACAGGAAAAGCGATGATACAAACTGATCGCCCTATCCGAATATTTGATCCTGGGTTTTGGCGGACAGTTGACGGAGGATGCGAGGAGGAAAATTTTGTTTTGAAAATTGAATTTTGACTGATATTCAGATGTTTTACTGTTCAAAAATCTAATCAGGGCAAAAATCAGCCTTGATTTGTCTTCATTGACAATATGATTTTAACTCATCTTCGACAGTTGCGATTGCATTAGTCAGTAAATCTTGCATCACGGTCATGCTGAAATGTTTTGCCATCAAAGTCGGTTTTATATTCCGGATTACCCTTCATCAAGCGAAAAACAGGGTAATAAACTATATTGTGCTTTTTGAAGTTCCTGGCAATTGTGATTTTGAAGCGGAATGAGTGGAGCCAGCTGTCGGAATCGAACCGACGACCGACGGTTTACAAAACCGTAGCTCTACCGCTGAGCTAAGCTGGCATATAAATTCAATGAGTGCTAAAAATACTGCAACAATTCCAAAAAGCAATAAGAAATCTGTAAAAAATCATCCCGTAAGTATTAAAAAAATTCCCAAGGTCACAGAGAGGGATTTCTTATCTGTCTTTTTTCACGGGTTCGGTAATTTCCGGATGCTCATTATACCATCTGATGAAAGCGGGAATACCTTTTTCTATACTGGTAACCGGCTCGAAGCCGAGTTTTTTTCTGGCTTTTTCTATGTCGGCTAAACTGCCGGGCACATCACCTACCTGCATAGGCATCATTTCTTTTTCAGCTGGAATTCCCAGCTCTTTCTCTATAATCGCAATCATGTCCATCAGCTGTTCGCTCCGGTGATTGCCGAGATTTATTATCTCTGTTTTATCAAGGCCGTCCGTCAAAATTGCAGAGCATATTCCATTGACAATATCATCAATGAAAGTAAAATCCCTTTTCATATTGCCGTGGTTGAAAACTTTAATTTTTTTCCCGGATTTTATGTTTTCTACAAAGAGCCACAGCGCGGCATCAGGTCTGCCCCAAGGGCCGTACGCGTTGAAGAACCTGAGACCAATAGTCTGAAAGCCATAAAGGTTTGTATAAGAATGGGCCATCAGTTCGTTTGCCCTTTTAGTTGCGGCATAAAGGCTGAGAGGGTCGTTGACGCTGTCAGATTCGGAAAAAGGCAGTTTAGTATTTCCCCCATAGACGCTGGAGCTTGACGCATATACAAGCCTTGGGACATTGTGATGTCGAACCATTTCCAGAATATTGAGGAAAGCCAGTACATTGCTTCTCTCATAAGCATGCGGATTTGTGAGTGAATAGCGCACTCCAGCCTGGGCGGCCAGATTGCATACGCGCGTAATTTTATTTTCCTTGAAAACTTTTTCAAGCCTCTCAAGGTCGCAAAGGTCCAAACGGTACTCCTTAAAAGCCGGAAAGCCCTTGAGGATTTTGGAACGTCCCTCTTTTACCACAGGATGGTAATAGTCATTGAAATTGTCAATGCCTATTACTTCATGTCCTCTGTCAAGAAGCTCCTTCGAGAGATGAAACCCTATAAATCCACCGCTGCCGGTAACTGCAATTGTCTGATTATCCATTATAAATTTTCTGTTAAGCTTTTACCACGTTAGGTCCTGCCGGGACGGCATTCCTTGTGTCAATAATAAGTTTGGCTTTTTTCGCTATCATTTTATAGTCAACGCAATCATGGTCTGTCGCAATCAGGACCATATCATATTTTCCAACGTTTGTTATCGGGATACTTTTTCTGCCCTGATATTCAGGGTATTCGCGAATTCTTGGCACTTTCGGACAATAGGGGTCTGAGTAATCCACTTTTGCGCCCTTTTCCTCCAAGAGTCTCCAGAGTTTGAAAGTGGGGCTTTCGCGGAGGTCGTCAACGTTTTTCTTGTAGGCAAGCCCAATGAGGAGTATTTTGCTGTTTTTCGCCACTATCCCCCTGTCGTTCAGGGCCTCCATACTGCGGCTGATTACATAGTAAGGCATCTGCGTGTTGATTTCGCCCGCAAGCTCAATGAAGCGTGTCGGAGAATCATATTCGCGCGCCTTCCACGTGAGATAAAACGGATCTATGGGGATACAGTGTCCGCCCAGGCCGGGGCCGGGATAAAATGGCATATAACCGAAAGGTTTGGTTTTTGCGGCGTTGACGACTTCCCATATGTCAATGCCCATTTTTTCAAAAACAATCTTAAGTTCATTGACAAGTGCTATGTTTACGCATCGAAATATGTTTTCAACGAGTTTAGTGGCTTCAGCTGTGGCCGCGCTGGATACCGGCACGGTTTTGCAGATGATTGTGTCGTAAAGAGCTTGCGCGAGCTGAAGGCTGGCTTTGTTGTAACCGCCGACTACTTTCGGGATTGTGGATGTTGAAAAATTCTTGTTGTTGGGGTCTTCTCTTTCAGGGGAATATGCCAGATAAAAATCAACTCCGGCTTTCAGTTTGGTTTTCCCTTCCAGAATAGGCTTCAATACCTCATCTGTCGTGCCGGGATAGGTTGTTGATTCAAGTGAAAAGAGCTGTCCTTTTCTAACATACGGAGCAAGTGCCTCCGCGGTTGAAACAATATAGCTCATATCAGGTTCGCGGTGATGGGTCAGAGGGGTGGGAACGCATATGATTATGGCGTCACATTTGGAGCTCGTGGAAAAATCGGTTGTCGCGTCAAAAAGGCCGGTCGCGTTGATTTCCCTGATCCTTTCCACATCAATATGCTTTATATATGAAACCGACTTTTTAAGGTCTTTCACTTTTTGGCTGTCTATGTCAAGGCCCAGTGTGTTGAAGCCGGCTTTCACAAACTCAATAGCCAGCGGCAGGCCAACATAACCAAGACCGACAATTCCCACCTTGGCTTTTCTTTTTTCGATTTTCTTTATAAAGTCAGAAGTCATAGAAAAATACTCCAATATGTTTTTTTATAAATTATTCCTGAAAATTAAAAAACGCATTCTGAATCTAAATCCCCAATCGCTTTTTTCAAATTGGCTTTCACCCTGCAAAAACTATATTTTAAAAAATCTTATTCCGGACTTGAATTTCAGTCTGCCGCGGCCTGGCATATCGCTTCCCATCCCTCAAAGTTCCATTTAAACGGAAAACTCGCGCACTGTTCCGGCTTAACCGGGTTTATAACGCATTCTCCCGTAGTGTCTGAAAGAAATATACAGCTGCCGTTATCTTTTTCTCTTAGTGACAACGAACGCCTGTCTGAGGTCAGAAAAGTGTATTTTTCGTTGAATTCACGGCTGTTCATTTTCAGATACTCCGCAATTTTATCTGTTTCAGATTCACTGACGCGGACGTATCCCGGGACTTTGCAGCAGTTCCCGCATTTCCTGCATAGAAAACCGTCTTTCATTTCAAATCCCGTGTTTAATAAAAAAAGGCATTCCTTTTTAGGGAATGCCATCATTGTTTGTAAATGTTATTTACTCAAGCTCTTCAGAGGTGAAATCATCGCCCTTGAGGTCGATGAAGAAGAAGCCTGTTAGCAAGTCAGCTATTTCAACGGGATGAAGCCCGAAGCCGAATTCCACAATGCCCAAGCCCAGATCAAAACCCAAATCCCAATAATCTCTTGACCCCGTGTAAAAACTGTAGATAGGATCGGAAAGTGAAGGCACACCTGAACTCTTATACCAATATTCTTTAACGGAACCAGTTACTTCAGTTCTCTCTGTATCTTCTGAGGCTATGCACATAAAAGCAGTGTCTGAGCCTCTTTCAAGTGCCGCGCCATATTGACGGTTGTAACCTTTTATGATTTTGGCGGTTGTTTCTGTTCCGGCCCCAAGCTGCATTACCCTTGTAGCTCTCATATTCAAACGCACGTTCGGGCCAAAACCAGCCGACATGGTCATTATGTCTGTAATATCCACTATTCTATTAGGAATGTAAAGAATGATTTTATCCAACACAGATGCATTGCTTGTGATGCCGGAGGCCAGCACGAACACTGACATTAACGCTATAACTGCCGTTTTTTTCATAACTTTGCGCCCTTTCTCTGATGAAGTCATAAAGCCGAAATTTTTTACACAAAACACTTAGAAAATCATATAATCTAACAGAAAAACATTCTCTATGCAAATGCCAATAAGTTTTTTTTAGACAAATAACTCTGAATTAAAATAAAAGAAAGTTGATTTGCTTTTTTTCATAATTTCCGCTTGAAAAAAAAAACTTATGACACAAGTTATAAGATCTTTTCGGGATGTAGCGCAGTCTGGTTTAGCGCGTCAGACTGGGGGTCTGAAGGTCGAGAGTTCGAATCTCTCCATCCCGACCATTTCTTTTTTCCCGCGCCTCCAGAGAACGCCTTGTAAACCACTTAAAAGCCCTGTTTTTCCGGTCTTTGCTCTCCGTTTCAACGTGACCAGTCACGGATATAAAAATTCTGCGTAAATGATTAACCATCAACCTATTAATCCTCAGTGACCGAAAAATAGCGTTTTTGGTAACGGTGCGTGTTTTAATGAATTTGGTGTCAAAAAACACGAAAAGGATTTAAGCCTGCGTAAGTTCCTCCAGTTTTTTAACTTTTTTTAACTGAAGAAATTTTATCACGCTTCAAAGCCACTGTAAACGTGTCCTCATCGGAGGCTTACAGTTTTTTTACATTTTTCATGCTCTGGTGCGACAGAAATTATCATTCAGATAATCAGATTTTTAAAATTACACTTATCCCCAATACTGTTCACTTAATGAAATTGTGCTATATCCCCATCTCATTTTTAAAAGCCAATTTTTATTTTTCATCACGGGGGAAACAACTTAACTTATTTTCCGTTTTCTTGGGACATGGAGATTCGCTGCAGTGATAGCAAATCTCATTTTTCAGGGCATTGCCGGAATAGTAGTCGGCAACATTCTGTAAAGTTGTCGCCGCAATATTATTGAGGGCCTCTTCTGTAAAGAATCCCTGATGCGATGTAATAATCACATTACTGAAAGAAGTAAGCCGCGCCAGCAGATCGTCAACCATTATTTCATCGGATTTGTCCTCGAAAAAGTACTCGCTTTCCTCCTCATAAACATCCAGTCCGGCCGCTTTGATTTTTTCGTTTTTCAATCCTTCCACGAGGGCGGCGGTATCGACCAGTTGCCCTCGGCTGGTATTGATCAGGATCACTCCGGGTTTCATCTGGCTGATGGCATCCGCATCAATCATGTGAAAATTGTCTTTGGTCAGCGGACAATGGATGGAGATTATGTCCGAGCGGCGGTAGAGTTCTTTGAGTTCAATATATTCCACACCGCAACGCGATGCAAATGCGGAATCCGGATAGCGGTCAAAGGCAAGTAGCTTCATGCCGAATCCGCGGAGGATTTCACACATTACCTTTCCAATCCTGCCGGTACCGATAACCCCGGCGGTTTTTCCATGCATATCAAATCCCATCAGCCCGGCGATGCTGAAATTATGGTCGCGGACACGATTATATGCTTTATGGACTTTGCGGTTCAGCGCTAAAATGAGGGCGGCGGCGTGTTCTGCCACAGCATACGGAGAATATTCCGGGACTCTCAGCACATGCACCTTTTTAAAGGCGGCCTTCAAATCCACATTGTTATACCCGGCGCATCGCATCACAATCAAACGGGTGCCGTTTTCATATATCTTATCAATGACTTCCGACGAAATATCGTCATTGACGAAGAGGCAGAGAGTATTATATCCCTTCGCCAACTGTGCTGTATCAGCGGACAGTTTTACGGGGAAATACTTGATTTCGTACCCGTAATTTTTATTTTCCCGGTCAAAGAACTCCCTGTCATAAGTCTTTGCATCGAAAAAGGCAATTTTGATTTCAGATTTTTTTATAGTTCCAGTCATGGTAAAATCTCCTTCCCCCTCTGAAAATTTATATTCCATAAAAGATTGCTAATGAATGCAAGGAAAAATGCAAGTTTCCAACCTTTATCAGTCATAAATTCAGAGATATTGCCATTTTTATCCTAAAAATGGGTTATATCTGTAATATGAGTTCGTGACATATCCTCTCCAGTTCTTTCAAAATTTACCATATACATTCATTTCCATTTAGGCAAGGCAAAAGAGGAAATTCGAGGATGAAATAGCCGTGTCATCCAAAGTGAGTGCAGAAAAGGTTGATGGTTTTTTTATATTATCCCCGGCCTTTTGGAATTGTACTCTTCATGACTCAGCATCTTGTGAGATACCAGCTTTACTCCGTGCAATGTCCGTGTGAAAGCAGGAAAAACTGCTTAAACATTTAAAATATACAAACTCGTACTACAATGTGCTTGTATTGAATTCAAAAACTGTACATGTCCGAGCTCGTCAGATTGCTTTAAGTGAATTATGGTATCTCCAGGTTTGCAGGGCGTTCTCTGGAGGAGCATAGAATCTGTTAAACCCTTTGGTGTAAAGGGATATAGAAGATTTTTAGAAAGCGTAACTTTGGGCGCGGGAAAAAAGAAATGGTCGAGCAAATTCGCTATAACGCAAACTGTGCTATATTTGTTAATTGTTTGTAATAAGCAACTTGGGAAAGTGAAATTTTTAAAGACTGCATTTTTGGTGAAGTCCGCTTAAAAAATTTTATTCATACCCATACAGCGAAAATCTCCTTGTCCTCAAATTTTATGGATTTCGATTTATACTGCCTGTTCTTATTGAAATCGAAAATCAGCAGGTAGCCGCTTTTCAGGTTTTGAAAATCGAGATACTGGGATAATTGCCTAAGTCCCTCTTGATGGTATTCCTTCCCTCTCCATATTTTCAGTTCGACCACTTCTTTCTGTTTGCTTCCGTAGGTGACAACAATATCCATGCGTCGCTCATCTCCAATTACCGGCTCTTTCCACATAAAACCTTTGCCATTGATAAGCGGTTTCAAGAAAGACATAAATACAAGACGTCCTTCCCGTTCAATGAATGCCATATCCTTATTGGAATAATGTTCTTTCATGAAAAGCTGGAATTTTTCAAGAATAAAATTCAAGACAAGTCTGCCGTTTTCCAGATAGCCATAATCATGGAAGATGGAACAATCTTTTAATTCACTGGTCTCTTGTTTGGATTGCATGTAAGTGGCAATTCGCTGTTCATATACACGGTTTGAAACCACTATTTTATCTTCACTTGCAGACAAAATTCCATAGGTAATCCCAAGATTCACAACGGGATTATCTGCAGCGGCACTGACTTCCTTGCCCTCGACTGAAACTGCACGTACCAGGGCAAAAAGATCCTTATTATTTTCAAGATTTTTGATCATGTCATCAAAGTTGGTTGTGGTATACATCGGTCTTGTCAGCCATCGGAATGACCAGTTGATATCGTCAAGTGTCCAGTGTTTGGGATTGTAATTCGGGGTTTGTTCCGCTTCCTCTTCATCAATGTTTTTACAGATTTTGCTGACAAGAAACGGGTGTCCGTTCGTATAGTAGTGAATGCGTTCGGCAATTGCATCAAAGTCCATTTTAACTTTTTTATCTTTGGCATAGGAAACCAACATGGTTTTAATCTCAGCCGGGTTGAAGCTCATATCAACATTAAAATCCGCCGCGATGTTCCAGGGGCTGTTGAGCTTGGTCTCAGTATCCTTTCTGATTTTCAGTTTCAAAGATTTAACATCGTGAACCCCAGCAAGAATAACGGACTTGAATGTAGCTTCACGCTTGCGCTTGAGATATTTGTCTCTTAGCATCCCGAGAAAGCTCAGGAATAACTGATTATTGCTGGACTTGTCAATCTCATCAACCAGAACAACGATGTCTTTGCTTATTTCTTTTGTAAAGACGCTTATAGATGATGAAAGGTCTTCCAGATTTTTAACGTTTGAAGT
>Ga0209417_1007692_pt1 | contig 10233 bp, 14 predicted proteins | sample RifGroF2_FD_184002 | JGI IMG/M metagenome (GOLD analysis project Ga0209417, IMG submission 184002) | Groundwater microbial communities from Rifle, Colorado, USA - Groundwater F2 (SPAdes) (version 2) | ecosystem: Environmental > Aquatic > Deep subsurface > Groundwater | place: Rifle, Colorado... | reverse complement strand
AGCGACGTTACGCCGTTGGTTTTTATTTCCATTTCCATTCGGTCATTGCGGATAGTTATTTTTTCGAAGAAGAGATGCGCAAGGCGGTATTTTTCCGCGGGGAACAACTCCTCCCACAGCGTTTCTATATTATTGAACGCCCCGGTGATTTCCGAATGGGAAATTGGGCCCGCTGAGAGGATTTGAAGATAGTTTTTTACTTCTTTCAGTTCGGAGCCGGCCTTCTCCATTTCGGTTTTTATGTTCTTCAGTTCATCATGCGATGCGGTATCGGAGACCTGAAACATTTTCTGCCGGAGCGATTCCAGATTTTTGGTGAGCTCTTCCCGTTTCGCCAGCAAATTTTTATTTTCCTCTTTTTCATTTTTCCTGGCGGCCTCATAAGTTCCGGCGAGAAGCGAAGGCGTCCTGAAAATCGCGCCGAGCTGCTGTAAAACGGCCTTCTCGAAATTCTCGCCCGAAACCTGCCGCAACGGGCATGAGCTTTCCGCCCGCTTGGAATCCTTGACGCACTGCAGATAAATGTAACGCCGGTTTCCCTTTTTCGTATAGACCGTTGTCATGCCCCCGCCGCAATAACCGCAGCGGATAAGCCCCCTGAGAGGATAGGTGGTGGCGCTCTTGCTCCTTCTGAGCGCCCGCGTATTCGCTTCAAGCAGGGCATGGGTCATTTCCCATGTGTGCTCATCGATAATCGCCTTATGCTCGCCGGGAAATGTTTTGTCCTTGTGGACAACCAGCCCGATGTAAATGGGGTTGCTCAGCATGCGGTAAATATGAGCGGTCCCGAATTCGCCGCAGTGATGGATTTTCCCTTTGCGGGTAATCCACGTCTTGGGATGATGTCCCTGACTGTTGAGCTCTTTCGCGAGCTCCTTCGCCGAGCCGAGCTCCCCATAGCGCTTGAAAATATGGCGGACCAGTTCCGCTTCTTTTTCATTTATAATAAGTCTTTTGGTTTTCGGCTCCAAGTCATAACCGAGGACAAGGGTGCCTCCGCAAAATTTTCCGCGCTTTTTTGCCCCTGCGACGGAATCGAGAATTCTCTCTGCAATAACCAAACGCTCATATTCCGAAAAAGTCATTAAAATATTCAACATCATCCGCCCCGCGGACGTCGAAGTGTTAATATCCTGAGTCACGGAAACGAAGCTCACGTTATGCTGTTCGAGCATCTCGACAAGCTTCATGAAATCCAGCAATGAACGGGAAAGCCTGTCGAGTTTATAGATTACCACAATATCAATCTTTCCTGCTTCGATATCCGCCAATAATCTCTTTAATGCCGGACGTTCGATATTGCCCCCGGAATAGCCGCCGTCATCATATTTGTCCGGCAGCAACTGCCAGCCGTTCATCTTTTGGCTGGCGATAAAATTTTCTGCCGCTTCCTTCTGCGCATCAAGGGAATTGAATTCAATTTCCAAATTTTTTTCGGTGCTCTTCCTCGTATATATGGCGCATCTGTATATTTTTTTCTCTTGTGCTTCAGCTACCGCTATCATTTTTTCCTCCTGTTTTTCAGCGTCTTTTTAAACCAAAAAAAACGACGCCGTTCCATTTCGTCCCTGTTATCTCGGTGGCGATCGCCGAGAGCGAACGGAAATTCCTTCCGTTATATTCAAAGCCCTTTTCTTTGGCGATGACTTCATATTCCCTGCCATTCCATTCGCGCAGGAGGCGCGTTCCGGGAAGAATTACTCCCGAATCAGCTATCCCGTCCTTTGCCGTTTTTTTGCGCCGGACAATATTTGCCAGCGGGTCGTTCGCCGCGGCTTCGGACAATTTGCCTCTTGCATCGTCACCGAGCCCGCCGTAAAACAACTCCTGAATCCGGTAGGTCAGCCGTTTTAAAAGAAAGGATTTTCTGAACAGCGGCGGCTCCGTCCCATATAAATCGCGCCATCTATCCTGCAGGTCGCTCATTGGCATTATCTGTAGCGCCGCCAACTGCCGGAGGACGGAATTTTTGTTTCTGTCTATTGGCATATTAAGTCCTCCCTTTGGGTTTTATCAGGAAGCTTTTGTATGCTCCCGAGGCGTAAAACTCATTGAGGTCAATGCCCAGTAAAATGGCTTCGGCCCTTCCCGGCCAAAGTCCCGTCCAGCGCGCGAATAAGGGGTCGTGTCCTTCGCACCCGCATTCAAAGCGCTGGCGGCCACAGGCACTGCAACGCTCGACGTCACAGCCGCTTTTATGGGGCTGTCCGGCTTCCACACCGCAGTCGGGGCATGCGTTCAATTTCAGTTTGCTCATTTCTTCGTCCTTTCTAATTTTGACTTATTTTTATTGCTTTGACTTTTCGGTTTTCGGGCCAGATTCCGTTCGGCAAAAAATCTGCGCCGAATGGAATCTTGTCCATGGTATATGCCCATGCCGCGATGATGTTCCCGTCTTCGCGTTTGGCCGGGACTAAAACACGGTCATAGAAAAAGGGGCGTCCTTCTAATTTATCAATGGGCGGGACGCTGGATTCCGGGTCGGCAAAGGTTACCAGTTCGCCGTGGACAACGCTCCAGCCTTCGTGGATTTTAAATTTAAAATCTTTCTCGCTATTTTGATTATACTCTTCCTGTGCGTCAGCAAAAACGTCTTTTGAGCCGGTCCATAATACGCATTCAGGCGGCACCTGCAATGCCGGAAAACCCGGCGGCAATTGATAGAGTTTTCCGCAAACGGTGGCGTTCTCTATGCTCTTTGCCTTTCGGCAATAACGGGAATTCGGGAATCCCTTCATTAAAGTGCCATAGCAAAAAATGCTTATATCGTACATGATATTTTCCTCCTGTTTTCTCTTATGAAATTAAATTCCAATTTCTCAAATTCCGGCAGGTTTCTTACATCAAAAACCGCGCAGGTCATGGGAGACAAATCGAGATTCTTCCAATTGCCGTCATTCTTAAGAACGATGTCGAGGTGGAGTTCCTCGGAGGAATAAATAACTGCCCTGAAATTCGCATTGTAACGTAGGCAGAGAGGTTTGTTCCCTTTGAGGATTATAACCCTTTGCGGGTCGAGCAAAGACGCGACAACAGCACTGATTTGCCCTCGGCAGAATCTCAATGAATGGATAAAATTCTTAACCAATATTTCTCCATCGGGAGCATGCCTGTCGGCAAGTCGCGTTATAAGTTCGCTGTCCACTTCCGCATGACGCGAAAGCCTGAACTTTTCAAATAATTCATCGGCATTGAAAATCGTCCCGTTCATCGTTGAGAGACAACAGCCCGCTTCATTGGGATGGTTGTTGTTTGCCTTCGTATGACTGCCGACTGTTGCGAACCGCGCATGTCCCATCAGGAGACTTGCCCGATTGGATAGCGTTTTTATCATCTCGCGATACTCTTTGCAAAAAATAAAACGGCTCGCCTTTATCGGCTTTTTCAGAAGGCTGTAAGCTCCGTCATCATTCACCAGTGCGACTCCCGTGGCATGTTTTCCCCGGAATTCGTTCAAGGCAAGAAGTCTCGTGAAAACATTCCGCAGATGCTCCAGTTTTTCTTCATTGCGCCTTCCCGGCGCAAGCATTATTCCGCACTGACCGCACATTATTTTATTCCTTCATTGTTTTCCGTTCGCGGAGGCCCATCATTTGGCTTTTCCGCAGAGGGAGACGCCGTTTCCTGCACCGCGTCGAAATTGATTTCCTGACACGGCAGGAAAGACAAAAATCCCTTCTCGGCAAGCCTGCTCAGAAATTCTTTTTCATCCGCAATCGGCTCCAGTTTTTCAGGGGCGATTTTCGAGAGGATTTCATTCATGTACTGGGCATTTGTCATGTCCGCCGTAAAGGGCGACTGGAAACGCATCAGTTCGATGATTTCACCGGCATTCTCTCCATAAAAAATCTTTCCGCTTCCGGGAACGGGATGCCCGTCAAAAGTTGTCTCGTGAATTTGTACTTTCATCATTGTAATTCCCTCCATTTTTATGAGGGCTTTCGCCCCCTTTGTTTTCAGTTTACCGCTTCCGCTACCTGCGGTCTGCCGTTCTTCCATGCGGCATCGCCGGGCATGTTTTTCAGCAGGTGGTAACGGGCTGTTTTAAATTCGTCGCCAATCAGTCCGAGGCTGAGAAGGAAGCATCTGAACTGGTACTTCGCGCAATTGCTGTTGAAGTCCCTTCTCTTGCTCGAAGCCGCCCTGCTGTTGAGGGCTTTTGCCGCGAGAGCAAGCGCGAATTGTACGTATGATTTGATGCATCCGGCATGGGTCGTCGACTCGAAAAGCCTTATTTCAACAGTGCCCCGAAACCATACGTTGTGAAAATTCACAACCTGATATCTCGACTGGTCATAATGCTGCGGGTTCGTGTTGTGGTACCCGTACCAAATCCTGTTAAGTTCGTCCTTGGTTTTCGGTTTAATTCTCTCAAGGTTCCTTATGAAATCCGCGTTCATCGGGCGGGTGTATCTCTGAAGCCTTGCCTCTTGAACTCCGAAAGCGTGAAGTATCAGCTCTTCCTGCTTGTAATAAATCTTTGCGAAATTCGCGAGTTTCTGCCCGTCGAACTGGCTCGCATCAATGTGAACATGGCATCCGCATTGACGAGTGACTTTTGCGCCTTCACGCCTTGCAGCTCTAACAATTTCCTGCAAAAGATTCATGTCTTCGTAAGAGAGTATCGGGGATACGATTTCCGCTCTCGAACCGTAGGGCGCGTCACTCAGGGAATTGTCATTAACGACTTTCCATTTTCTGCCGTCAATCGCGGTGCATTCCCAAGCATCGTAAACCCCGCCGACATGCCTTACCGAACCGCCGACCACGCTGTTAATCGCATGTGCCATTTTTGACCGAGGCAGAATGGTTTCAATCTCGATCCCGAACCTGATTTCCTGCATCCTCATAATTCCCTTCCTTTCTTAACCGTTGTTTATCAACACCTTATCTCTTTTTCTGATTACATTATAAAGGATTACAGGACACATAGCAACGATATAACACACTATATACGAATGATTTACACACTTCTTTTTCGCCATTTATCCGGCAGTTGGCACAGTGTTTGCATGTACATTGTCCGCAAGGGCAAATCGGCTTTTTCGTCATTCACAAAGCGCGATTTGCCTCTGCATTTCCCCTCTCAAGCCGGCCATTCGCCCGTCCAGCGCACAGCTTTCGGATTGTGACCTTTGCAGTCGCACATCAGGCGCTGTCCGCCGCAGGCACTGCAACGCTCGACGTCACAGCCTTGTTTGTGTACCTCGCCGACTTTCACTCCGCAGTCCGGGCATGGGTCCTGTTTTTCCTGATTGTTTACCGCAAGGATAAAACGGCCTTTTTCAGTCTTGTGGAAGCGCGGATTTTCCTTCTGATTGCACTCTCTCAAAATTGCCGCGCTTAAAGAATTGCAAGGCGTAATGCCTTTCGGGCTTTTCCAAAGGTTCTTCTCTTCCATTTCGGCAATCAGCTCCTTGGAGGACATCGGGCTCGAAGAGCCTTTCAGCACCTCCACTGCGGCATCCAGCATGGATAATTTAGGCTTTTGGCTTTCGACTTTAGGCTTTTGTTTGGAAGCTTCTTTTTGGGTAATTTCTTCAGGGATGTCAAGAAGTTTCAAAAAACGTTCCGCATTATTTATTGGGATTGCTTTCCCTGCGGAAGTCTTGACAATCCACCCTTTCTGCGTTTTACTGATGACGGTTATTTCGACTTCGTTTTTCCCGATTTTAACGGTGTACCGTTTTCCGACTTTGATTTCATTCGCGTTCATTTTTCTTCTCCTATTTTTCTGAACTTTCAACTTTGAAACTTTCATCTTTCATTCTTCTAACATGTCAGCGATGAACTGGATTTTCTCAGGGGCTTTTTTATGTTCCATCAGAAGGTCGACGATTCCGTTCATGCTGTAATAACCTTCCTTTATGCCTTCGTCGTTATCCGGCAAAAACGTGACGTTAAAATCGGCATTTTCGGTCATCGCTTTTTTGTTGCTGCGGACAGAAATTTCTTTTTCGATTTCCTTCCTGATTTCTATCTCGTCAGAATCGGTTTTCAAGCGTATGTCGGCGAGGAGTTTCTTCAGCCCGTTCCTTACAGACACCAGTTCCCCCGTATCAGCCCAGTCCGGGCTGACCTTTCTTTGTTTGTCAAGTTCCTCCGAAATCATCCTCAAAAGTATCCGGCTTTCGCCTTTATATCTCGCGTATTCATCTTTCGGTATCGTTTTCATAACTTCTTATAACTCCTTTAGCGTGGCTGGGACTCAGCGCCCAGCCAGTTTTTCTTCGATTTCGAACATCACGTTTGCCTTGTAGGCACCGTCCGCTTCCATCAATGCCGCGAGGGCTTCTTTCAGATGCTCTTCCGCTATTTCGCAAGCTTTTGCGCGTTCCATCGTGAAGCCGTGTTCCAAGCCTTCAATGGCAAAGTCTGTGAGCTTTTTCTGCATCATGCTTGCCAGTTTCCAGCAGGGGTTAGAATGCTTTCCGTACTCTTTTCTTGCCGCTGTTTTCATTTTCGCCTTCTCCTTGTAAGTTGTTGCTATTCAATTCTGTACATAGTATAAATCATTAATGAAAACATAGCAACTCTTATAGAAAATACATGCAACATTAATGTTTCGGAATAATGCGTTAAGGACTGCATTATTTGATGATTGCGGCACAGTATTTGCATCATGGCGATTGGTGCAAAATTCAGTGAAGAAAAGCCCCCGTTTATCGAGGGCTTTAAATGCAGTTTTCTTTCGCGTTTCATTTTCACCTTGCCTTTGCAAGTTCCGTTTCAATTGCATTATGGACTTCTTCTTCGCTTCCGTTGGGATTATATAAGTAGCTCGCCAGCGTTTCCTTGAGTTGGCTTTTGGTATGCTGAAGGTCTCCGACATGCCCCCAATGAATCTCTTCCCTGCTGTTTTTTACCGCCCTTTTTTCGAGAAGTTCCGCGAGCATTTTCATCAGGTTTTTGATGTCCTTGCTGAGGATTTCATACTCTTCTTTTGCCGTTCTTTCCGTTCTGTGTGCTCTGTTGGTTTTCATGGTATTTTCTCCTTTTGTACATTATAATCATTTCAAAAACATAAGCAAGCATTATCAACATGTTTATTATCAATGTATTATGCTTTGCAATGGATGGATTTAATGATTGCGGCACAGCATTTGCATGTTGGTAAAAAAAACATGAATAGAAGAAGCCCCGGTGGACGCGGGGCTTCGTTGCGGGCCGTGGGTGGACTGGCCCTTTTGCACGATGCGACCTGGCGGAATTTCTTATTTTTTCGCACCCTGTACTCATTGTTATAAATCCACTCCCGATTAATAGCAACTCGTTAGAAAATTATAAGTCGACTTTTTCAATGACGGCATTTCCGCTGCCTCCGGCACCGCTGTTTGTCACGGACGCGCCGCCAGCGACTGATATTGTTCCGCTGTTGCTGTATGAGCCCGCGTAAAGCATCAGGACAATTCCTCCGCCTGAGCCGCCGCCTCCCGAGGATGCCGCAGCGCCACCGCTCAAGCCTTTTGATTGAATCGCGCCGGAACTTCCGATTGTCAGATTCCCTTTGACAAAAAGAACAAGCAGGCCTCCGGTCCCATCGCCGCCAGCGACTGAGCCGCCTCCTCCCGGATTGCCAGCGCCTCCTCCACCGTAATATCCCCCGGCGCTTCTTCCTGCGCCTCCGGCTCCTCCATATGGAGTCCCGGCATATCCAGCATATGACGAGGAATAGGTGCCGCCTCCACCGCCAGTGCCTCCGGAAAAACAGGTTCCCGCCGTCCCGGCCCCTCCGACCGAATAAGTGCCAGTCGAACCGCCGCCGCCGCCTCCAGACTGACCAGATGATCCGGCGGAACCGGAAGCGGCTGATCCTCCGCCTGACGCTCCCACTCTGGGAATGGCATATATTTTTCCATTGGCGTTTATGCCGTTCTGATTGGCTTCAATATTTTTCAGCGCATTGCCGCAACCGTTGACTTCAGAGGCGGACAAGGTTTCTGTTATTCCGCTTTTCGCTCTGACAAACCTGATGCCGTTCGCGCCGACAGCGCTGCCGTCGGAGGGCGCGACAGGAGTGTAACTTGATGTTGTCGCGTCGGCAGGATTGCATTTGCATCCCCTCGCGTTCATTGACAAAATCCCATTTATTACGCAGTCCCCATCTACATAAATCACCAGACCGCGGCACCGGTACTGCGTTGTAAAAGTATGGCCGGAATTAATCGTCAATGATGAATATTGTTTCACGACGACATCGCCGTCCTGCGTGTTTGCCAGCGACACATTTCCAGTGGTGCTGAGATTTCCGTCCGAGCCATCGCCCCAATAATTCGCGGCAACAATATTCAAGCCCTTGTCTGTGCCGTCTGTTCTGTGGGATGGACGGATTTTATAACCCTGCCTGTCGGTGTTTAATTTGAACATTTTATATTTCCTCCCTGCCGATGGCTTCGACATTTACTTTGGAGGCCGTCGTGGTTTCTCCCGATAAAGTTTCACCTCCATTAAGAACAAGCGGCAGCTTGGGAGAAAATTCATAGGTCGCGTTGGCCTGCAGCACGACACAATCCCGTCTGTGTGCCGTAGTAGTTCCTCTGGCATAAAGTTTAATCGTTTCCGCGGATGTGTTTGTGTTGTGGTAGATGATCGTTCCGATCTCCGCTTTCTTTCCGATCGGCGCGGTGTATATCGTGCCGACTGAAGAGGGCAATTGAAAATTTGCCGCCGCAAGTGATTTAAAATTTCCGTAAGCCATTTTTATTCTCTCCTTATGTGTACATCATGATATCGTCAATTGACATTGATGAACCGCCTCCCGAAGCGCCGACAAGAGTGTCAACTTCATCCTTGGTGTAGACATCATCGATTTTGTCCTTGATGGAATTTTCCTCATCATACGGAATATCCTCCGCCCTTACGCAGTCGGCATCCGACCAGTTTGTTTTCAGCCATTTTCTTCCCGTCTTGCTCATATGTTTTTCCTTTTTTCTAAGTTGTAAGGCTGACCGTGCCGCCAGCAGATGTTCCCGATTTGTAAGTCCCCGTGATTGATATGTTCGGGTCGTAGCCGACTATGAATCCGCCCGCAACATAGAAACAGTAATTATTAGAACTGCCCGTAATATTATTGGCGTACAAATGCGAGAGCTGCTGGATGTTGAAAGCGAAGTCCATGCCCTGGACATCGGTGCTCTGGCAGTTGATGCTTGACGACATTGTAGCGTATATGAAGCGGTGCTTGTTCGTCACAGCCGTGTAGCTTTTCATGTTATAAAAATAAACATGGGAGGCGTTGTAAATTGCGAAAGTATTTTGGGTTACGTTTCCCGTGACGACAGCCCTGAAATCGCGGACGGTAATAGACGCTGAAACATAACTGAAAGTGAAAAGACACGAGTCTATCATGTTGGAAAAACTCAGGACGCTGTCGGTATTGTTCACGCCGTTAATCACGATATAGCCGCCGTAAAAATTGCTGAAGCGCAGGCTGTACAATGTGGAAAAAACCATGGTCGCGGACGGGAATGAAACATAGAGAGTGTAGCCGTTAAGATTCTTCGGCACGGCATCAATCTGGGTTTGTATTTCGCCTACAGTATTGCCGGAACTTACAGAGATAGTCCGGTTGCTGAAAAGCGCAATCTTCTCCATCATCCCCTTTATGGAATTCACATTGTCAAAGGGAATATCCTGCGCCCTTACGCAATCGGAATCAGACCAATTCGTCTTCAGCCATTTCCTGCCAGTTTTGCTCATATATAACCTTTGGTTAGGCTTTCGACTTTCGACTAGAGGCTTTAGGGGAACGAAGTCACGTTTTTACTAAAGCCTAAAGCCAAAAGCCAAAAGCCTGTTTTTTCTACTTCTGATATTCGATTATCAAGACATCGCCTTCGCCGATATCGCATGACAATCCGGTCGCTCCACCGTTGTTGTTGATGTGAACCTGAGTGTCGCTCAGAACATCAAAATCAGCGGTTGCGCCGGTTGCGCCGGTTGCGCCTACGCTCTGCTTGTTTGTCTGCATCGGGCCTCCGACAACAGTCATCCTGACAGACTGCACATTGAGCGGAGTGTTCGCCAATGAGAAATAACCCGCGGTAACTTCAGCGGCTGTCACCGTGTGCATCTCCTGGGTAATTTCTTCTCCTGTCAGCCCGGCCAACGCATTGTCGATCCCGGCAAGATGCGCGGTCAGCTCCGAAGCGTTTTCAACTTCGGCGGGCGTGATGTCAGGAGTGTAGTTCACGGGACTGTAATCGATGTCGATTTTATCCCCGTCTATCTCTG
>Ga0209417_1007690_pt1 | contig 10235 bp, 6 predicted proteins | sample RifGroF2_FD_184002 | JGI IMG/M metagenome (GOLD analysis project Ga0209417, IMG submission 184002) | Groundwater microbial communities from Rifle, Colorado, USA - Groundwater F2 (SPAdes) (version 2) | ecosystem: Environmental > Aquatic > Deep subsurface > Groundwater | place: Rifle, Colorado... | reverse complement strand
CCACCATTGCTCCGAGCTTCAACGCCAAATCAGCTCTGTATTTGCATGACTCCATTGCGAGGATCTTTGCATTTCTCATCACACCGTTTACAACTGCTCCGAGCCCGACCGGGCCCATTCCCGCAACAAGAATTGTGTCATAAGCTGATACGTTCATGTTCTCCATGGCTCCGAACGAGGGGCCAAGCCCGCAACAGGCCATTGAGGCATGCTCGTACGAAATGTCATCCGGAATCGGCAGGAGGAGCCAGTCCTGTTTGATGCAGTATTGTGCATATGTAGCCAGACCCGTCTTTGAGCCGCACTCCTTTAAAGCATCAAGCGTATCCAGACAATATATGTAATCTCCCTTGAGGCACAGGTCACAGCTTCCGCAAGAGTATTGGGGCATCACCACTACCCGGTCTCCAACTTTTACCCTGCCGGCCTGGGCGATTTCGACGACTTCTCCTGCTGCTTCGTGCCCAAGGCAGTCGGATTTGTCCCCATTTATATATGATTTATATTCCGTGCACATTGGAGCGACAATGATCTTGACTTTCACAAAGTTGCCTTTTATCAACGGTTCATCCTTGCTTAGGATGGAGCATTCCCTTTTGCCTGTAATCGCCAATTGTTTCATTTTAGAGCACCTTCCTCTTATATTGTTCGATAATGTCATCTGGCGGATTGAAATCTTTCATCTCGACAGGCATTCGCTCCAATGAGCTTTGATAGAGGGCAAGGACTACCGCCCATTCATGAAGTGACTGTCTAAGGTTTGTCCCCGGGATCTTTGAATCATCTTCAAGCCATAAAAACATAGCCTTGTGGAATTCTGACTGGGCTGCAAGATTATTCCTTCTCCATTCGTCTGGTCCTCCAAAGTTTCCAGATTCACTTGAAGTTGCCGAGATAATCTCCCATTTGCCAAACTCCTCGTAATTGACCCTTCCTTTTTCCGCATAGGCCGCTATACGGACATGCTCCCAGAAGGCATCAGCCCTTCCTGTGCGTGGTGAGACGGAGCCGGATGTCCAGAGAGCCCTGACCCCGTTTGCAAACGTGAGCATTGCCTCACTTGTCGACGGAGCCGGATGTCCCTTGTCATTCCTGTCCCAGCCAGCGGCGTTTCCAAAAACGCGTGACACAGGAATGTCTCTATTGAGCGACATCCCATAATTGAGTGTGTGCGTACCTTGTCCTGAGATGTTCATGCCTGCGGAGAGGTCTAAGAAGAGCACTTGTCCAAGTGTTCCATTTTCGAGTGCTTCACGGCATCGCGAAAGATGCTTATGCCATCGGAATTGATGGCTGACCGCAAATTTTGTCTTGGAAGTACCTTCGAGTTCTGTCAATATCCTCCAGTCACTCACTCCGCTTGCAAGCGGCTTTTCCGTAACGCATAGAGGGACGCCAAGCTTCGAAACAAGAAGCATCAGTTTCAGCCTTACCGCAGGGTATGTTGTTATGTGGACAATGTCTGGAGCTTCCTTGTCTATCATTTCTTCCGCGCTCCCGTACTGGCGAATCTTATACTTTTCCGCGAGATTTTGCCTGCGTTCCGGATTTAGATCAAAACAGGCTGCCAGCTCGGCATTTTCGATCTGTGCGTATGCGTTGCAGTGGTCGTTTCCCCTGGCTCCACACCCGATGATGACTGCCTTATATTTCCTCATCTTCTCACTCCAGTTCTTGCATTATTTGGATATTATGGTTAAATATGATTTGATTATATCATGTTATTAGTGGCTAGATAAATGGATAAAATGTTTATATATTTGGACAAAACAGTTGAAACATGGGGGATTCAATGGCTTCCCTGATTCTCTTACCCCACTTGCTTGGCATAGACACCAGGCATGCCCTGAACTTCAGAGTCGATAGGCAAAGCGATCCAACGGGAAGAGTCTTGCTGATGTGTTTTCGGACGCCAGCAATGATTCTCAGCAACGAGGGGCTTGTGCGTCTGAAACCAGGAGACTGCATAATCCATGATCCGAGTTTCAGGCAGTTGCATTACAGCGTGCCGGAAGCTTCCGAAGGATTTCGCAACGATTGGCTGCATATACGTTATGATGTCGTTGAGAGGGTTATGGAAAAACTTAGGCTGCCTTGGAACAAGCTGCTTCATACAGGGCAGCCAGATATAATTGAATCCCATGTAAAACTCCTGATGGCCGAACTTGAAATTCAAGATGAATTTACCTCTTCCTCCATAGAGGCAATACTTTTCCAGCTCTTGCTTGTGGTTTTGAGAGGCTCACGTAAAAATAAGGCAAGGATAAAAAATATGACCCAAGTCCAAGATCGGCATCTTGAGAAAATGCGGGGCATTCGCACCCTTATGCTTGAACAGTTCCAAGAACCGCATAAGTTGAATTCTCTTGCCAAAGAAATGGGACTCAGCCCCGAACGATTTTCAGCTCTTTATAGGACATTTTTCAAAAGCTCGCCTATTGCAGATATTATCAGAGCCAGGCTTATCGCCGCTCAAAAAAGGCTTGTCTATTCCCGTGATCCTATCAAGGAAATAGCTGCCGATTGTGGCTTTGAAGATTTGCACTACTTCTCCAGGCTTTTCACGAGAAAAATCGGGCTTTCTCCATCCCGCTACCGCGAAAAACACATTGGCTAGTTACTTTGCCCGCGAAAATAGCACTGTTTGCCACATAGAAATCCGTCAATGCACTCTAAATTGGACTTCATTCCTTCTTTGTCTAGTTTTTGTTTTTACAGGGCGTATGGATGTTAATGTCTTGTATATAGGTTGTTGCATTGTGTAAATGTCATATTTATATCTATATGTATTTGATTATATTACAATATATTTTATATATGTATATTGACAAATTCTTTTCTTCGTGATATCCTATGTTTGACCTCCAAAATAAATTAAACATTCCTTAGCAAGGCGACAATCAATGAAATTACTCAGAAATATGCATGGGAAAGACTAAGACTTATGATGCCAGTCTATAAAAAAATAGCAAGCGACCTGAGGGGCAAGATCAAAGAGGGGATATTCAATCCAGGAGACAGGCTTTCCACGGAAAATGAAATGTCTAACAACTATAATGTGAGCCGGATAACCCTTAAAAAAGCATTGACCATACTATGCCGAGAGGGTTTGATATGCCAAATACCCGGACGGGGTTCTTTCGTCTGTGATGAAAAGGAGGCTTTTGAGAGAAGGGAAGCCGAAAACAGAAAATGTAACCCAAACAAAAACAGCAAGATAGTCGCAATATTGGTTCCGACGATCAGCGAATCGCTTTATCCGGAGATCGTAAGGGGGGTCGAAGATATTTGCCATGCAAACGAGTGCCAGCTCATTCTTGGGAATTATGACACAGACTCAGCAAAGGAAGGCAAGTATATACAGGACTTCATCAAGACAGGCGTTTGCGGAATGGTGCTTGCCCCGAGCTACAATTCCTCACAGAACGAGGCCTACAAGATCTTGAACGAACGCCGTGTGCCATATGTTCTGGTCGACGCAAGTATCAAGGGTCTCGAATCAGATTTAGTCGCAACGGATAACCTCGAGGGCGCCTATCAGGGGACGAAATACCTGATAGAAAAAGGCTGCAAGCGGATTGCATTCGTCTGCGGCTGGCTAAGCGCATCAAGCTCACAGGAGAGATGGTTCGGCTACAAAAAAGCCTTGCTTGAGGTTGGAATCACAGAAGATCAAAACTTGTTCAGGGAGGGCGCCTATTCCGATGAGTTCGGATATGGAGCGGGAAAACAAATCCTGGGTTCCAATGCCGACGGAGTGCTTTGCGCAAACGAACCCATTGCCAACGGCTTGTTTCGCGCTGTGGCGGAAAGCGGAAATTCCAGCTTGCAGATAGCCTCGTTTGATACCCCTTTTCTCCCGGCAAATCTGAAAAATGCCGTATTGCTTTTGGGGCAGCAAAAATATGAAATAGGAAGGGCTGCTGCTGAGCTTTTGTTTCAACGGATGTCTGGGGGATATTTGCCTTTCAGAAAAATACTTGTTGAGCCTCAAAAAATATTAAAGGCATCGGGCAAATGAAATCCTGTTTGCAGACAATGATTCGCTTTACGCTCATTGAACTCATTGTTGTTGTTGCAATAATAATACTGCTCATGGCTATCCTTCTTCCAGCTCTTCAGAGTGCGAGGAAAACAGGCCTGGACGTATTATGCAAAAGTAACCTGAGGCAGTGCGGATTGGCCAATGCAAACTACATGACCGACTATAAGGGTTGGTTCCCAACGGGATATGATTGGCCCAATTATGTATTCAGCAAAAGCACCACAGTGGTAAAATGTCCGGCAAACACAAAAGACTGGAACATGAGCAAATATCATTACGGACAGTGGGGGCGAATATATTTTTTTGGAATCGAGAATGACAGCACAAGGACACACTTCAACATTTATAAACTGAAACAGCCGTCAACGTTCATATTCCTTTCCGACACGGTATATGGGAAACTACCACCGAATTTTGAAAGGGGCAGGCAATGCGGTCTTATTTACAATTGCGGAGGAGACTGGATAGGCATGCACCTGATTCATTCCAATCATGTCAACATTTATCTTGGTGACGGACATGTCGAACAGGGCACGATATATAATCTCGGACGTTTCGGGAAAGCCAACCTATGCCCGACATACTCATATATATCGCAAGTCCACACAAGGGTTTACGACTTGAATCTTAATGAACTCACTGTCTTGCCTCCATAGTTCTAAAGCTAAGAATAAATTAAAAATAGGAGCCACACATGAAAAGATCTTTGGCCGCCATGATGTCCTTCTGGGGCATCTTTTTGTCATTTCATGAACTTCCCGGACAATCCACAGATATCCCAACGCCGGACATGTGTTTTGCGTTGGAAAGGGGCAAGGATTTTGCGGAGGCATACAAATTCTTTCTTGAGGCACCAAGAAATTCCTACGACTATTCAAAATCAAAGGAAGCGTTCCGCAATATCATTGAAGGCTCCAAGCAGGTCGAGGCAAGGAAGGAGGCAGCCTACTTCCTCTGTCTTGCCGATTTTTCATCATTGAAATTTCAAGATGCTCTCAAAGACTCCGCAATACTTCTATCCTTCATCAAAAAATCCGCAACTGGAAGTCCTGAGATAAAAACTGCATGCCAGATTATGGAAATGACCGCAAATGAAGAAATAAAATATTTTCCACAACTCAGGCGTCTTGTCTCCCTCAATTCCTGCTTTAAGATCATGCTTCCCTGCGATCCGAAGGAGAAGCTGATGGACGCCACAATAACGGAGCAAGTACTTGATTATATTGACCTGCTGGCAAAGATGAGGGAATCTAAGATCTATGAAATCGCACCTGGGAAAATTGGCGAGGCCAAGAAAAAAGATATTGGGAATGAATGTGCTGCCATAATCAAGCTCGTTGAAAAAAATGTTGCACAAATCCAGAAAATCCAGAATAAGGATTTTCTGGGACTTGTCGGGCTTCTTGCATTGGAAAGCGCACTGCTCTCAAAAAACTATCCGGACTTGAAAAACACTATTGCGTTGGCGATTTGTGCGCACAACATGAGCCAAATCGGTATTGCCTTCCATCTCTACCTCCTGGACAACGACACCAAATTCCCTCCTCTTTCGGTAAAAAGGAAAGTCCCATTTAAAGGTAAGGAGGTTGAATTACAGGAAATGTATCTTGACCTGCTTAAGCCCTATTTCGGGCTTCCTGATGGCGAAGTGATTGAATTTTATGGCATATACAGGGAGATCCCGGAAGACAGCCCGTTCCAGTGTCCCTCCTCCATCCCCTGCAAAATCGGGTCTCTCTGCCATTACGGCTACAATGCAATGTATCCATTCGCCCATAGCAAAGGAACAGAGGCAAATCTTGCAAGCGGCGAAGTAAAATTCTCCATGATCAAACCTGAGTCACATTTGGTGATTACGGACACTTGCTATTTTGGTGCACAGGATGGCAGAGGGATCACAAGGCTCTACAGCCTCGGCACCCTCAGGCCAGCACACCAAGGACGTGTAAATGTTCTTTATGCCGACGGTCATGTAAATGCGGAGGATATCAACTGGCTGCGGGAGTCCGATCCCAGCGGGAGTCCATGGAATTCCAATGTTGCCTATAAGAGGCGGAATGATGTTAAGCCTGACACAAAGTAATGAAACTCAAATAAGAATGGAGAGGCATTTATGAAAAGACCTATGATTTCCGATTTTCTTTGCATTGCTCTCTGCGCATACTTGCTCCCTTGTCTGTCCACTAATGCGGCCGAAGTAAGGATGCCCGAGCTGTTTTTCAAGATCACGCAGGATATTGTGACCCCTCACATCGAATGGGCTAAACCTTACTACAAGGGCAAGATCAAGGCCCTTGTGCTGGCACCCCGCTTTTCTCACAGGGAAACAGTGGAGCTCATGGAGCGCATGGATATCGAATGCACTCCTATCCTGCTCAGAAGCGGAGATGAAATCTATCTTGAGGGAAGCGACTGGGGACTGGAAAACGAGCCAAGGGTAAAGAAAGACGCAGTTCTTAAAGAGCTCAATGATGCCCTTGGCAAAGACTATGACCTCATCATCATGGGGCATGTCGCCACAAAGAAAATGCCTCAAGATATTCTGAAGAAGATTCAAGAGAAAGTGCAAAACGGTTGTGGTCTTGTGTATATCTTTTCCGGCAAACCCAATCCAACGGATTTTGAAAAGGAATTGACAAAGGAAAGGTTTTACACAGTTCAGAATGTCATTGCAAGTGAACTCTTGGACGATCAACCCAAGAAGGCGGATGAGAAGGCACAAAGCATTCCAGACTTCATCACAAACGGCATCCCGTTTGAAAAATTTAAAAGCTTTAATGTCAGGGAGGACAAGAAACAGCGTGGGGAAGATCTGGAAAAGTTCATTTCTGTCTACAAATATGGCAATGGCAGGGTCGTTTTTATAAACTATAGTTCAGGAAGCGGCTACCTCTACCTGACTCCACCTGCCGCCGACGAACTCAATTATGAATATTATCAGGCCTTCATAATAAAAGTGGCATTGTGGGCGAGCAAAAGAGATGCTGAGGTGTTTTTTAAGGATTTTCCTACAGAGATTAAAGGTCCTGAATTTTCCGTTGCATTCAGCAGGGCTGAAGGAGCGCCCCATGGCAAGCTTTCCGCGCTTTTGTCAATAAGAACCTCACAATATTTTTTCAATATGCCTTCCGGTCCGGTAACAGTTCCAGGTGTTTATCAGACTGCCGCCTTTATCAATCCTGTCTATCAGCAAAAAATTGATATTGATGCATCTGCCAAAGAATTAAAATTCAAGATGCCCGAGCTGCCTGAAGGCAAATATTTCATCGATCTCCAACTGATGTCTGGAGATAAAAAAGTGAACTGGGCGGCGGCTTCGTATGTTTCCACCCCGAATGTCTTCATTTCCGAACTGCGATGCGAGCCCGACGTTATTGATTGCAAGACATCGGGCAAAGCGGTAATAAACGTTAAGGTCAAGCTCAATGCCCCGTTACAGGAAAAACTTAAGTTGTCGCTTGCCTTGTTTGATAATTACGACAGACTCCTTGCAGAAAAAACAGTGGACACTGAGATTGGCAGCGATACTTTGAGTCCCTCCTTTGAAATGGAGAAGCAAGAATTGGTCTCGACAATGTTGACAGTTCGCGCTTCATTGGGAAATCAAGATGGAAACCAGGTCAAAAGCATCAAGACTGCAAATATAACCACCATACACAGACCCTTCCCTGAGTTCACATTCTTTGCATGGGGCGGTGGTGATCGTGACTATGTTGCAAAACAGGTGCTTAGGCTTAATGCCGGGACTGGGATTGTCGACGCATACAGACGCGGAGGCTCGATTGAACTACTTAAGACTGCTGATGTCCGCTTCGTGCCGGACATCCTGCGCCTCTTTGCAAAAGTGAAAGACAAAAACCTCATGTCGAGTCCTGAGCCGTTCTGGGGAAACTGTGATTATAGAAGGGAGCTTTTTGAGATTGTCAGAAAGAGTGTGGAGCAAGGGAAAAAATTTGACACGTATGCGTACCTTCTTGGAGATGAAATGTCCATGCTTGCCGGCCCTGGAGAGGTATGTCTTGGCGATGTCGACGATTTTAGAAGATTTTTGGAACAACAATACGGCAAGATTGAAAATCTGAATGCTGAATGGGAAACCGGCTTCAAAAGTTTTAAGGAAATAAATCCCATCACCCGAAAGGAGATGAGCGAAAAAATAAAGGAGAACGGTCAGAGAAAATCCTACGCAGCTCTTATCGATTTGTGGATGTTTAATTATTGGACTTTCGCGGATACCTTCAGGTTCATTAAGGATGTCCAGCGGGAAATTGACCCCAATGCAATGCTTGGTGCCTCCACCCCGCTTTGGAATTGGTGGTGGAGAGGATACTACTGGGAAAAAATAGCACCGGCCCTCGACTTCTACACTCCTTATTACACAAGCATGGAAGGTGACCTGAGTAATGTTGATGGAGGCATGTCCTTTGCAAAACCAGGCACGAAGTTCAGCGGGCATGCGGGTTCCTATATAATGAGTCTGAGCAACGAGGAATATTATACGACTCTGCCACATGCCATGCTGGTAAAAGGTCTTTCAAACTTCTTCTGGTATTTTATGAATCCCGGAACTGAAGGCTGCATGTCGCCTTCCCTCGATTATTATCCGCAAACCCTTAACACCATTAATGAGGTGAAAAGGATAAAGTCGGGGTTGGGCAAGCTGATATTGGAATCAAAAAGCGTAAAAAGACAGATAGCGCTGCTGTATTCAACACCGAGCTATCTCTTCTCGTTTCTTGTTTCTGGCCCGCATGTACCTTGGAATGTAAACAGCTTTGTCGTCCAATTGACCCGTCTTGGATATCAGGTCGATTTCGTATCTCCAGAACAAGTCAGCCAGGGAATCCTATCGAAATATAAAGTATTAATTCTTCCTCTTGTACAATGCATGTCCAATGAAGAGTCAGAAAAGATCAAGGACTTTGTAAAAACCGGCGGGATTGCAGTAGCAAGTTTGCGGCCGGGTATTGCCGATGAACACGGCAAATATAGGGGGCAAAGCGTCCTGGCCGAACTTTTTGGAGTGAAGTGGATCGATCCTGCCGACAAGCGCATCCAGTCCATTGAGTTAATTTCTAAAACCAAAATCAAAGAACTTAACATTGATTGCCGTTTTGAGGGTATATGTGATGGCAAGAAATTCTCCACCACTCCCGTAGAAACGCTCTGTTACGATCCCTCCGTAGAAATCAGCGGGGCAGTTCCCTCTATCAAATATTCCTTTGCGCAGGAGGATATTGAAAGAATCAAAAAGATTTTTGCCTCATCAGACGAGGAAGTTACCAAAAAATTGAGTGGGAAAGACAAGGCAAGTCTTGAAGAAAGGATAAAGAAGATTGATGAGGCCTCCAAAGACATACCCTTTGTCTTATCAAACAAATATGGTGAAGGTCTTGCAGTTTATCTGAATTCAGATTCCATCCCTTCTTTGGCAAATATTTTGGCGGCAGTTTTCTCCACAAAAGGAATAGAGCCGCCCGTCAAGATTCTCAAGGGCAGCGATGATTGCATCCCTGGCAAATGGCTCACCAATTTTTCCTTCAACAAATTCGATGACGGGGTCTCTTCCTATTATGGCTATGCGAAAATGAAAAATGACCAAATAGAAAACGAGGCAAGCAATGCCTATTATGGCGTGGTAAAAACCGGCGAAGGCGCTAAGGACGAAAAAAAAGTCGGGTATGAGGCGTTTATTGACTTTGGTCGTGAAGGACATCTTTATGATATGATGACAGGCAAATATCTAGGTGTACAAAAAGGAATCTCCGATAAGTTCGGCCCTTGGGCCGCAAAATGGTATAGTCTGCTTCCGTACAAGGTGGAGGCGCTGAAACTCTCCCTTCAGAATTCAGGGGCCAAGGCAGGTCAGCCGATCAGGGGAAGCGTGGAAGTGATCGTGTCTGATTCCAAGCTTGGAATCCAGCGGCATGTTATTAACATTCAAGTTCTGGACAAGGATGGAAGGTCGATACTGTACCTAGCCCAGAACCTGAACACTGTAAAGGGCAAGGTTGAATTCCTAATCCCAACCGCAATGAATGATGACGTGAGGAACTGGATACTTGTATTTACCGATGCAGCCACCGGGATTTCACAAAAATCAAAACCATAAAAATATTGATTAAACCATTGAGAAAGGAAAATCACATGACAACCCTGAATAAAATTGCCGCCGCAGCAGGCATGGCTT
>Ga0209417_1007685_pt1 | contig 10240 bp, 10 predicted proteins | sample RifGroF2_FD_184002 | JGI IMG/M metagenome (GOLD analysis project Ga0209417, IMG submission 184002) | Groundwater microbial communities from Rifle, Colorado, USA - Groundwater F2 (SPAdes) (version 2) | ecosystem: Environmental > Aquatic > Deep subsurface > Groundwater | place: Rifle, Colorado... | reverse complement strand
AATAGAATTACAAAATAAAGGAGATACCTGTATGCATACCGTCAAACAAAACTATCGATTTTTTTCGATACTGATTGTTATCTTTGCCAGCATTGGCGGTATTTTATATGGCTATGATATCGGTGTTATTTCCGGTGCATTGTTGTTTATACGTGGAAGCATTGCGCTAACCGATACGCAAATGTCAATTATTGTTGCGGCTGTTTTGGGCGGCGGATCGATTGCAACCTTAGTCTCTGGTGCATTCGCCGATTGGTTTGGGCGAAAAAAAATGATTGCATTTTCTGCGTTCATTTTTTTGGTCGGCGTTATTTTAGTGATCACTGCACACAGTTTTATGGGTATTTTATTAGGACGATTAACCCAAGGTATTGGCGTGGGTATTATTACGATTGTTATCCCGCTTTATTTAGTCGAGACAGCACCCGCTGCAATGCGCGGTAGAAGTATAACGGCCTTTCAGTTATTTTTAACGGGTGGTATTTTATTGGCCTATTTGATTAACCTTATCTTTGCACCATCAGGCAATTGGCATGCCATGTTTATGTGTGCCATGATTCCAGGTTTATTGTTATTGATCAGCATGTATTACGCACCCGAATCGCCGCGTTGGCTATATTTAAAAGGCCACGTCGAACGCGCTAAAAATGTTTTGTTGTCGAGCCGCTCAAAAACAGAAGCGGAACATGATTTGACGCGCATGAAAGCCGTTGCTAAGGTTGATGTGTATTCCGGCGCGCGTTGGCAGAAACATTATTTATTACCGCTCGTCATTACCTTTACTGTAGCTTGTTTAGCGCAGTTAACCGGGATCAATTCCATTTTACAATTCGCGGCTATGATTTTGGAGCATGCTGGCTTAAGCTCAAATGTCACTTCGATTTTAGGTACTGTCACCGTGGGATTGATTAATTTTCTCATGACAGCGGTTGCGCTGATGCTGGTCGATAAAGTGGGGCGAAGACCTTTGTTGATTTTAGGCACATCGGGCGTTGTTGCGGCGATGTTTTTATTGGGGCTTGTGAATCTCGTCTTGGATGCCGGAACATTACGCGGCTATTTAACGTTAGCCGGATTGGTTTTGTACATTCTCTTTTTCGCCGTAGGACCTGGCGTGGTCATTTGGCTGATTTTATCGGAGCTGATGCCGATGTCGATTCGAGGTAAATCGATGTCTGTCGCTTTATTTTTGAATTCTCTGACGTCCACTTTATTTGCGGGTGTTTTTATGACATTGGCTCATTGGATTGGTTATACCGGCATTTTTTGGCTATGTAGCGGATCGACGATGATCTATTTGTTTATGGCAATTTATTGCATTCCAGAAACTAAAAATCGCTCGCTCGAGGAAATTGAACAATACTTTATGAAAAAGGTAAAGGGCTCATAAAAATGAAAAGAAATTTATATATTGGCATCGATGGCGGTGCAACAAAAACAAAAGTTCGCATTGAAGATGCCGATGGTTGTTTACTCACTGAAGCGCAATCAGGGCCAGGAACAATACGAACGAATGTCAGTAAAGCTTGGTATGCGATTATCGACGGTATTCAGACAGCACTACATAAAATCGATTTAGATCTTTATGATCAAACGCATCATTATCATGTCGGACTTGGATTAGCGGGGACTGAAGTCGCTGAATCTTGTGAAGAATTTTTATCTCAAGCCCATCCTTTTGCGAGTATTGCTTTAAAGTCAGATGCTTATACCGCGTGTTTAGGAGCGCATCAGGGTAAAGAGGGCGGTATTATTATTATCGGGACGGGGACCATCGGCTTGAAAATTGAAAAAGGCGTCGTGACGACAGTGGGTGGTTGGGGATTTCCGCATGATGATGAAGGTAGCGGTGCGTGGTTAGGGATGGAAGCAATCCGCTTAACGCTAGAATCGATCGATCATCGACGTGAACCCTCTGATTTTTCTAAAGCAATTTTTCGACATTTTAAAAAAGATTTAGACCATATGGTCACGTGGTCGAACCAAGCCTTGCCTACCCATTTTGCGGAATTAGCGCCGATCGTCGTGGAGTATGTAAAACGAAAAAATCCCGATGCAATTCACTTAGTTGAAAGAGCTGGGGTAGCCATTGCGCGAACTTATGATGCGCTAGTAAAACAGTCGACTTTACCCAAGTTGCCAGTCAGTTTGTTGGGCGGATTGTCGCACTCTATTGAACCTTGGCTGCCAAAGCGTATTCGAACACGCTGCAAACCACCGCAAGGCGATGCGACACAAGGGGCTATTTTAATGATTAAAAAAAGTGAAGGATTTATCGTATGATGACAGTTTTAATGGGGCTAGAAACGAAAGAAACACCGGATAGAATTGCCGAGCAATTGCGGAATAATCGATCATTGTTGCAAAAAATTGTGCAACGATTAACTGAATTTGACCCCGCGTTTGTCATGATGATCGGGCGAGGAAGTTCAGATCATGCCGCGTTATATGGTAAATATTTATTTGAAACACAGCTGGGTTTGCCGACTGTTTCTGCTGCGCCTTCTGTGTGTACATTATACAAAAGTTCGCTGAAATTGAAACGTAGTTTAACTATCGGTATTTCTCAATCCGGTCAAAGCCCCGATATTTGTGCGATGATGAAACATGCTCGCGAACAAGGCGCGTTTACGATCGCTATTGTGAATGATGTCGATTCGCCCTTAGCACAATTAGCTGAGTATGTCTTGCCGATTTTAGTGGGACAAGAAAAAGCCGTCGCCGCTACCAAAAGTTATATTGGTTCACTGACTAATTGTTTGCATCTGATTGCTTGTTGGAAACAGGATCGGGCTTTATTAGAAGCACTGGATCAATTGCCGGATCGACTCACACAAGCGTTGAAAGCGGATTGGGCTGCCTTTATTGATGTATTTAAAATGATTAACCGCGCTTTTGTGATTGGTCGAGGATATGGTTTTCCGATTGCACAAGAAGCCGCTTTGAAGTTTAAAGAAACGTCTAAAATTCAGGCAGAAGCGTTCAGCAGCGCGGAAGTGTTGCATGGACCTTTTGCGTTGATGCAGGAAGATTATCCCGCTTTATTGTTTACGCAAAATGATGCAGCGCTTTCGAGTGTCATTGAAGTCTCGAGAAAAATGACGGCATTAAATGGGGAAACCTGTTTGATCTTGCCGCGAAATTTAATGGATCGCTATACCTCTGAGAAAGTCGCCAAACATATTTTACCGTTGCCGGATTCTTTACATCCATTATGCGATGGTGTGGTTGCAATCGAAGCATTTTATCGCGCACTCGTTGATTTGGCGGTCAAACGTGGTTTTAATCCCGATCAACCCAATCACCTGACCAAGGTGACGGAAACATTTTAATGAACAATTCGTGGATGATCAGCGGCCCCTGTTTGTATACGGAGGTCGGTCGCATTGAGCAGGGATCGATTGTAATCCATCAAGGGAAAATTGCTGCGCTATCGCCTGCCATGCCGTCAGCGAATATTCAATGCTATACTTTCCCTGCGAATTATCATCTCATTCCTGGTCTGATCGATTTTCATGTGCATGGGGCAGCCGGCGCTGATTCAATGGATATAGACGAAGGGGCCTTTAACATTTTGCGTCAAGCATTGGTGCAAGAAGGCGTGACGAGTTATTTAGCCACCATTACGACAGCATCAAAAGAAAAAATCGAATTAATTATTGATCATTTAACTCATTGCATTAAAGAACAAGATCAATTTTCAGGGGCAACCTGTTTAGGTTTGTATTTGGAAGGGCCTTTTATCTCATCCAAACGTGCAGGGGCATTGAAGCCAGAGTTTTTTTTAGAACCCGACTTCGCGTTATTATCTGTCTGGTGTAATTTGGCAAAAGGACTGATCAAAGTCATGACCTTTGCACCTGAGCTTCCACAGGCCGATGAACTATTCCGATTTTTAACAGATCATCAGGTGATTGCGTCGATAGGGCATACCGATGCGGCTTTTGAAATCACTCAAAAAATGTTGGATTTAGGTTGCGATCATGCGACGCATTTATTTAATGCGATGCCGCCGATTCATCATCGAGCACCCGGCGCGGTGACTGCATTATTGCTTGATGAAAGAGCGTGCGTTGAAGTTATCGCCGATGGGATTCATCTACATCCCGCGATTGTAAAGTTGATTTTTAAATTAAAAGGGAAAGATCGCGTGATCGGTATTACCGATGCGATGCGAGCAAAGTATTTGACGGATGGCGAATATGAATTAGGTGGACAAAATGTACACGTTAAAAATAATCGTGCAATACTAAACGATGGTACATTAGCTGGCAGTACACTCAAAATGAATGAAGCCTTTCGGAATATGATTGCTTGGACGAGGTGTTCGATCGAGGAGGCAATAGCGATGTATTCTGGAAATTCAGCGAAACGGTTGGGATTGTATGATCAGATCGGTAGTTTGCAGGTAGGAAAAGAGGCTGATTTCGTTGTGATGGATTCAGATTTTAATGTGATGATGACGGTGTGCAAAGGAAATGTTTGTTATCGACGAGAAGACGGATAATTTTTTATGAAAAAAATTGCGAAATAGGTTTGATGCGCTAAACTTTATGATATTTATTTAATAATAGCGTTCCGCAGAACCCAGAAAAAATTTAACATTAAGAATAATAAAAATGACTATTACTATTACGATGCAAGATAATTGCCACCTTTGTTTTCGTTTAAATTCTTCGTCAGATGTTTTGGGAACTCAAGAGTTTAATCTTCTAAAAGATTGGCTTGAGCGAAACAATGTGCGTTTTACTCAGCAGAAAGAAGACATTTCCAAAATTGTGGTGAATTTGAGCGAGGCTAGTGTTGGTGGGCAATTTCGCTATCAGGACATTAAAACGTTTTTATCAACTGATCGTTACAGGACTGGTGAATCGCCTTACCAATGGGATCTTATTCAAGTAACTTTTGACAATGGAATTCAAGTGTCGGTCAGCTCAGAATCTTTATTGTCACAATATTTTATGGCGCGATCTGAAATATGGTCGAAGGTGAAAGAAATTTTTAAACGACAATTCTTAATTAAAATGATCGCTGAAGGTTTTAGTTTTTTCCCATCGAATAGCGAATTTGCTTCGATGGCATTGCAATCGTATTTCTATGCAAAACAGGCTGTTGAGAAACCTCAAGCGATACAATGCTATTTTTTCCCGGTAATACCGCGTTTAACTGAGAAACAGCAAGGTATTTTTAATGCGATTTCTGTTTCCGATATTTGTTTTCAATTAGAAGATTACACTATGCGAGCCACAAGGCTTTCCGAGACGGATAAAAAACAAAAGAAAATAGCGTTGGGCAAAACAATAAGAGCAAAATTGATTCATGCAAGGGATGAGATGACTCAAGCTCCCATGTTGGCGTACAGATAAAATTCATAAAATCTCTCCCAGCCTTTTATTTTTTCTATTACAATTATTTTCATCTTAATCACAAGGTAATTTTATGTCTTCTACTTTCACCGAAACCGATCGTTATTTCATGCAGCGCGCATATGAGTTAGCGTGTTTAGCGGAAACGCATAACGAAGTCCCGATTGGTTCAATCGTCGTTTCTGAGGGGAAAATCGTCGGCGAAGGATTTAATAATTCCATTGGTGAACACGATCCAACCGCGCATGCTGAATTAATTGCGCTACGTCAAGCGGCAAAAACAATTGGTAATTACCGTCTCGTTGGGGCAACGCTTTATGTTACTTTAGAACCTTGTGGCATGTGTGCACATGCCATGATTCACGCACGCATCAAACGGCTTGTTTTTGGCGCTTTTGATCCAAAGACCGGCGTTGCAGGGAGTTTAAGTAATACGTTTGAATTACCCTTTATTAATCATCGCGTGCTTGTTCAAGGTGGCTTAATGTCGGATACCTGTGGTGAGTTACTCAAAAAGTTTTTTCATCGAAGACGGTAGTTGAGTTACGGAAAAACTAATGCGTCTTCGCCAAATACATCCACGTTTCAATGACCGTGTCGGGATTAAGCGACATGCTTTCAATATGTTGTTCGTCTAATAACCATTTTGCAAAATCAGGGTAATCCGACGGTGCCTGCCCACAAATACCGATATATTTTTTTCGTCGAAGACAAGCTGAAATGGCCATCGATAATAATTGTTTGACCGCTAAATTTCGTTCATCAAATAAATGCGCGATGATATTCGAATCGCGGTCGAGGCCTAACGTGAGTTGCGTCAGATCATTTGAGCCAATCGAAAAGCCGTCAAAGAGATCTAAAAACGCATCGGCGAGTAAAGCGTTGGAAGGGATTTCACACATCATAATCAATCGCAATCCATTTTCTCCGCGTTTTAATCCTTGTTGTTCGAGGAGCTCGACTACTTTTTTAGCTTCATCGACCGTTCGGGTAAACGGAATCATGATTTCAACATTCGTGAGACCCATCTCGTCTCGAATTTGTTTTAGTGCACGACATTCGAGCGCAAACGCGTTTTTGAATTTCTCGTCGACGTAACGAGAGGCTCCACGAAAGCCAATCATCGGATTTTCTTCTTGCGGTTCATATAATTGGCCACCGAATAAGTTGGCATATTCATTCGATTTAAAATCAGAAGTTCGGACAATCACCGGTTTTGGATAAAAGGCTGCAGCAATCATCGCAATGCCTTCACGTAATTTGCTCACATAAAAATCGACAGGGCTTTTATAACTGATCGTTTTTTCTTGAATTTGATTTTTGATTTCTGAGGGCAGTTGTTCGAAGTTTAAAATTGCATTCGGATGAATGCCGATCATTTTACTGATGATGAATTCTAATCGTGCGAGTCCCACGCCATGATTCGGCGTTTTTTGCAGTGCGAATGCACTCTCCGGCGTGCCGACATTCATCATGATTTTGACGGGCAAACTCGGCATACTTTCGATCGATAAATGCGTTTTTTCAAATTTCAAAGAGCCTTCATAAACATAGCCATTCTCACCTTCGGCACAAGAGACCGTGATGATGCTCCCATCAGGAATTTGTTCTGTTGCATGGCCAGTTCCGATGACGGCGGGAATACCCAATTCCCGCGCAATAATTGCGGCATGACAGGTTCGTCCGCCGCGATTGGTGACAATGGCTGATGCTTTTTTCATGATCGGTTCCCAATCGGGATCGGTCATGTCGGTGATCAGCACATCACCCGCTAAAACTTTATGCATTTCAGAAATATCTTTTAAAACACGCGCCGTACCTACGCCAATTTTATAGCCAATGCTGCGACCTTCAGCTAAGATTTTATCTTTTTCTTTTAATTGATAGTGCTCAATCGTTTGTAGATTGACGCGGCTTTCGACGGTTTCAGGACGTGCTTGCACGATATATAATTTTCCATCCACGCCATCTTTTGCCCATTCCACGTCCATCGGTTGTCCGTAATGCGTTTCGATCATTACGCCATAATGCGCCAGTTCAGTGAATTCTTCATCGGTTAGTGCAAATCGCAGTCGATCTGCTTTAGGTGTTTCCACCGTTTGTACGGATGTTTCTGTTGAATTGTTTTGATAAATCATTTTGATCGCTTTTTCACCGAGATTTTTTATTAAAATCGCTGGGCGATTTTGCTTTAAATTCGGTTTGTAAATGTAACACTCATCGGGATTGACTTGGCCTTGCACGACAGTTTCACCGAGACCATAAGCTGCTGTGATAAAAACAACCTGATCAAAACCGGATTCCGTATCGATCGTGAATAAAACACCACTCGCGCCAAGATCGCTCCTAACCATTTTTTGAATGCCTGCAGACAATGCAATTTTTTCATGGTCAAATCCATGATGAATGCGGTAGGTGATCGCGCGATTCGTATAGAGCGATGCGAATACTAATTTGATGGCATTAAAGATTGCCTCGATACCATCGATATTGAGATAGGTTTCTTGTTGACCCGCGAAGGAGGCATCAGGGAGATCCTCTGCAGTTGCCGAAGAACGAACAGCAAAGGTTGCTTTGGGATCTTGCTGTTTTAGTTGATTAAACGCTGTCGTTACTTCCGCTTGAAAATTTTCCGAAAAATGAGCTTGTAAAATCCAAGTGCGAATTTGTTGACCGATTGTTTCTAATTCTTCGATATGGGTTGGATTTAATGTTTTTAATGTCGCATTGATTTTTTCATGTAATTGATTTTCACGCAGAAAGTCACGATAAGCTGTGGCCGTCGTCGCAAACCCCGGTGGAACGCGAATGCCTTTTTGTGAAAGGGTAGAAATCATTTCGCCCAAGGAAGCATTTTTCCCACCGACTTGTGCAACATCCTGTTTATGGAGCTGATCGAAGTTAATCACATAATTCGACATAACACTCTCCTTTGTTACTTCATGTTTGTTTATATCATAAATGATCGGATTTTTATTGGGAAGGAAAGATTGAATGAGAGAAAGCAGGAATCCTTATGTAATCGTCATTGCGAGGTATGCCCGAAGCTTTAATTCTGGATTGCTTCGTCGCGCGCTCCTCGCAATGACGAAAGAGTGGATTGCTTCGGGCATACCTCGCAATGACCGTGTAAAAAAAGAATGATCAGGCAGTTGGGCTAATTCTTCCTACTGAATCATCGTCGTCATTTGGAGTTTTATAAGTAACGAGATCTTCTTCAGCCATTTCGGATCCTTCAGTTTTTTTTTGTTCGGTGAAAAATGATAAAGGGTATAACTCCTCATCTTCTCCCACTTTCATTCTAGTGGTGCGTATGGAATCACAACCAGTAGAAAGCGATGAATCGATTCTAACGGTAACGGGACTCGTAGAAGGTGTTTTTTCTGTTACTGAATTTGCTGATGGATTGTCTTGAGCGCACAAGAGAGTATGCAAAATATCGTGAGTGTTATAACGAGTCGTTATAACAACGGCGGCTTTGGGTATTTTATCAAAGAGTTCCTTAGCCATTATGCAGTAGTGATGTTGATTTTCCTCTGAGCAAGTTGACGCGAGAGTGATTAATTTTTCTACACATTGAGTAGCGTTTGGATAATCACCACTAGCGATATAATCGAGCCCAGTACGGTAAATATGAGTTGCACTTTCCTCATCAGTTAACGGCACATCCTTCGTCGCTTCAAGTCTTCTTAAAAGATCGCGATTGAATTCAATTTGCATTTCTTGGGTTTTTGTTGCATACGATAGGCAGCTTATTGTCGCGTCATATAATCCATCTGTTTTAAAAGTTTCAGCTAAGTCAAATAATAGGTCACTAATTATAGTTTGAATCTTTTTTGGTTGGGATAGCCTATCAATGGGCAGGCCAATAGACAGGTTAAAATACTCGTTTGCCTGAGGACGCAGCCCTCTCAGTTGATAGGTTATTGCTAAAAGCAGATAAGCAAGCGTGTTTGTTTTATCCATTGCAATCGCATTTTGCAAATCTCCCAGTAAGGAATTATACAATTTTAAATCACGCGGTGTTTTTTTGTAGGTGAGTAACTGGCCGACAGCTTTTCGTACATATTGATCGCTCCTACTAGCGCGAGTCACTATCAATGATTGCATGGTTTGTTTCCTTATTTTATTAGTAATTATTCGAGCGTTTAGCGTTACGATTGAGGTGAATAGTTACTTTTATTATTAATACAATTTTGTTTTTTTATCAGCGTGCAAGAGGATAACTGATCAACCTTAAGAGTAGATTAAGAAAAACGGCTAACCATGAAAAAAACAGGGTTTTTTATAAAAATTTAGTGAACAAGATAATTATTTGGATATGTGTGCTTTTGAGAATTCAATTTCAAATACTTTCGTGTGCAAGCAGCCATTTTTTAATTTCGAGAAAAAAGGCTTTATCTTTTCCACAAAATCCACCGAGTCCATTTTGTGCGACGACACGATGGCAGGGGATGACGATAGGAATGGGGTTTGTGCGACAACCGGCGCCAATCGCTCGAGCGCCTGTATCAAGGATTTTTGCGAGGTTGCCATACGTCGCTGTTTTACCGGCTGAAATTTTACAGAGTTGTTGCCAGACTTTATTTTGAAACGGCGTACCGTTTAATTGGATAGGAATATTGAATACTGTTTTTGGATTTTTAAAATAGCGTTCGAGTTGTTGGATCACGTTTTTTGAAAACGTATCTTTCGGCGCTATTTCTTTTGCCGCCTGCGGTAAGAAATGCACAGCAGTAAGGTGATCATTGTCAGTGATAATGCCGATTTTCCCGACAGGGGTTTTGATGACTGCAGTATAAGGCATATTATCACCTCCATCGGTCTAAATGCCGGATGCTTTTTACAAATGATCTACTGGATCACGCAATCCG
>Ga0209417_1007684_pt1 | contig 10241 bp, 10 predicted proteins | sample RifGroF2_FD_184002 | JGI IMG/M metagenome (GOLD analysis project Ga0209417, IMG submission 184002) | Groundwater microbial communities from Rifle, Colorado, USA - Groundwater F2 (SPAdes) (version 2) | ecosystem: Environmental > Aquatic > Deep subsurface > Groundwater | place: Rifle, Colorado... | reverse complement strand
GGGCATTATCGAACATATCCCCCGCGTCCAATAGGTAGGTAGTTCCCTTTTTCAAGTATTGCTCTTTCAAATAGAACAGCCAATCTATCTTCCGCTGGACCGTTTCCCCCCAGTTATCCGTTCGGGCGACGGGGGCGCGGTCGGTAAGGTGAATGTCCCCAGTCAGTATTATTTTCATTCGGGAACCTCTTGCCCACACAAAGGACATACGTCCGGGAATTCCGCTTCGAAGTTGGTCTTGGACCCCTCCCAGGCTGCGTTGGCTTCCCGGTATTCCTGTTGGGCTAACTCCAGTTTTTCCAAGGCCGTTCGGAGTTGGTTATACTCCTTTACCAATCTTTCGTGGGTTTCCCCTTCCTTGATTATTTCCCGTGCCTGTTCCTCCAAGCCATCTCGCTTCTGGACTTCTTGTAAGTCCGCTTCGGCCTGGGTATAAATTCGTAATTGTCGGGTCAGGGTAGTCTGTTCTTGATATAGTCTATCCCGTTCCGCCTCTACCTTTTCCAACGTCGTTATTTCCGCGTCCAACAATACTAAATCGGGTAAGCAGTCTTTCTCTTCCTGATATTTGTTTATCTCGTTTTCCGCCGTCTCCAATCCCCGGTTGGCCTGACGAAGTTTTTGGGATAACCAGGCCTGGGAGGAGTCAATTAGGGAAAGGTCGGCAATTTGATTTAGCTTGGCGGATACTCGTTGCGGGGTCCATTCGGCGGCTAAGAGATAAGGGGCATCCATTTGAAGTTGGAAATTGTCTTCTGTTAGGTCTATTAAATTCTGGATTCCTTCCGGGACTGTTGTTCCAAAACTACGTAAGGGGTCTTCCCGGTTTATCCGGTAGTAATTGTCTTTGTCGGTTCGGACCCGAGAAATGGAGACGGGGGAAAGGTAGGCACTATCCAGCAGTAATTCCGCCAGGGTATTCCCCCCGGTATTGGCTCTAAACTCTTCCCCGGACGGGCGATTGAATACTACCCAGTATATCGCACGTATGATCGCAGATTTTCCATGATCCGAAGGGCCTTGAATAATGTTCACGCCGGTAGATAATGAAAGGGCGGTGCTTTCGTGGTTTTGAAAATTTCTTATTTTTATACCGTTAATCATATTTTACCCTCGAAGGTTTTTGGACGGGGGGCCGTCCGTGTTACGTTTCCCCCCGTCCGTACGTCCTGCAGAAACCGCGTTGTTCGCATTACTTCATACTACATCCCTCCTTTCATCGGCCAGTCCTTACCCGCTTGGTAAGGGTTTGATTACACGGGAGTTGTTTAACCTCTTCTTCCATGTCCTCGACTTCCTCTTGGATTAAGTTACCGACCAGGAATGCTTTGGTTATCCCGGCTAACCCGTAGTGATACCCCTTGTAAATACGGAAAAACTCTTCCGCGTCCATGAAGACCACGGGCTTTTGGAAATCGGGAACCTTGATGAAAAAAAGCCACTGGTTAAAGTCTTTTTCCTTCTCCAAGGCTTTCCGGGCTTGGCGTACTCCATCTTTCCAGTTGATTGAGGAACCGTTTTTACACTCCACGGAGTAAGGGAAAAGTTTTCGTATTTCCCCCACCAGGCAAACGTCCGGGCCGGATTGCCCCATGCCTCTGGAGGACACGGCAGTATCCGGACCCCAGGGAACGCCGAATAGTCCGGCGACACGTTCGGCCACCCATTTTTGGAGCCACCGGGCCTTCTCTTTAGCACTGGAAATCTTGATTCGGGCCATTTTTATTATTCTCCATCCCAACGGGTTTTGGGTTTTCGTTCCGGCCGGAAGGCGTCCTGTATCTCTTCCCACAAACCAATCACGTCTTCCCGGAGTTGCATTTCCGTTCCTTGTTCCTCCACCCGTTGGATAGCGCGGGCTAAAGATTGTTCCCCGTTCCAGTACTTGTTTTCCCCGGTAGTCTGTTTATACCACTTTAGGTTGGCTTGAACATCGTCCACTCCGTAGTCGAATGTAATAATTACTGGGGCGGAACGGAAGGGCTTGTCCACAGAAGACTTTTCGACGGTGACGGTGGTTTCTACTCCTATGGGTTCTTTGATTACCTTTCCCCGGATTGTTTTTTCCGCGTATACTCGGGAACCCCGCGCCATTTCCAATCTAACAGAAAAGGCGTGTAGAACGGCTTTCCCCGCTCCCGCCGCTTGGGTTTTCTTACCAAATTGAACCCCCAGTTTTTCCCGGATTTGGTTACTACACACGATAAGATAATTTTTGGATTGGATAACCGCAGCGGCCTGGCGGAATTTCTCGGAAAACATGGCGGCCCTGCGCGCCCCGGTGTACCCGCCGTCCGCCGCTTCCCCGTTCAATTCGGCCTTGGTTAGTAAGTCGGCAATAGAATCAATAAAGGCGCCATGTATCGGGCCTTCCCCTTTCGGGTCCCATACTCGACAGATAAAGTCGAACGTCTCTTCAATGGAGGGCATGGTGGCCAGATTATCCGGCCCCAGTTCTGCCCCAAACAGCTTGAAAAATACTACGTTGGTACGGGCTTCAGTATCGTTGAGCCAGGTGTCCCCTCCCATACGTTGGACACTCCCTATTATTTCGGCAATCAATACCGATTTTCCAACCGCTTCCGGTCCAAATATCTCAACAATAATGCCCCCTCCCAGCCCGCCCCCTCGAACACGAGTCCCACTAATAGCCAGGTCCAAGAGGGTGGATCCAGTACTTACTACCTTATCCCAATTCCCCTCTTCCCGCCGTCCACGGGGTATTTCGGTTTTTCGGTTAGCGCGTGCCTTGACTTGTTCTTTTATGGGGGGAGAAGTCCGCTGCCTGATCACTTTTTGCCTCCAAGTACAACGCCGGTAGTAATTAGGGATTGGAGCGCGGCAGGAAATACCCGCCAACGTCCCCCCACTTTTATGCCCAGGCCCGGATAAGACTTGGAATCGTTCAACCAATTCCGTAAGGTCGAAATGGAAACTTGGGCACGTCGGGCGGCTTCCTTGGGGGTGATGTAAACAGACAGCGGATTAGTCATTGATGTTACTCCTTACCTACCTGGTGCGGGTCCGGCCGCTGGTTCGAGTCTGCTGTCCCGTCCCGGCCGACTGTTGAGTTGTCCCGGCCCCGCGTCCCCTGCCCCTGGGCGGTGCTTCTTGCTGTGGTGGCGGTCCACCGGGAGCGGCCCCGCGTCCCCTGCCCCTGGGGGGCGGTTCCTGGCCTGGCGGGGGTCCGGCTTGCTGTTGGGTATTCGCCGTCCGGTCCTTTTCATCGGCACAGTCCTGCCAAATATCGCACCGGGGGCATTCCCGAAGCGCATCGGTATCCACGCCGAATGTTCCCCCACCCGGACAGGAGAAATCCCCATCCGTTCGGGGCGGGGCTTCCTGTTGCGGCGGCGCACCGGGAGCGGCCCCGCGCCCACGACCTCTGGGGGGCGGTTCCTGTTGTCCGGGAGCGGCCTGACCCGGCCCCGCATCTTCCGGTCCAGGGTCCGGACCCCGCGTGCGGCTACGACCACCGGGGCTGGCGCCCTGTTGAGTTTCGGAAGGTCCGGCCCCCCGTCCGCGTCCCCGGCTTCGGGGCGGTTCCTGATTTGGGGGTGGGGTATCGCAAGAACCGGGTCCGCCGTCCGCGTCGAAAAAGAAGAGTTCATATACTTCATCGTACGTCGGAATGACGAGCATGGCGTCCAGGGGGTAGGTTTCATCAAGGATGGCTTCACCGAAGGCTGGGCGTTCCAGGAATTCGAAGTTTTTGTACTGGTCGAATTCAAAGTTTCCGCCCTTTTTCTGGTGTTCACAGTAGGCCCGGATTGTCCGGCCGTCATCCCAGTCTGCGAAGGTGATTTGCTCGGTTTCCTTGGTGTTGGCGGAAAGGAGTAAATCTTTTTCGAAGGTTGCGAAGGGGACTTCCCAGAGTTGAATCTTTTCATCCGGGTCATCCACGTCAATCATATTGTAGATACAACGGATACTGGTGTTGAGTGCGTCGATGAGTGCCTTTTCCGCGCCGGTTTCTCGGAGTCTGTCCCGTTCCTCGCAGATCGGGCAACGGGCACCGACCGTCTTCAGGCAAAGAACCCGGTCTTTGTTGGGGCCGATGTTTCGGTGAACGGCGATTTCCAACTTGTAGTCGATATCCCCCGGTTTGAGTTTCTGGGGGTGGTTTTCGGTGGCCACTTCGTAGGGGAGAAGGTCTAACTTGACCCAGGTATTCGTTTTTTCCTGCTTGTACCAAAAGACTTCCCCGAATTGCGAAGTGTCGATTATGGGTTTCCATGCGCTCCCCGGCCGCTTGGATTCCCGGTTGTCATACTCGGTGCGCTGGCGGTCTTTCAACCCCTGGCGCCGGTCACTCGGATTACCCATTTCTGTAAAAACTCCTTTCCTCTTGTTCTGTTTTGGATTTGAACCACGCTTTTCCGGCTATCCGACTGGTAGTATAAACTACGACCAGCCAGAGGCCCCAGGCTATTACCCAATACAAATAATCGCCCCACACTTTCATTTAAGCCGTCCTTGTTCGTTTACCGTCCTTGTTGAGTCCCGCCCGTTGTTGGTTAGTCCCCGCTTCCCGCTGACGGTCGCCGTATCGTTTCCCGGCCGGAATATCGCGGGGGAGCGGGGGGCCTACGTAGTATTGGTCATGCCAGAGTTGAACCAGGTTTCCCAATTGGTCCCGGCGTTGCTTAATACTTTCGAGTGCGGAACGAAACCAACCTACTGCTGACCGTGCTTCCAGGTACTCGTTGTAAAGCCGTTCCCGTTCGGTATTCCAATAGTCCTGGGCGGCGATATATTCTTTATGTGTCATTATCCAGGACTTTACCGCGTCCACGGTGGATTTTACCAAGCCTATCGTTTCCGGTTCCTTCGAACCCACGGCCTGGTTGTAAAGTTCCGCGTAGGTCCGTTCCAAGTCATCCTTAGTTTCCGTCTTGAGGATGGAAAGTTGCTCTTCCTTTTGGTGAAGAGTTACCTGGGCTTCTTCAAAAAGGAGCGAGTATTTCCGGTATAATCCGGGTTGTTGAAGGCAATCTTCTTCCAGGGTATAGGGATCAATCGCCAGTTCCTCAGAAAAATCCTTTTCTTCTACCATTTTCCTTCCGTCCTTCCTACCTAAATTATAGGCCCGTAGGTTAAATTTAACCGGGAGTTACGACATTGAAACAGGCCAGGGACAGTTCGGCCTTGGTTCCCGAGTAGAATGGCCGTTCCAGGAAGCAATCCAGAACCAAGGCCGCTCGGGCGTTGTCCCCTCCCAATAGGACGGCGGTGAAGTAACGCAAGACCTGTTGCCGAATCTGTTCCGGGGGGGCCTTGGCTTCCTTGATGATAGGAGCTATCTGCCCCCACTTTTTCGAATTCCGCAGGGCGTCGATGAGTGCCTTGACGTCCGGATCATCCACGAGGGCCTGGGGGATAGCCCGGAGTTGATCCTCAACAGTCGGAAGGTCTATCACCTGGTCCAGTATTTTCAAGGTGTCGCGGGGTATCCCTTCCCCGGCCGCCACGATTTCCTCCAGGACTTTTTTGTCCAGGGCCGCGTCTTCCGTTTTCAGGACCCAATCCAGTAGTTGTTGGACTTCCGACCGGTTGAGAGGGTTGACTTGAAAGATACTAAACCGGCTTTTGATGGTCGGAATAATCTTTTCCGGTTCGGTGGTACAGAAGATGAAGTACGCGAAGGTCGGGTACTGGTCTTCCGTGTCCCCCAACAAGGCATTTTGGAAATCCTTGGTAGTTTGGTGAGCTTCATCTATCAAGAACACCTTTGAGTCCCCGTATAAGGGCTTATACTTGGACATTTCCTTGAGTTGGCGGGCCACGGCAATTCCCCGGTCGGTTCCGCCGTCGATCATAACCAGGTCCGGGCTTTCCGGGTCGCATCCCAGAACACTCGCGGTTATCCGGGCCAGGGTGGTCTTCCCGCAGCCGTAGTGCCCGCAGAACATGTAGGCGTGGGGGCGGTCTTCCCGTTCGAGGCAAGAGCGTAGGGATTGAATAGTACCCCGATTGCCGATCATTTCCTCGAAATTGGTGGGGCGATAGGTTACTTGTAGAGGCATTAGATTAACTCCTTTTCCTGGGCCAGCCAGTTGGGTACTTCGATTTCCTTGGCTTCCTCGTCAATTTTGCAAAGGGACTTGGGGAAAAATAGGACTTCCCCGTCTATTTCCACGCACCAGGCCAACGGGGTATCCGAGTCCCGGACGTGCCGGTCAAAGGGGTAGTCTTCTGTCTCGTTGTTCCAATTGTACTTACCCATTTTCTTCTCCTTCTTGGGGTTTATCTATGGTTCCGACCGGACCTGTTACCCTATCTTTACTCCCGCAATTCCCGCACGTGGTTCGCTTCCCGGAAATATCCAACCGGAGTTGGCGACAGTTCCGACAATAATACTCGGTAGACCCCTCAGATACCCCCAACAACATCAAGTTTATTTCGTTCATGTCTTACTCCTTTTCAAAAGGGTATTTCATCCACCAATACCGGGCCGTTCGGATTATAAGTCCAATCCCGGTAATTTGTTTCTTGGAACACGATAATGGGGAAAGATTTCATAGGCTGTCCGTTTATACTCAGGCCTTCCCCTGCGTGTTGCCGCGACCAGGTTAGCCCAAAAAGATTTAATTCCGTACAGATACCTTCGGGGTTAAGAATAAACTCATTCATCGTAGGGGATAAAACAGAGGATACATGATAAAATTTATCTCCATCATACCGGTGGACGCGGGAAGGTATTTCATAGTTTCGGCCCCGTTCGAATAAACTCCAAATAACTCGCAAGGGAAGCACCAAAGCATAGTAGGTCCGCGTGGTAAGATCGTGAATAACGTCCCCGTTATACTTGGATTGAATCCCGTATATCCCGTGCCGGTAGATAACAAATGAAATTTCGTAACTGGGGAAGGCCCCTTGAAGTTTTAGATAGTGGTCTATTTGGTGATCACTAAGGAGTAAGTGGTGCCCGGACCTACAAGCCTTGGATTCCCGAAAGGTCTTTTGCTTCGTTTCTACTACATCAACCTGACAGCCGTCCGCGTCCCCTTCCAGGTCCGTTCTGTCCGCAGCGGATACCCGGCCCCCGAAAAGCGCAGCGGTTAGATACTCGTAAAATCGGCCCATAGTTCCGTGGTGAATCCGCTTTCCTAAGTCGAACAACTGGTCTTGTACTGGGAATTTTATGGACTTCCGTGCAGCAGGGAACCGCTCCTGGTGTAAATCCAGAATATCCTTTAGAGCATGGGAAAGCGGCCGGGACATTTATTTTTTATCCAACCAACCCAATTTTAAAGCCTTGTTGACTTCTTCCATTTCCCCCCAGTTTCCGCCGGGTCGGGAAACCTCTATTTCCACTTCAAGGGGAACACATATCCAATCCCAGTATTCCCGGATTTCCTTGGTCATGATTTGGGGGACGGTTTTAGTTATCCACTCTAATTCGGGTAAATACACCTTCATAATCATAGAATCGTGTATTTGTAGCATTATTTTGGAACGAAGTTTAGCCGCTCGCATCCGTCGGGCCACCTGAATATAACTCCACAGGAGAAGGTGGAAGGCCGTCCCTTGTATTGGAGTATTGTTGGCCTGATTCTTACTCAGCGGCCCCTGGCGCCGGAAGCCGGTAAGCATTTCCACGAACCCGTTTTTCAAATACCGGGCGTAGTTTTCTTCCTTCCAGGCCTGGTAGACCTTGAACCTTTCGTTCCAAAAACGGTCTTCCACCTGTCTTACGTGGTTCTCCCAGTCTTTGTAAGTCTTTATCCCTTGGGAGGACAAGTGTTCCCGCAGGTTAAATGTTTCGGTCTTGGCTTTGGAAACAACCTTGGTGACTTTATCGAATCGCTTTAGCGCGGGGGGAACCAACCCGTTCATAGCCGTCTGGATATAGGCTATCTTTTGGGCTTTATCCGCTCTGGCGATAAAGTCGTACAGGTCCGGGAATTTCTCCCGGCCATTAGTAGTATTCCACACGTCCAAAATATCTTGAGAGCATATGGATACGGTTTCCCATTTATACGTGGGTAAATTCGTGGAATAGGCTTCCACAAACTTCCATAGGTTAGGAGCTACCTGACCATAATAGGAACCATAAAACTCAGGAAAAACGTAATTGTTCTTTGCGGAATGACGAACCGGTTTCCAAGCCGTCTTGGGGTAGTCCTGAAAAAAAGGTAATTCGAGGAAAAACAATTCCATCGCAGTATCCCGGTGCATGTCGGTTGTTTTGTCCTCGATATATTTAATCATCGCCGGGTCGTGGTGGTAGCAAGCGGACCCACAAACTTCCACGCCGGAATAATCCACTTCAACGATTATCCAATCATCCCCAGGGGCGATAAAGCCGGAACGGACTATTCGGTTAGCCTCTTCATCCCGCTTGGGGACGTTTTGAAGGTTGGGATTATCCATACTGGGTCGAAGGCTTTCTGCTATGTGAAGATTTTGGTTCCCGTGAATAACCCCGTCTGTGGTTTCCCGGATAAGTCCTTCCAGGTAAGTTCCCCTTATTTTATCCAACTTCCGCAATTGAAGCACCAAGTCGATAGCGGGGGAGTAACCTTCCATCTGCGTCAGGGCTTCTTCATCCAGGGAAGGGTTGTTTTTCTTGGTTTTCTTTAGAATAGGAAGCCGCAGAAAGTCGTAACAAAACGATTTTAGGTCTATCGCGGAGTTGGGATTAAAGGTTTTTTTGTAGACGTTTTCCCAATTTACCACGTCCCGGTCGGCCTTAATTTTCTCTTGTATTCGACTTATCCGCCGTTCTAAGTGGGTATTTTGGGTCTGGAAATACTCTAAATCAGCGTTAAAGCCTTCCGATTCCGACAGGCTAAATTCCATCCAACCGTCGTGGAATAGTCGGTAAGAATCCATTAACCCTTGGGTTTCCATTTCCCGCATCTGTTCAAGGGCCAACCGGTAAGTCAGGAAGGCGTCCACCCCGTTGTATTTTAGAACCTTATTCAACGGTGCTTTTTTGATTTGATTGAAAGAGTTGGGGTCTGGTGCCTTTAGGAAATGACTTATTTCATCATCATACCCCAATATCCCATAGCGTAGGTAGGCTAAGAATTTTAGGCCGGTAGTCCCTTTCAGGGTCCGGAGTATATGAGAGGCAATCATCGAACACCATTTCCAACCCCGGATTTGGCGGCCGAATATAACCCGCGTCCATACGTCCTCGAATTTGGCGTTGTGGGCTATTTTCTCAATACGCGGATTTATCAGGAAGGAATACAATTCCGCCCGGAAACTTTCATCTTCAAATATCGGGAAGGCGGTGGCAGAATCACTGGAAGTGGCGATAGCTCCCGTATAGATAAAATGGCCGTCCCGGTAAGGTTTTAGTCCAGAACACTCCCAATCGAATGCCGCCAGGGAGCAATCGGCGTTCAAGCACTGGAGATAATTTTTTGCTTCTTCCGGCGTGGAAAGAACGTGAACCCCCGTTTCTGGCCGGTCGGAGTATGGAAAAGGCTTGTCCCAGGAAAAGGCCCTTTCCAAGTCTTCCCGGAATAGACGGTCAACCACCGGGTCACTACCTTGGAGGCGTAGGATATAGCTGGGGTGATTGGTAGGAAATACCCAAGCATTAACGTCCTGGTCAGGGATAGCCGCTCCTAACCACCGTCCCAGGGCTCCCAATTTGTCCGTCCGGTGACCCAGGAAAGATTCTAAAGCTACCCGGCCCAAAAGAATTATTTTATTCGGCCGGAGTTCCTTTATTGCTTTCAGAACCATAGGCCGGCACGCGGCTATTTCCCGCGTGGACGGGGTTCGGTTTCCTGGGGGGCGGCAGTTTACGGCGTTGATAAGCCAACAATCCCGGTCCAGGTTTACTCCGGGGGGTAGGAATTCCCGAAATTTGTTTCCCGCCTTCCCAATTAGCGGTAGGCCTTGACGCCGGATGTCCCCGTAAGCCGTCCGGCGATTGCGTAGGGTCTCATCTTCCGTCTGGTCTGGGGCTTCGGCTATACAAAGCACTCCCTTCTCCCCCCGGCCGGTGGGTTGCATACGGGGAGAATTACACCCCCCGTACAACCCGCAGTTATCACAGAGGGGATACCCTGGGGCAACCTCTATTCGTGCTGCTCGGTTGGCCCTGCGTGGGAGGGATTGCGTTTTTTGGTCCGGTGTTAGCTCGAAAAAACCCTTCATGCCGTTTTCGCCCTTCCGGACACCAGGTGACTAAAGTTGTCGGTCTGGAAAAGTATGAGGGTTCGGCCTTTCAAGTCCCCGAGTTGGAAGTTGTAGGCCATTTCCAAAAGGGCCTTTAA
>Ga0209417_1007678_pt1 | contig 10248 bp, 10 predicted proteins | sample RifGroF2_FD_184002 | JGI IMG/M metagenome (GOLD analysis project Ga0209417, IMG submission 184002) | Groundwater microbial communities from Rifle, Colorado, USA - Groundwater F2 (SPAdes) (version 2) | ecosystem: Environmental > Aquatic > Deep subsurface > Groundwater | place: Rifle, Colorado... | reverse complement strand
CCTGCGCGGACCAGCTCTGGAATATGTTGAATCATACAAAGGTCCTTGGAACTCAGGATAAAAGTACCGCTTTCGTCTTCCACAATAGGATATGTCTCGTCTGGCCGGTTTTCCTCTTTCAGTATGTATTGCCAGCGGCATGAATGCGAACAGTCTCCCAGGTTTGCATGTCTGTTGGCCATAAAACTACTCAGCAGACAGCGTCCTGAGTACGACATGCACATAGCGCCATGCACAAATACCTCGGTTTCTATTGTGGAACTGTTGGTAATCTCTTTAATTTCACCAAGAGTCAATTCTCTGGCCAGGACCACCCTCTTCATGCCCTGTTGACGCCAAAACTCTACAGATTTTGCATTAGTAGTGTTCGCCTGTGTACTCAGATGGATGGGAATATAAGGGGCAATTTCTTTGACCGTAAGGAAGACCCCAGGGTCTGCGACGATTACGGCATCTATGGGAATTTCCGCGAGTTTTTTTAAATAAGAGCGTATACCGCTAACATGATAATTGCGTGCAAAGATATTTAAGGCAAGATAAATTTTCTTGCCTCGCTTGTGAACCCAGGAGGTGGCATCTTTTATTTCTTCTATGGTCAAATTGGTTGCGCCCATCCGTAAATTAAAACCCTCTCCACCTACGTAGACTGCATCGGCGCCGTATTCAATCGCAGTCTTGAGCTTTTCAATATCGCCTGCCGGTGCAACCAGTTCTGGTCTTTTGTATGATGTATTGTTTAGGTGTATCATGATGGTAATAGTTTACCGCAAAGGGCGCAGAGAACGCAAAGATAAAGAAAAAAACAAAAAATCCGCATAATTTATCTGCTATTCTCCGGGTTCTCTGTGACCTCAGCGTTCTTTGCGGTGATAAATTTATTTCTTAATCCTATCTAAATAGCCCTGCAATATGAGCTGGGCGGCAATCATATCAACTCGGTCCTTTCGCTTTTTTCTGGAAAGGTCTCCTTCCAGCATGGCCTTATGCGCCCTCAAGGTACTGAGTCTTTCGTCGATCGTGTTCACAGGTATATTAACATGCTTCTTTATAAGATCGATAAAGGCCAGGACGGCCTGCGCCTTTTCCCCCAGTGTGTTATTCATGTGTTTTGGTAAGCCAACGACAATCTCGATCACCTCTTTTTCCCGAATTATATTCAATATCTTTTGAATGTCTTTCTGAATATTTGTGCGTTCTATGGTGGGCAAACCCTGAGCCGTAATTCCAAGGGGATCACTGATTGCTACCCCGATTCGTTTTTCACCGTAATCAATTCCCATAATACGCATGATGGAACCGTACTCCATTTAGTTCAAATTATGTCCTGCGTTATCCCCCTTAACAAAGGGGGATAAAGGGGGTTGTATTTTTCCCTGAGTTATTTTACAACCCCCTTACCCCCTTTTCTAAGGGGGATTTTGTGCCACCCTGTAACCCGCATAAATAAAATGAAACATCCATGAGCCAAAGGTTCCCAAAAGAGCATGAAAATATTTCATACTTCCTTAATTCCTCCCCCTGTCCCCTTCTCAGAGGGGATAAAGGGGGAAGGGAGGGAAAGTTCCCTCGCCCCTTGTGGGAGAGGGTCTGGGTGAGGGTATTTTCGTGTCAAATATCTATGAGTACCCAAGACACATCAATAAGATGCCAGTGCTAATGGGTATGAGTAAATTATCCAGTGACTTCAGTGGTAGTGATTCAATTATACTAGAAAATGATGCGACAAGCAAAGCATAGGAAATAGGTAAATAGATACATCCACAAAGGAAGGCCACAATCCAGGCCGCTATAGTGCCTTCCCAACTCTTTTTTTTGTTATAAAATATACGATGGTTACCCATGCTTTGTCCCACTATGGTAGCAGCTGCATCGGCAAAGGCCACAATCAGGATGACGGTACTTGCGATAACTGGGGGAAAGAACAGTAACGAAAGGATTGTTCCAAAAATCAGAGTTACTGGACCAAATGCAACACCTCGTTCTTCCATCCTGCGAATGCTGGACTTTGTTATGCGCCCTAACATGGGGAATGAGTATCCATTTATTCTTAGACATTCAGAGATCATATAAATAATCGGCAAGGCAAAGAGTACCGTTAGCGTTGTATGATAAACCAAATTTGAAAATATCGGCACACTTGCGATGAGTATATGTAAAAGTTTTCTGCGAATTTCCTGATACCAGGAGTGTGCGTATTGCTTCCGCATACCTGCGAAGAGTGTCTTATAGGTGTCGGCGTCTGCAATGTCCAAAATGTCCAGCGCCTCTGCAAGATTCCCGCTATCAATCAGGTACTGCGCTTGCTGTCGGACAGAATAATGGGCATTAACACCAATGTTAATACTGGCTTTACGCATGATATTGAGGTTGTTCCGGTCGTCCACGAGGACGATTGTGTCTTTCCATGTAAGGTTGTTTTCGTGTAGTAAATCTTCAATGATTTCTTTCTTCCCGGTTGATCGCGAAAGACGTCCAAACACCTCACCCGTTAATGTGCTGTTATTTGTACCAATCTCCACACCGTAACCGCTATGTGCGGATAATCTGGTCGCAAGGTCTTTTACAAAGAAATCAGGCACTCCACTGCTGATGAGTACCACTCGATATCCATGTTTGCGTAATGTTTCAATCGTTTCCCTTGCATGTTTTATTACGGTAATATTCTGATAAACTTTTTTGGCGTGTTCAAGCGTAATGCCTTTAAAACGTGCATAAACCCTCGTTATTAACTCCTGGATAGATATCTTATTTATGCTAAATAGAAAGCACAACAGGGCTGTTCGTATATAAATCAATCTCCCTGCGTGTCGTGCCTGGTGCAAAATGAAGTGCCCTTTAAACAGGACACCATCTACGTCCATTACCACAAGTTTTTTAATGGAGCTATGTATCATTAACTGAGTGTGTTCTGTGAATGTGAAGGCTATGCATTTATATAGATTCCTGAGTATATAACTAAAACATTCCCCCTACCATCCGTTTTACAATACCTAAACCAATAAATACGATTATAGGGGAGAAGTCTATACCTTTGATGGGCGGGATGAGTTTTCGTACAGGATTCAGTACAGGGTCTGTAATTTTATAGAGGAATCGTATGGCCTGATTATAAGGGTTATGCGGTACCCATGAAAGTACTATTCTAATGATCAGTGCAATTTCGTAAAGTCCAATGAGATTACCCAAAAGGTTTCCCATGTAAAAGCTCCTTTTCCAATGAGTAGAAGAATAAATGTTTTATATACTTATGATAGACATGATGAAAAATTTTATCATAGGTCGATACATAGAGCAATAAAAATAAATGTGAGGAGATACGGTCTGTTGAAGGATATGATTGCTTGAAATATAGGATATCGCATGGTAAAATCTCCTGGTAATAGTTTAATAGTAAAGGAATTTTCTTTTGGACGCAGATGAACGCAGACTTCGTCGTGATGGTTCGACAGACTCACCATGAACGGCACTGCATCCTGAGCTTGTCGAAGGATCAGTCGAACGATTATCAGGATTAAAATAAGGAAGAAAAGGAAACAGGTGAAGACCGGTAGCAACTCCATAAGTATCAAAAATACCACACAAATTATCCTTGACGAAATACATTCTGTGCTTGAAAAGATTGACGAGAGGGCTTATGAGGAGTTTCTTTCGTCTATTCTTAATGCAAAAAATATATTTGTGACAGGTCAGGGAAGATCTGGCATGGTGTCCCGTACTTTTGCAATGAGGCTTACCCACATCGGTTTAAATGCTTACTGTGTCGGTGATGCCACAACCCCAAATATTGATAAAGGTGATTTGTTGGTAGCGTGCAGCAGTTCTGGCAGTACGCATATCACCCGTTATATTGCAGGGCTGGCCAGAAAATCGCAGGCTGCTATAGCAGCTGTAACCTCTCACAAAGACTCGCCGCTTGCAGGACAGGCAGATATTATTATTGAACTGCCTGTAAAGGAAGTAAGTACCAACTACAAGCATAGCGGGTCCATCCAGTTCCGGAGCACACTCTTTGAGCAGGCGTGTCTCGTGTATCTGGACGGAGTCATCCTTTCGCTTGTGAATAAACTGAACAGTTCTGAAAAGGACATGCACAAACGGCATTCCAACCTCGAATAAAGCCCTATCTCAAACAAGGGGATTCAAACCAGCTACAAAGTCACGAATACACTAAGTTTTTCTTTGTGCCTTGGTGTCTTAGTGGCGTTAAGATTGAACCAGCAAAAGACAAAAGAGCGGTTTGTGGAATCCAGTTTTTAATCTTGATATAAGGCAAATGAATATGATAGATTATTTTCAATGGCAAGACCTTTAAGGATAGAATATGAAGGGGGGGGCTCTTTATCATATTACTTCGAGAGTGAATGCAAGAGAGTCTATAAGATGCAAATCGCATTATGTTTCTTTAAAGATGTAATTTATATTGAAGCTATCCAATAGTATTGTTTGGTACTTTTTTAAACATTTGAAAAGAGAGGAGTGATATGGACAGTTCTCATAGCGAAAAGGAAATATTAGTGGTTGTATCTAAACTCAAGCAGTACATCCGTTCGGTGTCTGGAATGAATACGGCTGGCAATGTTGCGCCAGCATTGTCTGAAACCGTTCGCAAGTTGTGTGACCAGGCAATTGAGAAAGCAAAAACGGATGGCCGCAAGACCGTAATGGATAGAGACTTTTCCTGAATCCTTGTATTTGGGAGAAATGGGAAGCCTAATGAAACGAGGCCTTCCTTGTTAATAGATATTTTTAGCAAAGAAAATGCAAAATGAAAAATGCAGAATGCAAAAGTGATTTTGGAATCTGCATCTTAACCTTTTCATTTTACACCTCCGACTTGTTCGGGTTAGGACATCTGATGTAGCATTTTCATGTAGGTTGGGCGAAGTTAGTTGCTCCCCTCTAGGAAGAGGGGCTGGGGGCAATACTGTTCGGCACGGTGTTTGAAGTTGTGAACACCACTGAATCATCACCTCAGCATCGCCACATCCAGTGAAAATATTTATGGTTTTTTCCAACCCCCTCTATTCCACTATGACAAAAAGAATTCTTTAAACAGTACTTTTTTCCCTTCTCTTAACTCTTGGGAAAAACAGGGAAAATATTTTAGTGTCATAAATTTTGAATTTTCATAAATTATGACTTATTATATAGTTACGACATAATTTGTGTTGCATTCCTCTCCTGCATGTGGTATTAATTACCCGTATGGATGACACACGTACTGATACGTTGATCAAACAACTAAACACGATACAAAGACTCTCTCTTCTGAAATCTTTCAAGCCTCTTCTGGAAAAACTCCACTCTCATGCAGATTGCTACAACAGAAAACTGCATTACGATCACTATGCGAGTCTCCTGTTACTCTATTTTTTCAATCCGACCTTCACCGGACTACGATCAATCCAACATGCCAGCACACTCAAGAATATCCAGGATAAGCTCGGTGTCAAACGCACCAGCCTCGGCAGTTTATCAGAAGCCAGTCATGTCTTTGACCCACAACTCCTGACTCCTATCATCAATGAACTCGCACATGATGGGTGCCGCCTTCCCTTCCAAGAGCGTTTCAATAACCTTGACATGACCATAGTCGCTGTCGATGGCACCCTGATAAAAGCCCTCCCCAAGATGCTCTGGGCATTGTGGATGGACGAAGACCACCGGGCTGCGAAGATGCACCTGGAATTCGATATCCTCAAAGGTATTCCTCTCGAAGCCCATGTTACCGATGCCAACAAGAGCGAAATCGCCCAGCTTGAGTCTATGTTATCGCCTGGCAAACTGTACTGCCTGGATGCCGGATACAGAAAGTACCGCTTCCTGAACACGATTCTCCAACAATCCAGTTCATTTGTTGTGCGACTTCATGATAATGCCTCTTATGAGCTTATCCAGGAACGTGCCCTGAGTGAAACTGACTCCAAAGCCGGTATTGAATTTGACAGGGTCGTTTGGCTTGGAAGTACAAACACGCGTAACGAGCTCTCAAGACCTGTCAGAATTATACAACTTCGCTATCATGATGAACGGGCACTTTCAGGTTTCTCACGTACCTCTCGTCTCTCCAGCAGGAAAACATTCAGGACTCCATCGGTTGGAAAAACCTTGCTCATCGTTACTGACCGTATGGATTTACCGGCAGAACTTATCGTGCTCATGTATCGGTATCGCTGGCAGATCGAGCTCTTCTTCCGATGGTTTAAATGCGTTTTAGGATGTAAGCATCTCCTGGCGCACTCAGAAAATGGGCTTACCATTCAAGTCTACTGTGCTTTGATTGCCAGTCTGCTGATCCGATTATGGACAGGTCGCAAACCGACCAAACGTACCTTCGAAATGATATGTCTGTACTTCCAGGGTTGGGCTACTCTGGAGGAACTCATAGAACATATCGAAAAACTGAATTCCAAAGAACAAAAACAACAATAGCGGTATAGGGAACCGTATAGCCTTTTACCTCTCAAGGAAGAGGTACGTCTTCATTTTTCAAGGGTATTCCCAGCACCTACTCACCATTCCTTTTCCCTCCTCCTTCTCAAAAGAACTACTCTATTATTTATACCACCTGATCACCCCCTCAAACACCGTGCCGAACAGTATTGGGCTGGGGGTGTGTTAGGGAGCACCCAACAATCATAGCTTGTTCCCCTCTAAAAAGAGGGGCTGGGGTGTGTGTTAGAGTTCACCCAACAATGTCTTACTTACAATTTACGTTTTGCAATTACGATTTGAATCCCAAATCGTAAATCTCAGATTTGTTGGATGATGGGTTCGCTTTGCTTAATCCATCCTACTTGACTTGTTGCATTATTCAACCATAAGCAGGTTAAAAATCAAGAGCAACCCCAAAGACCTTACCCCACAACCAATTTTGGGGAACATTATAGATTTTATATTTTTGCAAGAGGTAGGTTTTCTACAACAAGATTTGGTAATTTGCCCGAACCTAATACCTCTTTAGCATCAAGAATTTCTATTCCTACTAATTTCTCACCCGGCCCGATATTAAGCGCAATTTCCTCGTTTAATCTAAGTGTTCTGCATTCATACTCGCCCTCAATTAAACGAATGTACAGGGCATCTACTTCAGAATCATAGCTAATTTTCATTACGATACTCCCATTTGAAAATTTATTTTAATTTATGGGGTATTGATTTACCAACTAAAAATTATCTTTCTAATTTTCATTACTATACTCCCATTTAAAAATACATTGTATAAACAGTTATCACAACAATTTCATTTTGTTCTTCTTTGATCACAGGAGCAACCTGTTTAACTGTATAAAATTTTCCTTGCCAATTTTTGTTAAAAGGAAAACTAAAACTGCATATTTCCCGTCCACGTTTTGCGGGTTCACGGTAGCCATTTAAGATCGCGTAGCGAACCTCTGGTTCAGTTGCGCCACGTTCGATACATTGTTCTTGTGCATGTTTAGTTAATCGAATGGGTTTCATTTTTCTCTTTGAACGAAATCTATTTTAATTTATGTGGTATTGATTTACCAACTAAAAATTATCTTTCGTTTAGTCTTATTTACAATTTACATTTCACAAATTACGATTTGAATCCCAAATCGTAAATCTCAGATTTGTTGGATGATGGGTTCGTGTAGCTTATTTGACCCTATCTATACGTTGGCCAAAGCGCATGGTTAGGTGCATAATCTAGCAGAAGTCGTGACAGCCTCCTGCTCCATAGGAGCAGGAGGATACCCAATCGTGATGCACTCATACAAATACTTCTGTAGGAACTGCTGGAAGCCTCCAAGCCTCTCATGCTGCGAAGTGTGAACAAGCTCATGCACGACCAAACGTCGGTCGCCCCAACAATCTGAGCGAACGAAAATGCCGTACCTTAAAGTCAACCCTGCGGTGTGAGGTGATATGAGATGTGTGCTCTCGGCAGCAGCACGCAGTGCTGGATGTTCTGGCATGGGAATGCGAGCAACCCTAAGCAACCTCACCTGCTCGGGATGAGCGACACCAGCCCTAACAGCGTCAAAGGTCTGCGCGGGTGAGAGTGGCACGCCGCCGCGAAGAATCATGCGCTCCTGCTCTTCGGCCCATGCACAAGCTAGTGGTAACAACATCTTGAATTGTTCTTGAGTAATCATGCTCTAAACCTTGCTCCTCCTAACGCCTGAACTGTGCGGCTATAGCTATTCTGTCAACAGGAACTTAATATTGAAAGATAAATCCGGTTCAGCGTCTTACCTGGAAAATCCGCTTCACTAACCGCCGGATTATTGTTGCGCTTATTTTCAGTAAGAGCGGTATACTTATCGTATTGAGGAGTATTTCACGGTATGCCCTTTTCCCTGATACGCTGTCAAAGAGCGCATGTCTCAATGCAGGGTGGTCTTCTGCGATGCGGATGATGGGCATGAGAAAACCATAATAAGCGCCCCATATAACAAACCTTCTCACGGTATTGGCGTAAGGTAGATCTTTTATAACCTCGTAAAAACTGCTCATGTAGGTCTTGAATGCCTCTTTTGAAATACCGACGTACATCATGGTTTCAGCGGCTTTGATGCCCATCAGGCAGGCGGCGTTGACCCCTTTGCCTTTGAACGGGCGGATGAGACCGGCTGCATCTCCAATAGTAACATATCGGTCACCAAAAAGATGTTTTGCAGGTTTTACCGGGAAACAGCCGCGATGATAATCGAGTGTACCCAGCGATTCCCTGAAATTTCTGGGGAGTATTTCCAGCACGTCGGGTAATTGTAAAAATTCATCCATTGACCGTGAAGATATTTTTGCGCCGGCGATATTAATGGTGTAATGGTCAGCCTTGGGAGTAACTGCGCCAAATTCTATTTCTCTGAGCGATGGTAAAAAGGCGTGGATGTATCCATCGGCATTCTCAAGGTCATGATTTTGACCCTTTGGGTGAAATTTGGTTAGTATGGTCAACAGGAATTTTGGCGGTTTATACGGAGTCTCTCGTTCAAATATCCTGTATGTGCCTTCTTCGAGTCCGAATGCGCCCACGACGGCGTCCGCCCGAATGTGTTTTGTCTCGCTGTACACGGTAACCTTTTCTTTACCAATTTCTACATCAGTAACCATACTTCGTATAACAGTTGCGCCTGCTTCTTTTGCCTTTTGCAGGAGGTAGGCGTCAAACTGAATCCTGCGCAGAGCGTAAGAAATCTCTCCTTCTCTGTCCAGTTTGATGACAGAACCATCTGTGTGGAGATAATAGCCAAGGACTTCCCGTTTCACGAGATGCCAGGGGAAAGGAACTCCCAGTTGATCCTCAATAATGCGCTCAATGGGCTGAGAGAGTACCCCTGCGCATTCATTGTGTTCAATGCCGCCTTCGAAATCTTTATGTTCATAAATGATGACATCTATAGTAATGTTCCGTTTTTTGGCAAGATTCTTCAGGGCGATTGCGCAACTTGCGCCTGCCGGGCCGCCGCCAATTATCGCCACAGTCTGACCGTCCTCCAGTGGGCCTAAGCCTGATTCCTTCAGGATTTTTAGTTTTTCCGTGAGCTTGATGTGTATGCGCTTTTTCAGGTTCTCACACTCCTGTTTGATAACGGCATAAAAGATGTGAGGGAACATGATAAAGTGCAAACGAATGTCAATCACCTTGAAAAAAATCTCTTTATAACTTGCGTTACCGGTGACCATGTTCCACAGGATGCTTTTAATTTGGACAGACTCCCAGGTGTTCCGCCATTTTGTAATGTGGTCAATTTGTGCATTTACCAATGCCTTTCGTGACGTAGTGTAATCATGGAGGCCGAACATGAGATTGCCAAAGAAGTTGTCCTGCGCAAGGAGTTTTAATGCCGGCTTGTAATATCCTTTCTTAAAATCTTCTTCAGAAATGCCGCGTTTGAAGATCGTATGTGCGGCGAGCCGTGCCGTGTCGAAGGCGGATTCGATGCCATTTTTATAAGTGCGCGAGATGCTGGCATCACCGATAATTACAAATCTATTCGTGTAAGGGTGTGCGGCATGGGAAATCGGTATTTTTGGAAAACAGATACAGAAATCCTTCGACAGTGACCATCCATGAGGCAGAAGTTCACAGACCTTTGGATGCTTCATGAATTCTATCAGGTGCGCCTTTGTTATATCTTCTTTCCCAACGAGTGAAACAGTGACATAATCCCCTTTTGGTATAAAGGCTGCGAATTTGATGGGTTGTATGCCCAGTGCGAACACGTAAATGGTTTTGTTGAAACGCTCCTGGATATAGGAACGTCCCAGGTGGAGTTC
>Ga0209417_1007675_pt1 | contig 10250 bp, 16 predicted proteins | sample RifGroF2_FD_184002 | JGI IMG/M metagenome (GOLD analysis project Ga0209417, IMG submission 184002) | Groundwater microbial communities from Rifle, Colorado, USA - Groundwater F2 (SPAdes) (version 2) | ecosystem: Environmental > Aquatic > Deep subsurface > Groundwater | place: Rifle, Colorado... | reverse complement strand
GTCCCGGAGGCCGGCGAGAGAATCTTGATCTTCATCCCTGTCCCTCCTCCACCCGCTCGATCACGACGTGGTGGCCAGTACCGCGGACATGGAGTTCGCCGGGCGCGTCGAGCGCGTCGATGAAACGAGAGCCGAGCGTCTGCGTCGCCAGATAGCAGCTCTCCGTCAGACACCGGAGGCGGTATGGCTGCTGGGCGTGCTTCAGTGCCACCGACTCGGGCGTGATCGTCGTGAGGATCATGGGATCTTCCATCACATCCCCGCCTGCTGCGCGTAGCCCGTGGCCAGCGCAGCGCGCTGCGAGCGGAGCACGTCCAGGCTCTCCTCCTTCTCGCGGAGGCGGCGGCGTCGGGTGGCCACCACGCGCTCCAGCCGGCGGATGGCGGTCTCCGCGGCGGCGAGGTCGTCGAGGGTGATGAGCACGTCGGGACGATCGTCGGAACGACCAGGCTCGAACGTCATTGCGTCTCCTCCGTGGTAGCCGTCAGAAATGCTTCAGCGCAGAGCATGGTATGGCGCGAACCGCTCTGGTAGGGTGACGTCTCGGCGAGATACTCTGCATAGCGGTGCCCGAGCTCGATCCACCCCGAGCACGTAGCCGCATGTTGAGCCCGACGAGCGCCGTTTCCCCAACAGCGATATCGTTTGCGCGCCTGGCGTAACACAACTCCCTCGCACCATCTCATCGCGTCTCCTCCGTGGGGCGTGCGGCGAGCCACGTCCTTTCTAAAACTCCGGCCCAGCCCGGCAGACGCGGCCAGCGACGCCGGGGTGTCCTCGATCTAGTCAAGTAAGGGCCGGAAGGGGTGTCGTGGAGTGGCCGCGTCATGCGTCTCTTGTAGCAGACCGCTCTATGGCTGTCAAGCATTTATTTGACCGCTCTGTGCCGTGTGCTATTCTACCCCCGATGGCGCAGAAAAAGAACCCGGCTGCCGTGGCGCTGGGCCGCCGGGGTGGCCTCGCGGCCTGGCGGCATCTCTCGCCCGAGCAGCGGTCGCAGATCATGAAGGCGCGGAGGAGAAAGAGGAAGTGAGCCGTGCCGCCCCCGTCTGCTGACTTCGCCTGCCTGTCGAAGAAGTGCGCGACCGATGAGGGCGCCCCAACCTACGAGTTGCCCGTCGCCGCCACGCGCTGCCCCGTGTGCGGGTCGAAACGGATCACGCGCATCTGGACTCCCCCCGCGATCCTCCGCAGCGGCCAGCGCGCGATCACTCATCTCGTGGACCAGGCGGGCGCGGAGGCGCAGAGCGCTCACAACACCACCCGCGAGGCTCGACTCGCCGGGCTGAAGGCGGGGAATCCCGTGCGCGCGGTGCCCGTCCGCCAGATCGCCCCGACGCTCGCGGCGATGAGCGGGCGGCAGGTGGACGCGGCGGGTAAGGCGGAATGGACCCCAGGCGTCGCCAGCCCGATCCTCGGTCAGGTCCAGCGGCGGCTCCCGAGACCGGGGCCGGGATCGCTGGCGGAAAGGAGCAAGCAGGCATGAAGATCCTTGTCTTGCTGGGATTCTCCTTCGCGTGGGTGATCCATGTCGATTTTATGGGTCCAGGCGCTCATCCCTGGTGGGCTGTGTGGATTATGCCGGTTGGCATCTGTCTGGCCCTGCTGAACGCGCGTTTCGCCGCTCTTACCACGGCGGGGGCGATCTTTGCGGCGTGGGTCGTGTGGGCGGTGATGCTCACGACGCATGTCTATGATAGCTTCGCGCTGTACGCGGAAGCGATCTATATGGATATGAGTTTGCTGCTGGCTGTCCTTGTCCTCATCTGGGCGTTGAAGGGGGAGAAGACAGCATGACCCGAACCAAGAAACTGCTGATCCTGCTGGCCTTTAACCTGCTGGCGTTCGTCGTCATCTTCGTCCCGTCCATCATCGGGGTGACGGCTGAAGAGGTCGACGCGAAGATCGACGCCGCCGTGGCGCGGATGAAAGGAGCGCTGTTGACATGAACGGATGGCTACTGCGGGCAGTGAGGATCGGCCAGTTCTGTCTTCGTGTGATCGTCCCGCTCGCCGTCCTGCTCGCGCTCGGCGTCGTCTTGATCTTCTTCCTCTTTCCAGCGGCCGACCTCTGGTTCGTCTGGAAGGTCTACCGGCGATTCGTCGATACCGTCGCTAACACCACCGGATTCAATAGCTACCTCGTCATGGCGGGCGCCCTGCTCGGCTTCGTGCTGTTCTACCGGGGCGTGTCCCTGGTGCTCTACTCCCCATTCAATCGGCGCAAGCGATGGCTTGGGATCGGGATTCTTCTCGTCCTCGCGGTCGCCTACAACCTCACGCTCTACGCGGCGACGAAGGATGCCTCGTTCGGGTTCCAGAGTGGGACGGCCAATAAGTATTACGCGATCACGCCGACCGGCGTTCGGTTCTATGATCGGCCCGGCGTGGACCCGAGCTACGGCATTCCGCTCCAGCCCGTAACGCCGGAGAACATCCGCAATCTCGAATTGCTCCGCAGGGGGGAATTCGTGCCGGTCGATCCGCTGGCCGCGCGCTTCTTCAACCCGATCACCGGGGCGGCGGAACTCTGGTTCACAAGAGATGGGGCGGGCCCGTTCACGTTCTACGACAAACCGGGGTATGACCCGAAGACGGGCGCTACGCTCCAGCCCGTGACGCACGCCGTCTACCTCGAATGGAAGAAGGCGCGAGAGGATGCTGAGCAGAAACGACGCGAGGCGCTGTCTGAGCAGGCGCGGCGCGAAGAGGACGCCGCGAAGGCCCGTCGCGCCGCAGAGGAGCGAAGGACGGCCGCGGAACTAGAGTGCCGCATCGAGGCGGAGCGGCGTCAGAAGGCCGGCGGCCAGAAGTCGGAGCGATCAGCGGAGACCCCGCGGGCCGTCGTCTACGAGCTCCCCGGTGGCGGGTACATCACTTCGGCGTGGGGTATAGCCACGTCGTCGTTCACGAATGCCCGACCGTCCTACACCGATGCCCTGTACGAGAAGTGTGTCCGGGAGGCCCTGAAATAGTGCTACACTACCGCCGTGCTCCTCCCGACAGATCGGGCCCGGCGCCACGCGCTGTACCGGAATCTGATCCGCCGGTGTGATATCTCCCGTGCCGACCGCCGCGCCCTCCATCAGCGCATGCGGACGGCCTACCTGACCGGCTCGGAGACCGGCGTCCGCGCCCGCTATAACAAGCTCGCCGAACACGTCGCGTTCTCCTCCTCGTACCTCTACGCGCCAGGGTCCACGCGCTTCGGCGTCGTCATGCCGCCGACTTACGGGGACCGGTTCATGCGCGAGGCCCAGGGCGCCCGCGAGGAGCTGCACCGGCTCTGGCACGACACCGACGCCGCCCGGGTCTTCGGCCTCGGTGTCACCTGGGCGCACGTCTGGCCCTCCGCGATCTACAAGGTCATGGTGAGTCAGAACCGCCCCGCCGTCGCGCTCCTGTCCGACCCGGCCGACCTCGGCGTGCTGGAGGAGGACGTGGACGAGTGGGACGAGCAGGAAGCGCTCTGCCACTGGTACACGGTCAATCTCTCGAAGTTCTGGCGGATGATCCAGGCGATCCCCGACGAGCAGCGCCGGGCGCAACTGTGGGACACCGCGCAAGACTCCGCGACGCCGAAGGAGGCGACGAGCGCGGAGACGCTGCCCTCCACTGTCCAGCGGTTCATCATCCTGGCCGCCGCGTCCCCGACGATGGAGGGCCAGGTGCAGGGCATGGGCGGCACGGCGCTCGCGATCCCGCGCGTGCATGAGGACGTCGTGCGACTGGCCGAGCTCTGGGTCCGCGATGACCGGGGCTACCGAGATGACCGCCACCGCTGGCAACCCGAATGGCGTGTGGTCACGAACCTGCTCGCCACCGAGGAGATTCTGTGGGAGCCCCTGAACCCGCTGATCTCCGATGCGCATCCCTTCCACGCGCTGACGCTCGATCCGGCGCCGGGCTATCTCTGGGGCACGTCACCCCTGGAGAAGCTGATCGCGTTGCAGGAATGGCGGGAGAAGAAGCTCGTGGACATCGACGAGCGCGACGGGCGGCAGATCGATCCGCCGCTCTTCTTCCAGGGCTTCGGCACGATGGACGGCGAGCGCGCCAAGGCGTTCCTCCACCGGGGCGGCTACATCACGTCCAGCGCGCCGAACGCCGACGTTAAGCCCGTGATGCCCCCGCCCGTCCCCGATCCCTTCGCGTTCATCGACCAGATCGACGGGATGTTTTCGCGGGCGGGCGGGCTCCCGAAAGGGATGACCGGACAGACCGAGCCCGGCGTTCGCTCCGGCGAGCAGGCGATGGGGCAAGCGATGCTCGGGAGCGGGCCGACGATGACGAACGCGATGCGGGTGGAGGGGGTGCTGGAGGAGGTCGCGACGGCGCTCCTGCGGCTCCACCGTCGCGTCAACGGCGAGACGATCCGCCTGGGCCAGGGCGCGGACGCGACCGATGTCCTCCTCTCGCAGTTGCCCGGCGATTTCGTCGTCCGCGTGAGCGCGCACTCCGCCTCGCCGCTCTACGCGCAGCAGATCGCGCAGAAGGCGGTTCTCGCGAAGCAACTGAAGGCGATCACGAACGAGCGGTTCATCGAGCTGCTCGATCTGCCGCAGTCGGAGATTCTCGTGGCAGAGGCCCGGCAACTCAGCAAGGCGCAGGCGGAGCAGTCAGAGCGCGTGATCGAGATTCAAGAAGCCAAGGCCCAGAAGGGGCGCCGCTAGCCCCCCCCGGTGCCGCGCCGGCGCCAGCGCCGGTGATTGCCGTCCGTCGCGTTACACGACCGGCACAGCAGCCGCAGATTCCCCGCCGCAGCGTCGCGCTCGTACAGGACCATGCGTTGCCACCGATTTTTTTTCGCGGGCGTCCAGTCGCGGCCGTGCGGGTGATCGAATTCGAGCGCCGCCATCAAGTCCTGCTCGGTCTGATCGCAGCCAGCACACCGGGCGCCGAGACGAGCGATCAGCGCACGGCGTCGCAGCCACGCGCGTTGAGCCTTGACGGCGGTCGGAGTCGACGCCACTACTGCAACACGCAGTCCACGCAGTACCCGAGCGCCCCCGGCCCGTAGTCCCGGACCGCCCGCCCGCAGAGCCGACAGCCGGGCACGCGCGAGGCTCGCCGTTCGCGCCAGGCCCAGCGGAGATCATCGAGCGCCTCGAGGACGCGGAGGAGAAACCGCCCGATCATTGATGGGGCAGGCTCGGCCCGGCTGGAACTTCGCCCCGCTGGATCGCGTCCATCAGGATCGTGTGGCAGCACGCGATCTGCCCTGGCGAAAACATCCAGTTGCGTTCGTGGTCAAGGCGGATGATTTCGAGGTCGCGCGCGCGCTGATCGGCGCAGCCCGCGTTATAGTCGGCCGACGCGGCGGCGGGGCGCGTGAGCGGCGGGAGCGGGCGCCAGCCGCCCGGCGGCGCCGGCATCAGACGCGGCGGACGCCGTGAATCCCACGCGAGCACGACGCCCGCGGCGACCAGCGTGAGCGCGATCCCGCACACGAGGCCCACCCCGAACATCATGACCCGCACGGCTCCTTGCAGCGCGCGCAGTGCAGCCCGGCGCGAATGTCCGGCTGTCCGCCGCGTGTCACCGGGTACTCCCAGACATGGCCGATCCGACGACAGCGCCAGCGGTCGAACCGGCCGTCGAGCGACCAGAGCATGAGCGCGCGAAAGGTCCACGCGCCGCCGACGACCACGGCAAGGAGCGCGAGCACGAAGACGGCGAAATCACTCATGACGCGGCTCCGTGGTCCGCCGCTCCATCTCCCGATAGGCCTTCCAGAACTTCCGCATCGTGTGCCCGTAGCGGTACCGGCGTTCGCGGCCTCGATCATCGAATTGTCGGAGCGTCTCTCCGCATCCGCACGCGCAGGGAATCACGTCGCCCATGCCGTCGTGGTCGAGGCGCGGGGGCTCGTCCATCATCCGGGGCCGATTCTACCACTTCATATCTGGAACAAGCACATGCGTTCCGCGCTCGAACCTGTCTAGACTGCCCGCCAGACGTACCACAACGCGGCCCGCCCCTCGCGGGGACGGTCCAGAAGGAGGCTGCGATGTTCACGGAGTTCTCCCGTAGTCGGAAGCGTCGGCGCGGTCGCAGGAAGGGCCGCTAGCCGCCGATGGCGCGGCGCGGTCCGTATCACGCCCGGGCGGCGCGCAAGAACCTCATGAAGGCGAGGCTTCTCCGCCACACGGGACGACCGGCCCGCCGCGCCTCGCGGTCCTCGCGGTGAGTCATGCCTGACGAGATCCCGACCTCCGCCGCGGTCTCATCCCCGCGGCCGATGCCGGCGCCCGCCGCGCAACCGGGCGCCGGTCCCACCGCGCCCGCGACGGTCGCGCCGCAGTCGGTCGGGATGGAGTTGCGCGGGCGCGTCATGGTGAACACGGCGCTCAATCTGCTGGAGCAGGCTGCCGCGATGCTCGGCGGGAGCCGAAGCGAGGACGGCGCCGATGTCCTGAGCGCCGTGCTGAAGCTCCGCAAGCGATTCGGCGCGGTCTCGCGGGATCTCACGCAACAGGACGCGAAGCTCATCGCCTCTCGCGCCGCGCCCGTGAGCGCGCCGCCCCAGCAGGGGCCGATGGGCATGCCGCAGATGGCTCGCCGGCGCATGGCCTCGATGGGCATGGGCGGCGGGCAAGGAGGCTAGGTCATGCCTGGCATCGTCGGACCCGACAGTTACCCGATCAACGATCCGCAGAAGCCGAAGAACGTCAACGGCCGCATCGTGAACATGGTCCCGTACCCGGAGATCGGCGGCCTCGACGGGCCCGGCAAGATCGGCAAGGCCAACGAGATGCGCGTGGAGAAGCCGACGAACGTCAAGGCCGCGCACCCGACGACCCGGAAGAACGAGGACTAGGAGGCGGGCGATGGCGGAAGGACAGCAGCAGGACGCACGGGCGCTGCTCATGGAGTCGCTGTGGAGCGACCCGGAGATCCGTCCCGAGATGGAGCGCCTCATCAAGAAGAAGCACCCTCAGGCGCCGATCCCCGGGTACGACGCCAGGGTCGAAGCCGACAAGGCGCTCGTGGCGATCCGCAAGGAGCGCGAGGAGTGGGAGAAGGAACGCGCGACCGAGCGCGGGCAGAAATCGCTCGAGACCGCGCGGCGGCAGATCCAGGACGATCCGACACTCCGTATCCGCGACGACGAGATCGCCGCCGTCGAGCAGCTCATGGAGGACGAAGTGATCGGCACTCACACGGCCGCGGCGAAGCTCTATCGCGCCTCACAGCAGGTCGGTGGCGGGCGCGGCTCGACGGTGATGGAGATCCCGGGCCTGCAGGGTGGCGGCGGCAAAGAGTTCGACTGGCTGGCCCCCGGGATCAAGGACGATACCGTGCTCCAGCAGGCCACGCGCCAGCGGGCCCACGAGATCCTCGACGACTTCCGTAAGGGTCACGGCGAACGGTGGATGTGATGGGAGGCCCCATGCGTACATTCCGGACGCTCCTGATCGGTGGTCTCCTCCTCGCGCTGCTCGCGGTGCCGGGAGGCGCGTGGGCGCAGCCCGTGCATCCAACCTCGGGCATCCAGGGCCCGCAGCGCATCGTCAACTATTGGGCCGCGTCCGCGCCCATCGTGAACACCGTCAGCCCGGTCACGCTCTACTCGGCGATCATCACGCCGGCCCTCCTCGCCACGCGCGCGCAGTCGAACATCCGCTATGCCGACCTGACGCAGGCGAACGCGACGCCGCCGCTCCACATCAAGCTGAACGGGATGCTGAGCACGGCGACGACGGCAGTCGGCGAGAGCACGATCCAGTTGGGGGTGAATCTCGGCGGCGGGATCAGCCCGGCCGCGACCATCGCCCTCATCAACGGATTCGACCCGGCCAATGCGCTCGTGCAGGTGCCCATCCAGATCGACGTGTGGCTGACGCCGATCGCGACTCCGAGCGCGACGGCGACCGGGATTGGCTGGTCGAATCAAATCTTCATGCACGCGCGCGCCGAGTGGACGGAGGCGGCGGGCACGGCCACCGTGTTCAACGCGGCCACGATCAGCTCGGGCACCTCGCTCAACATCGCCTCCGCCAACATGCTCAACATCGTCTGGCAGTGGGGCACCGCGCGCGTGGGCGGCTCGCTGACGATCTTCAAGAGTCTCCTGAGCGTCGGGGACTAGATGCGCTCGCTCTGGCTGATTCCGGTGGGCGGGGCGGTCCTGGCCCCGCTCATCACCTGGTTCCCGATGCTGGCGCTCCGCTACCCGGGGCTCGGGTTCACGCAATACCCGCCGGCCATCGGGATCGACTTCTGGGGCATGCAGGCGCTCTGGCTGACGCTCCTCGCCTTCCTCGGCGCGCTCATCGCCACCCGTGACCGCTACTTCGGGATCGCGGTCGCGCTCGGCGGGCTCGTCATCTTCTGGCGCGGCGCGGCGCTGGACCCGACGCACACCGTGCTCTTCGCGCTCGGCGGCGTGCTCCTGCTCGGCCTCCGGCGGGCCCCCGCGATCTCCCATCGCAATATCGCCGCGACCCTGGCCGCGCTCGGCGCATTTCAGGTCGCGTACATCCTCACGCAACTCGCCGGGTACGATCTCCTCTGGGCGCAACTCTGGGGCCTGCAGACGCTCTCGCTCGTCCAGCCGCTCGGCACGCTGGGGACGGTGGACGCGGCGGGCGCCTACATCGCGATCACGGCCCCGCTCATGCCCGTGTGGCTCCTGCCCTTCGCCGCGTGGGCCGTCTGGTCCGGCCACTCGCTCTCCGCGTTGAGCGCCTTCGCGGCCGGGCTCACGCTGCGCTACGTCCGTCGCGGCCGGCTCGGCGCGCTCATCATCGCGCTCGGCGGGCTGACCTTCCTCGGGATGGCGTACCTGAAGGGCCTCCACGGCGTCCTCGTGCGCGCCTCGATCTGGAGCTTCGGGCTGGAACTCTCGATGAAGACCGACCCCGTGCTCGGTTGGGGCCTCGGCGGCTGGTCGCAGCGCGTGCCCGTGTACCAGACGCAGCATCGGTATTTCCCCACGCCCGAAGTCTGGCGCGAGGCGCACAACGAGCCGGTGCAGTGGATCGCCGAGACGGGCGTGATCGGGCTCGCCCTGCTGGCGGGCTGGCTCTGGACCCACCGGGCGATGTTCCGGGCGCCGCTCTGGGGCCCGAGCGTCACCGCGCTCGGCGTCAACACGCTTGGCTTCTTTCCCTTTCATGTCGTCCCGCTGGCGCTGCTCGGGCTGATCGTGGTGGGGCTGGCGCTCGCTGACTCCTCGACACCGCACACGGTAGGAGGCTAATCATGCCACTGGTCGGCACCGGCATCATGCCCACGGGGGCGGCAGCGACCGAGTTGACCGCCGTCACGCGCCGCGCGTTCGTTCCGAAGTGCATCGTCCAGATCTACAAGGCGCGCGCCCTCCTGTCTGCCCTGCTGGCGAACGCGCAGACGGCCTCGGGCGGGATCTCGTCCGTCACCGTCCCCGTCCAGGGCACCGCGATGACGACCGCGCAGGCCACGGACTTCTCGGGCGTGTTCACCGCGCCCGCCTCCCAGCAGGGCATCACCGAGGCCGACTTCAACCTCAAGGCGGTCGTCGTGCCGATCGGCTTCAACGGCTTCGAGGGGTTGGTTCAGTTGAACGCGGCCGTCATCCCGCTCATCGAGGCCCGGATGAACGACGCGGGCAACCAGGCCGCGGACTACCTCTCGACCCAGCTCTTCACCAACGCGACGGACGCCACGATCAACATCGACGGCCTCCCGCTCATGGCCGGGACGGGCACCTACGGCAATATCGCGGGCGCGACGAATACTTGGTGGCAGGCGAACGTGCAGAGCGTGGCGGGGACGCCCGCGCCGACGCGCTCCTCGCTGCTCCAGTGGATCATCTCCGCCGCGGCCTTCAATGGCGGCGAGATGCCGAACTTCGGGATCTGCGGGCCGGGGACGTGGGCCTATCTCGCGCAGGATTTCGTGGGCCAGGAAACCTACTTCATCACGCCGGGCTCGTCGTTCGATCGGTCCGCGCAGGGCGCGCGCGCCGCGTTCACCGCGCTCATGGTCGCGGGCGTGCCGATCTACCAGGATCTCGACTGCCCGGAGGGGCGCTTCTACTTCCTCAACACGCGCTATCTCTCCTTCTACATTCACGAGGCGGCGGCCTTCGCGTTCACGGGCTTCGCCTCGACGCTGCCGAACATGCAGCTCGGCTACGTCGGCGCGATCGTCGCGGTGCTGGAGTCGATCTGCGTGAAGCGGAAGAGCGTGACGGTGGTTTCTGGCTATGCGAGTCTCTCGATCTAGCGATGCATGAACCGCTGGCTCTGGCGCCTCGCGTGGGGG
>Ga0209417_1007670_pt1 | contig 10255 bp, 9 predicted proteins | sample RifGroF2_FD_184002 | JGI IMG/M metagenome (GOLD analysis project Ga0209417, IMG submission 184002) | Groundwater microbial communities from Rifle, Colorado, USA - Groundwater F2 (SPAdes) (version 2) | ecosystem: Environmental > Aquatic > Deep subsurface > Groundwater | place: Rifle, Colorado... | reverse complement strand
GTACAATTACGACGTGCTTTCCATGCAGGAGCACAAGCCGCTGATGATTGACGTCTCGCTTGTTCTTAACACTATCGCAGTTATTCTTGTGGTTATTTCGATGACGTTTGAAATACCCAAGGAACTGAGAGAAGGGGTAGCTTCAACACTTTTAACCAAACCTCTCGGTCGTACGCAATATCTTATCGGCAAGGTTGTCGGTACGATTATAACAGGTCTTATCATATCGGCAATGATAGCGGTAGGTTTTTTCGTTATTTTCAAATTTGCTTTCAATGAACAGATAGCCCTTGCGATGCTTCAGTCGCATATACTGGTGATGGCAAGCATAATTCCGATGTCGGCGATCGCTGTTTTCTTCTCGGTTTTCATGCCGGAAATGATTACTCCGATTATTACCGCTATCGCAATCTGGTTCTCATATTCGACTGAAAAACTTATCGGAGTTAAATTCCTCTACGGTGGAATACTTCCGGACCTTGGCCTTTACAATTTCAAGGCATTTGCCGTTTACGGCGGTGAGCAGATGAGCTGGAGCTATATCGGGCTGGCTATACTATGGGGGATAATATTCAGTATTTTCCTTGTCACCGTGTCGAGTCTTATATTCAGATTTAGAGATATTAAATAAGGAAGGAGTTGAGCATAATGAAAAAATCTTTGATAATTCACATTGTTGTAATGATTGTCGCAATTATCTGCGGCAGTTATCTAGCTTTGCATCTTAACCAGGAACAGGGCAGACTGATGCCCTCTAAGAAACTCACAAATGGAGCTCCTATGCTCGGTGGGTTTCAGAAAATCGCGTCTGATGTAGAGTGGATGCTTTTCATAAACTACATGGGCAGTCTTAAGTCCGTTGACCAGAGCAATGTCAAGGACGTTATTGAACGCCTTGAAAAAATTCTCGGTTATGATCCCAATTTTGAGAAGGCCTATCAAGTCGGCGTACTTTCGCTTACAAACGAAGCTCCCGGCAAAGCCGTTGAAATTCTGGACAAAGCCTGTCAGAATGATGATCTCAAAAATAACTGGCAGCTTCCTTTTTATGCAGGCTTCATCCTTACTCATGCATATAATTTCATAAAGGAAACAGGCACAGAAGCTGAACTTAGAGAAAGAAAAATACAGAGGGCCAAGCAAGCCGTGAAGTTCTTCGAAATGGCCATCAAGCGTTCCCCGAAACCTGAACAGTATGTTGTCAACAGCTATATCAGGGCCCAGGCAAAAGCCATGAACCCGGATAATGACAAAATGGCGGCGCTTCAGGTGCTTTTCAACACTTGGAATAAACAGCAGGGTGACATGGAAATGGAAACGTCCATTATTCCTGACTTGAACCAGAAAATCATCAAGGCCGCTCAGGAATTGAAAGAAAACTCCCCTGATGATCCGAAAGCAAAAGAACTTATCGAAATTGTGATAAAGAAAGTATTTAAAGATCAGCATATTTGCCAGAAATGCCTTTTCACTTATGCAACCGGCGATAAATTCTGCCAGGCGTGCGGCGAAAAAGTCGAAGTGTACGGCGTATGCCCTAAATGTAATGCTGTTCTCAAAGGGCAGTATTGTTCAAGTTGCGGCTTTAACGCCAGACCTCCGAAGCCTGCGGAGAAAAAAGTTCAGCCTAAAGTGAAACCTGAAGCCAAAAAAGCAGATGTTAAAAAAACAGATGCTAAAAAAGGAAAATAAAATACTTCAGATTGCTGAACAATGAACAAATCAACAATGGCCGGTTTTATTTACATACTAATTCCGGCCTTTTTTGTTTATTTTTATACTGAATCAATTCTGAGACAGGTTGCGGTATGTCAGATACGGCCCGAAACCGTAAATGTCAGTTCCATTATGTCTCAGCTTCCCGGTTCAATAAGAGAATCCATTAACCGCAAGGTTACAATCGGTCAGCTTAAAGATGCCATTGCCAGGGCAATGGGACAATCGGAACGCATATTCGCGCTCTGCAATTATGCTGAATATTCTAATATTCCGGAGGAAAAGGAAAAAATCTTCAAAGATATTATAGACAAATACCCTTCTTCCAAAGAGGCATCCAGGGCGTTTGTTTTTTTTCTGCTCAATCCTGAGACTAAGCATAAGGTTTCAATTCAGGAATACCATGCTTACATTAAGAAGTTTTCTCAGTTTGATCAGTATTATATGTGGGTTGTCGGATTATCGAAGATACGGGAACTTAAGCTTGAAGCGGATATTCAATTCCAATACCTTGCCCCGCTTCTCGATATGAAGCCGGAATACAGGGATTTTTCGCGGCTCTTCGATTATATTTCAGAACTTGCTGTCAAGCTGAAAAAAGATGACGCCTATGATAAGGCGAAGCAACTTGAGACAGCTTCTTTTTCATGTCCTTACATTGACAAGATTATCGAAGCGCAGTTAAAAAAGGAAGAGGCCGCGGCCGAGAAGGAACAAGACACAAAATCATCAGGTTCAAAATAACTTTAAACGACTAAAGAAGGACGGTATTTCATGTTTGCCATTGCTGAACTTACCATAAGAAAGTTGAAAGAACCGGCGTTTATATTCATGGTTTTATTTGCCATTTTTCTCGGCTTTTGCGTGGCTGGCCTTGAGCCTTTTGTTGAACAGGACCAGACATCCATAATAGGCCAGCTGATCAGCCCGAAAAAAGGTTATCCTCTGCTTACAAGTTCCTTTTTTGCTATCGGCATTACCCTTGTCATGGCCATATTTACAGGCGCTACCGAAATTCCGAGGGATATAGATTCCCGTATGATTATGGTTTACATAACCAAGCCTATTCGTAAGGTTGACTATCTTCTAGGTAAATATTTCGGTATTCTCGGTCTTTGTGTCATTGTTTTCACAATTACGGAAATCACTATTTTCACTGTCCATTACATAAACAGTCATGAGATTTATCATATAGGTATTATGCTCAGACAATTTTATCTGCTGCTTATTCTGCTTCCGCTTGTGGCCATAACCATAGCGATTTCCTGTTTCTTTGCGGATCTCAGCGCTATGATACTTACAGCTATCTATATTATGTTTTCCCTCTCGGTAAGTACCATTCCTCTCCTTATCGCAATTCTTCCTGAGAGCATAAGCAAGGGAGTGGATTCCTATCTTTACACTCTTTATTATCTCTTCCCCAACTTCATATTTTATTTTCAGACGTTCAAGCTTATAGGCCTTGCGGCTGTTTCGCTTCTTCTGTATTCCCTTTCTGTCACCCTTATATTTCTGGTGATTGCGGCGATAAGGATAAAGACAAGGGATCTTGTCTAAGTGAATGATGCTCTGTTTGAACGACGCTTATTTTGAGAAGCGTTAAAATTATTTATTATTCATTTTCTGTAAGGATTTATTCAGGTCGGACAAGGCATTGTTCATGCAGTCTTCCATGAGTGTCGTATATGCTTTCACATCTCTGCCGGAGCCATAATAAAGGCCCTGAACTATGTAATCATCTTTGCTGCAAGTGTATTCCCATATAATCTTGTTTTCGGCAATGCTCTTGAGCTGTAATTTGAAGATAAGCTCATTTGATGAAGTTCCTGAGGGAAACCCTAAAAACCAAAAAAGAGAGCCGAAAATTGAAAGACCATAAGAAAAGATTCTGCCTTTGTAGTAAGTTGAATAAATTTCACCAGTCAGAATGTAATCGGCTTTGTCCTTTTCACCGCCAAATGTAAAGAATACATCTTTGAAAAGCCCTGAGCGGCGAATACTTGTTGCCGCTGCTTTTGCCATATCCTCAGACACATCAAAATCAAACTGATTTATTGAAACGAACATCCTGGCGGCGTCAGGCCTGTCATAGGTCATATATCCATAAGGCATGAGCGGAATAAGATATAAGTAATATGTCCCGGATGTGTTATTGTCTTTTCTTAATTCCTCAAAGGGCAATACAGCGATGGTAGAATTGTATTTAGGGTTTAATGAAAACCTGGCAATATTCTTATGATTTGAAGGATAAACAAATTTTGCGGTAGTACCGCAACCGCTTATAAAGCTTATAAGTATCAGAAAAAATATAAATTTGATTTTATTCATTTGAGAGATTTCTTAGTTTTACTCTTCAATAAATTGAGATTCGCTTGGGTATTGTCTACTTGGATAAAAACTGGGGTGGATGACGGGATTTGAACCCGCGACCTCCTGGGCCACAACCAGGCGCTCTAACCAACTGAGCTACAACCACCATAAAAAACGAAGCATATAAAATAACGCCTTATTTACAGCTGTCAATAGACAGATGCATATAAATCGCATTCGTAAAAACCTTTATAATCCGAAAAATTCTTTCGGCCCCGTATAACTTATTCTCACTGCAAGTTTTTCGGCTACTGAATACGGCATCTGTCCGAGGTTTGCCATTTCCCCTAAAACATCCGAAAGTATCCTTCTGAACATCTCGAATCTTGAGCCGAATGAGAGAAGCTTTCTGGAATCAGAGACCATTCCCGCAAAATTTGAGAAGAGGTCAACCGCACATATATATTCAAGCTGTCTTCTCATTCCGATAGGATGGTCGTTCAGCCACCATGCGGAACCGAGATTCACTTTGTGCCCGAAAGCGCGGGATACTGTAGCCAGTGTCGCCTGATGTCCGGCGTCAAGGCAGTAGAGCACTACTTTCAAACGATCATCAAAACGGTTGAGGAATTTTTTCAAAGGCGTCAGAATATCAAGGTAATGGTTTGAAACATCACCGCCACTGTCCGGCCCCATAGTTTCAAAGATGGAATCCCTTATATCCCTCACAGCTCCGATATGGAGTTGAAATACCCAGTCTTTTTCAGCGTCCATTTCGGCTATTTCCCCGAAAATGTAGCTCATGAATACCTCACATTCAGCGTGTGTCAGTTTCTGATGGGACATTGCTTTTTTGAAGACCGCATCCGCTTCTTCCATGGAAGAATTTCCAGCAAGGGGAACTTCAACTCCGTGATCGCTCGCGACGCAACCGCGTTCCGCAAAATAATCATGAGATGTTTTCAACGCCTCCACCAGTTCTTTCACTGATTCAAGCCTGATATTGAAGCGCCGTTCGAGTTTTTCCATATATCCGCGCCAGTGCGGTGAAAAAATATTCATGGCCTTATCGGGACGCCAGGTAGGGCGGACGAGTTTTCTTTTCACCGCCTTGTTCAGCTGTTCATGCTCCTCAAGGTAATCTATAGGATCATCCGTGGAGCACATAGCTTCGACATTCATGTAATTGAGGAGCTCCTGGGGGCGCTTGTCTTTCAGTTTCAGGACTGCTTTTGCCTCTTCCCATATATCCTCGCCTGTACCGGCATTCAGGAGTGTATCTATGCCGAGATAACGCCTCAGATCGAGGTGTATCCACTCATATACGGGATTTCCCGCGATTTCAGGAAAAACCGAAGCCAGTTTCATCCATTTTGCTTTAGGTTCCGCCTTTCCCGTGATGAATTCCTCTTTTACGCCTCTTTTTCTCATGGTTTCCCATACATAGTGGTCGGTGGCGGCGAAAAGTTGCCAGGGGTCGCTGTAACTAGTGTTTTTCGCTATTTCCGTCACGTTCGCGTGATTATGCGCGTCTATTATCGGGAGTTTTTCGATAACATTATAAATAGCTAATGCAGTCTCGCTTCTTATAAGATATTTTTCATCAAGAAAACCCATATTTCTCTCCGCTTTTAGTAATAACTGTTTTCCCCTTTCTGAAATCTACATCTATACCGTCAATAATCCAAGTTATATTTTTGAAAATTCGCATTACCTGAAGCAGAAGCATTACTTGAACTGTGTGAAATGAAAAGTATGATTATGAACAACTCAATTCAGGATGCCTCTCATGGATGTAAAAACGATTGAAAGTGCTTACCGGAGGATTGTTAATATCCGGGAACGCTCCGGGCCGGAGAAGTTCTTTCTTCACATACATATCGGTAAGCCTGGGATAGAGCTTGTCGCTCTGCATCGGAAAAACATCCATCCCCAGAGCTTCCTTCTCTATTTTTATCCCGAAACGGAGGGCGTTGATATTGATGACTTATACAGTCATTTTACACCAGATGAAAGAATATTGTTTTCGTCTCTTGACAGGGGGGAGACGCATATAGAAATATTGTCCATGTCTATTGCTCTGCTGAAAATTGAGCCGGGAAGGATTGCCGTAACTCAAAACGCGGAACTAGAAAAAGTCATGGTCGATAAAATCGAGAGGATAAAGAATTCTGTCAATGATTTTCTCTCAAATCTCCTCTGCGAAAGCAGAAGCAGCCTGATGCATTTACGCTGTTCCATACACAATCTGCCTCTGATAATGTCCAACGGCATTTACAGCATTAAAGGGAACGGAAAAATGCCGCACGCGATTATATGCGGGGCAGGGCCGTCCCTTTTAAAACAATTTGACATCTTGAAAAAATATAAAGGGAAAATCCTGATAATAGCCTCGGGACACGCATATGCCGCACTGCATAACGCCGAAATAGAGCCTGATTTTGTAGTTGAAATGGATTCGGAGTCTCACCTGAACTGGCGGCGGCATAATATCAAACCGGCATGTCCGCTTGTCGCCATGCCGATTCTAGCCCCTGAAACGGCACGGCGTTTTGAAAAGATAATATGGGCGTCTGAACCGCATTCTTCTTTCAGCGGCTTTCTGAGGGAGGCTGGAATAAACCTTGAGCCGCTTTCACTTTCACGCAGTGTCATAATTACGGCGATTGATTTTGCGGTAAAGGCAGCTTGTCCCGGTATAGCATTGATTGGAAACGATCTTTGTATGTCCGAGTCAGGAAACGCGCATGTAAAGGCGTCTGTCTTTGATGATGAAGAACCCCAGACACTGATTGAGATAGAGGGAAACGAAGGGGAAAAAGTTTTTACAGTTCCCGGCTTTGAAGGAATAAGGGAAGTGCTTCAAGCATATCTCCTCTCCGTAAAACAGCAGAAAAATGCTCCTGAAATTTTTAACTGCACCGAGGGAGGGGCACATATCGAAAACTGTGGACGCCTCAGTCTGCGAAGTTTTGTGGAAAGCGCGTCTCCGGCATCCTGCGACTTATCTTTTCCTGAAAAAGAAATAAAGAATACTGTTCCATATATTACAGGTGTCAGGGATGATTTTGCCGAATACCTTAATGTTCTTGAGCGCCTGCTAAGTTTATCCAGGCAGCTCTCAAGCGCCCTGAATAATCCCGCCGCTGAAACCTCGCAGATAGCTTCTCTGAGAACAGAATTGAAAGAGACGGCCAGGCATGAGACAGAGATAAAAAACAGGAAAACACTTAAAGACCTTATCACAGTGGCGGCAGAGCAGGCAGACGCAATATTGTCTCGCGGCGGAACTAATTCCACAAGAGAGGCTGCTGTAATGCTGGAGGAGTTTGAAAAACGCCACGAATTGATACACGACTTATGCAATGACATAAAAAGCGATTTTGATTTTATCCTTGATGAAAATATAAAAAACGAAGGGCCCTATTCATTTAAGTCATTCCGTAAATTCACCTTGTCTTTTATAGAGAAAAACAATAAGGAATTTGCCGATTTTCTCCATGCTCACGACAAGCAGCTTCCTGAAAGATTCAAGCTTCTGACAAACCAGCTTTATCTTCCTTTTGTAAGAATAGAAAGGGAGGATAAAAGTCTTTTCAGGCTGAACAGTTTTATTTCAATGGAATCCTCGGCGGCGGCGGAAGTAAATGATTTTATAAAAGAAAGCGGCTTTGATATCAAGAGAAATGCCGTAGTTTTTTTTGCTCCGGGAAATTGGGCGCATGTGGTGGAATTCGCCAAGATGTATCCGGATGCGGATTTTCTTGTTGTCGACCCCTGGCCGGAGCTTTTTTCCGCAATTATAAATCAGGCGTCTTTTATGCATTATCTGCCGGAGAAAACCCTTATGATCGGAATGCGCGATGATTTAAAAAACTGGAAACGTATTTATCACGGCGCTGTAAGAGAGTGGAAAAGGCAGGGCAGGGAGATTTTATTTTTCAGACATCCCCGCACATGGCAGTTGGCAGAGATACAGGAAAAACTGAAAGAACTGCCGTCTTAAAATATAGACGCGAGTTCTTTTCTGAGTTCCGCGGCTGAAACGAATTTGCGGGAATTCCAGCCATGTTTTATTCCGGCGGCGACATTTTCCTCCTTGTCGTCGGTGTATAAATAAGGTCTGCCGTATTCCTCTTGAAAGCTCTCATACATTTTATCTTCGGGTTTTTTCGAACCGACTTTAAAGCTGTAAATTCCGCCGCTTACAAGATGGGCAAAAGGGAGATTTCTGTAAATGTGCATCAGATGAAGTTCAGACGTGTCAGAAAAAAATATCGCTCTGAAACCGGCATTGACGATGTCATTAACCAATTCCGGCATTCCGCTTATGGCATCGCCTATGATAAGATTCCATGCGTGGCGGAGTTCGTCTTCAGTGAAACGGCCTTCAGTAACGCTCGTAAAAATTTCCAGCCAGTCTTTTTCGCTCAGCAATCCGCGCTCATACTGATCGCTGGCCGCCAATAACTGGGTCGGTACTTCTTCGGCGCCCGCGCCTCCAAGATATTCACGGCACAGCTCAAATCTCAGATTAAGGCATACGCCTCCAATGTCCAGAGCAACTATTTTATTCATAAATCTCTCTTATCCTATTTCGAGAAAGGTTTCAAATTGGGTAATGCACTCACTGAAACTTTCCTTTACAAGTACCAGATCTTCCAGCCTTATGCCGCCCCATTCGGGATAGTAAACCCCGGGTTCAACGGTTAGGACATTTCCTTTTTTCAACGGCATTTCATTTATCGGCGAAAGACGCGGGGATTCATGAATTTCCAGTCCAAGAGAATGCCCCAGCGAATGAATGAAGCCATAATATACTCCATTTTTTCTGCCGGTCGGAAAGCCTCTTTTTTCCAGTATGGAATACGCTATTTTGTAAACATCGGAAGCTTTTACTCCCGGCGTAATGGCGTTTTTTGACTTGTCCCTGGCTTCCCTTACCGCGTCGAAAGCTTTTTTCACTATGTCCGGGGCCTTGCCTTTGACGAAAGTTCTGGTGATGTCGCCCCAATAGCCGTGCGCATTCATTCTCGGGAATATATCTACGACTATGGGTTTGTTCGCGTATATGGGGCCTCTGCCGGTATTATGAGGCTCTGCGGATGCGCTTCCGCAAGCGGCAATTGTGCTGGATGCTGTTCCGCCATACCTCAGCATTTCGATTTCAATTTCGGAACGCAGTATTTCTGAACTTAGAATTCCGCCCTTCCATTTCAGTTGTTTTTTAGAAGATATTCCGGCTTCCTTCAGAATTGAAACCGCACGGGACATTCCTTTTTCAGCTGCTCGCATGGCTTCTCTGATTCTTGTGATTTCAGAAGTTTTTTTGCATTCGCGCTCAGGAAAGAACTCTCCCTTCACGCAGGATACTTTCAATCCGTGTGAACGAAGAAAATCAGCATAACCCAACGGGAAAGTGTATGGGACCTCAATCTCGGATGCATTGAATTTTTCAGCAAGACGGAGAATTTGAAACACTATATCTCTATTATTGTCGTCTTTTCTGAAAAGCTCGTCCCTGTTATGGACTTTTATGCCTTTTTTACATTCGTTGACGGCCCTGCCGAATTCGAGAGTTGTAACTATTATGCCTTTTTCCCTGCCGCTGGAAAAGTAGATGAACGGGTCATGCGCGTTGAACCCGCCGGCATAAAGAATATCGGCAGAATCACTGCTTGACGCGGCAATCAGACGTATTTTTTTCATAAAAAGAGATTTCAAGTAATTTTAATGTTTGAAAAAGATGTATATGTGCCATAATTTTCAGGTATTGATAAATATAGCGTTAGAGCGTGTGATAAGCAACAAAATTATTGATTATTCCAATGGCATTTGAAATACTTATATATTTTCTGATATTCGTTACGATATATCTTTTTGCCTCAATTCCTTGGGGATATCTCATCGGCAGGCTGAACGGCATAGATATAAGACTGCACGGCAGCGGCAATATCGGGGCGACAAACATCAGTCGGGTACTGGGCAAGAAATGGGGCAGAGTATGCTTCTTCTGTGATTTTCTGAAAGGTCTTCTCCCGATGCTTGCCGTTATCTTGCTGCTGAAGGCGGATATAATCAGGGACAATTACGGTCTTTGTCCGGTTGTCGCGGCGCTTGCGGCTGTTTCAGGACATATATGGAGCGTATGGCTGAATTTCAAAGGCGGAAAGGGCATTGCCACTTCGGCGGGCGTACTTCTTGCGCTTGCACCTCTCTCTGTAATTAT
>Ga0209417_1007668_pt1 | contig 10260 bp, 5 predicted proteins | sample RifGroF2_FD_184002 | JGI IMG/M metagenome (GOLD analysis project Ga0209417, IMG submission 184002) | Groundwater microbial communities from Rifle, Colorado, USA - Groundwater F2 (SPAdes) (version 2) | ecosystem: Environmental > Aquatic > Deep subsurface > Groundwater | place: Rifle, Colorado... | reverse complement strand
TTTGTTGTATAAGTTGCATTCGATCCAATCGGCCCAGCCGTATCGAACTGCTTTCGGATTTTTAATTTCGTCAGACCAGACCAAAACGTCGTTGCCGTCGATTTTCGCGTTCGCGGGCAAAAAATTATTATCTTCCCCGGCAATTACAAAACTTTTCAGCGGTTCGTTGTTTGACGTTTTCAGCCCCATTTGGGAATGTTTAAAATAAATTCTGATCTTGTCGCCTTCGATTTTCATTGCTTGATATAATGGGCCGGAGTAGACAATATCTTTAAATCCATAAGTTTTAGCCAGTGCCCAAAGGGCAAGTCGATGGCCGACGGGCTGCTTATTTTTCGGATGAATATCATTTGCATCGCCGACATCTATTGTTACCGCCATTCCCGTATTCGCAACAGCGGTTAACGTTTTTAATTGTGCCTCACGAAGATAAATCCATTTTGCGTTATTAGGATCGATCTTTCCGTAAGCGGGCAGTAAAACGTAATAAAACGGAAAATCTCCCTGCTGCCAATGACTTCTCCAGTTTCGAATCAAAGCCTGGAATAATTCGCCATAAACATTCGCACTTTCACGATTTGATTCGCCCTGATACCATATAACGCCTTTAATGCAGAAAGGTATGATCGGGTGAATCATTGCATTATAAACAAGGCAGGGTCTATACTTGACTCTTATTTCATTTGGCAGAATCGGCTGTTTGGGTTTTGGTTTACGCTCTGCAACCGCCGTCATTACATCTTCTCGCCATTTTTGGTATGCCGGCGCGTATTGCTTTTCGTAAAATTCTTTATGTGCCTGATTGTTTGCATCGGCAACGAGGAATTCATTCAAAACAGGATTGCTTTCGAGCGTCTCTCTGCTCATCCACGCCTGCGCGGTGCTTCCGCCGGAAGAAGAATTTATAAGTCCGATCGGCTTATTTAATTTACTGTTGAGTTCTTTCCCGAAATAATAACCAACCGCACTGAAATCAGCCGCTGTTACGCTGTTGCATTCTACCCATTTGCCTTTGCAGTCATCCAGCGGTTTTTCCGATGGCGTTGCTTCGACGCTGAAAAGTCTTATCTTGGGCAAATTTGCTTTCGGCAGTTCCTCATTGGCATCGCTTGAAACTTTAAGTTTAAGTTCCATATTGGATTGACCAGAGCAAAGCCAAACTTCGCCGATGAGAATATTGTTGATGACTTTAATTTCATTGCCGCAATTTATCGTTAATGTGCATTTTTCACCTTTTTTCGGCGTTTGAATTTTTACAAGCCATTTTCCCTGTTCATTTGCTTCAGTTGCAACCTTTTTCCTGTTCCACGAGCCGATTACAGTTACTTTACTTTTCGGTTCTGCTTTACCCCAGATTGGAACCGCCGAGTCGGCCTGCAAAACCATATTGTCCGAAATGATGGATGGCAGCCAAATCGCGGAGTACGTTGTTGAAACACATATCAACAATGCAAGAATAGCCTTTTTAATCATATTTCGCGAATCCTTAATATAATTTCAAGATGTAAATATTATTAATTAAAACTCTGATGTTTACAAGTCTTATTTGCTTTGAATGAAATTTATGCCTAAACATTTTTTTTCTTACCCAGAACACTAATTTTGACAATCTTGTCTGAAACTGTTATAATTTTCCAAATATTCAATTTTAAATATTAATTTTTAAATTATAAGGTTTATATGCGGTTATCGGCAAGGATGCAGAAGAAACAATGGCACATTTTCCCTGTTCAGCCAAAATCGGCATCTTTAGCGTCAGAACTCAAAATTTCCCCGCTTTTATCGCAACTTCTCTATAATCGTCAGATTGAAACAGCGGATCAGGCCAAAACTTTCCTGAATCCAAAGCTCGCGGACCTGATAGAACCAGAACAAATGCCAGGCATCGTCCCGGCAGTTGACCGAATCGAAAAAGCGGTAAAAGAAAAACAGAAAATCACCATCTACGGCGACTACGATGTCGACGGCATCACAGCGGTTTCGATTTTGCTTGGACTTTTCAAACTTCTCGGCGCGGAAGTTGATTATTATATTCCGCACAGAGTCGATGAAGGTTATGGCCTGAATGTTGAGGCGATTTCGCAAATTGCCGAAAGCGGCGCAAAATTGATCATCAGTGTCGATTGCGGAATTACCGCCTTCACCGCTGCGCCTGCCTGTCGTGAAAAGGGAATGGATTTGATCATCACAGATCACCATCGCCCTGAACCTGACGGCAGATTGCCGGAAGCGGTCGCGATAGTGCATCCGCATTTGGATTCGAATTATCCAGCTCAATCAAATTCCGGCGCAGCCGTTGCATTCAAACTAGCCTGGGCAGTTGTAAATCGAATCAAAAATGGCGCGACAACGCCGCAGCATCTTCGTCAATATTTGATAAACGCGACAATTTTCGCCGCGATGGGTACGATCGCCGACGTCGTTGATCTTCGAGGTGAAAACAGGATCATAAGCAGCTTCGGCCTTCGCGCGATTGCCGATTCTACAATGCCCGGCGTTGAAGCGTTGCTGAACGTAGCAGGGATAAAAGGCCAGACCATCGATAGTTTCCATATGGGTTATTGTTTGGCGCCGGTTCTGAACGCCGCCGGCCGAATGGGTCATTCGCGTCTTGCGGTTGAACTGCTCACAAGCGATAATAGCTTGAAAGCACTTCGAATCGCAGAATATCTCAAAGAGCAAAATAAACAGCGTCAGCAAATGGAGAAAAAAATTGTCAAACAAGCATGTACGATGATGGCCGAACGCGGTTTCGATCATCCAGACCGCAAAACAATTGTCCTTGCAAGCGACGATTGGCACACCGGCGTTATCGGAATCGTCGCGGCAAGACTTTCTGAAAAATATTATAAGCCCACAATCCTTTTCAATATTTCAAACGGCAAAACTCAAGGCTCCGCTCGTTCGATTGAAGGGTTCGATATTTTGGAAGCGATCTCGGCCTGTAAAGACCGCTTGAATACCTTTGGCGGACATTCGATGGCGGCAGGAATGACAATCGATATGGAGAAAATCGACGATTTTACACAAGCATTTGAAGATTATGCCATTTCGCATTGGAAAGAAGAGGAGTTTACATCCAAACTGGAAATCGATGCCGTTTGCAGTTTGAAAGATTTATCCGTGCCTGCCATTAAATTATTTTCAACACTTGGCCCGTTCGGCAGAGGCAATCCCGCTCCTGTTTTTGCCGCTAGGGGGGTCAGGTTGATCGCGTCACCCAAAAAAGTCGGCGTCAATAATGACCATCTCCAGTTGGTTGTCTCTGATAATAGTGCCAGTATCCGCTGCATAGGGTTTAATATGGCTCATCTGGAGAAAAAACTGCTCGAAAACGAATTTTTCAACATTGCTTTTGAAGCACAGGTCGATAACTTCTTCGGTCAGCCGTCCGTTCAGCTTGTTTTGGCCGACATACAATTTAACTAGCTTTTTTGCAATCTTTTAGGTAAAATCGTACATATATTTTGGGGGTTCTGTTTACAAATTTAAGTATAACAGTGTCGTTTAAGTGCCGATAATGTGATAATGCAATTATTTAAAAATTTATACTTAATATTCTTCTTTTTGGCATTGTTTGCGTTGGAAATTAATGCTGAAAATGACTGTAACTGTACCGGCGATTCCAAACTGATAAATTCCGAAAAGATTTATCAGCAAATCGAACAGGGTGCAGAGAAAGTCAAAGTCATTATTAATCTTAAACAGCCGCAGATGCTCCGTGAGAAAAAAGTTAATTGGCGTTCTAAAGAATCCAAAGATCGCCTGCATACCGAAGTCAAAACAGTTCAGGACAAAATTCTTAAAAAACTTCACCAAAAAGATTTTTCGATGCGTTATCGTTTTCAAAACCAAGCGACATTTTCGTGCGAGATTTCCATCGATGCTTTAGACAAAATTCTGCTTGATCCCAATGTTGTATCAGTTGAGCCGGTTGAGTATTTGCAAAAACATCTCGCGCAAGGTATTCCGTTAATCAACGGCTTATTATATCGCTCGCAATACAATGGGCAGGGCGTTGCGGTCGCGATTTGCGATACTGGTGTTGATTACAATCATCCTATGCTTGGCGGCGGAAATTTCCCAAACAGCAAAGTTATCGGCGGCTACGATTTTGGCGATAACGACGCTAATCCTTTTCCGCAATCAGACGAACCTCACGGCACAAGTTGCGCCGGTATCGCAGCGGGCGATTTGGGTACAATGGGCGACTATATCGGCGGCGTCGCATATAATTCAAAAATTTACGCTCTCAAAGTCCAGGACAGTTCCGGAAGTATGGGTAGCGATAAAATCGCGGCCTCTTGGGATTGGTGCATAACACATCAGTACGATGATCCCGACTTTCCAATTATGGTAATAAGCGTAAGTCTTGGCGGCAGCACAGGCTATTCAAGCCATTGTGATAATTTGTCGTATTCGACATCTGCCAATAATGCAGCTGCGGCAGGAATATGTATTGTTGTTTCAGCAGGCAACGAAGGCTATTGCGATAAAATTGCCGCACCAGCTTGTTTGAGCAATGCCATTTCTGTCGGCGCTGTATACGATGCCGCTTTTGGAACATATCGGCCATGCATTGATTCTGCATCCTGTGCTTCAAAAACCGCCAGCAGCAGTTGTGCCACCGGTTACTATGCAACAGATAATACCGCGGCAGATATGGTAACCTCATATTCAAATGTCGCCTCGATTCTCAATGTTTTTGCACCGTCGAGCAAAGCATATACTCTTGATATTGTCGGTTCCGGCGGCTATAACACTTCCGATTACCATTCGAGTTTTGGCGGAACATCCGCAGCCGCTCCTTATACCGCAGGTTCAATCGCGTGTATCCAACAGGCCGCGAAAGAAATTACGGGAAGGTTTTTAACTCCTCCGCAGGTTCGCGCAATTCTTACGTCTACCGGCGACGCGGTTACCGATACGAAAGTAGCAATTACAAAACCTCGAATTAATCTTGGCAATGCTATCGAAAGTTTGTACGGCTGCAAATCAATTACAATAGGCCAAGGGACTTCTACCTGGAGTTATCCTTTCCGCACACAAAGCGCAGACAGCAGAACGCAGGTTATTTATTTGGCTTCAGAAATTGGCAGCGCAGGCACAATTTCTGCTCTCCAATTAAAGGTCTCATCTGTACCCTCAACGACTATGTCAAATTTTACAATCCGTATGAAGCATACATCGCTGTCCCAATATAGTTCGTGCGCATTTGAATCTTCAGGCTGGACAACAGTATATCAGGCAAGTGAAGATATTGATGTAAAAGGCTGGCGTTTATTTACGTTTACAACGCCTTTTGTCTATAACGGTACAAATAATCTGATGGTGGATTTCAGCTATAACAACAGCCGAGGTTCGAATCCTTCAGGTTATTGCTATTATTCAACCCCAGGCGGCAACAGAAGCGCTTATGCTTATTCCAATAATAATTATGGCGACCCTCTCAATTGGTCAAGTTCTTATTCACCTTCTGTATCGTGCAGCACTTATGTGCCGAATGTGATCTTTGCAATATGTATGGATTCACTGCCTGCTCCGGTTTTAAATGCCGAACCAAACTTTACACCTGGCCTGTGCAATACGATATCTTGGAACAGTGTTCCAAATGCTGATACGTACTATGCCGAATATTCCAATGATTCGACTTTTAATGTCGTCGAAGTTAACACCGGCTGGATAGCAGATGCGAATTATCAATTCTGTTCGCTGATAAATGGCCAGGCATATTGGTATAGAGTAAAGGCCAAGAATAATTTCTTTAATATCGAAAGCGATTGGTCAAATGCTGTCTCATCACGTCAATGCGCGACAATTGGCGACTTCCAACCGGATTGCATCGTTGATTCGCTGGATTTGGCCGTTATTGCGGATCAATGGCTCATTTCCGAAGGTGATTTGACTGGCGATATCGCACCACAGCCCGATGGCGATGGAACCGTTAATTTTCTGGACATCTCTGAATTTGCACTTCATTGGATGCAGTAGCGGTTTTTCATTTAGCCGTCGCCAAAAGGGTGATTAAATATTTGTTTAATATTTATCTTCATTTATTTTCAAAATATGTTATAATACTCACCTTGTATTTCTAAACACCGATAAAGTGCATCTTTTTTAGGATTTTCAAATGCCATTTAAAACACTTGGGCTTTCTGACCCATTAGTACGCGGTATTCTCGCGACAGGTTATACTGCGCCAACCGAAATTCAGTCACAGGTAATACCAACAGCGATCGAAGGCAAAGACATAATCGGCTGCGCCCAAACAGGCACTGGCAAAACAGCCGCGTTCGTACTGCCGATTTTAAACCGCTTAAGCCACGAACCTGCCGCTAAGGGCAGAGTTGTAAGAGCCGTAATTCTGACACCTACACGTGAACTTGCTCTGCAAATTCATCAGTGCATTGTGGATTATGGCCGATTTCTCAATCTTCGCACTCTGACAGTTTACGGCGGTGTGAACATCAGCGGGCAATTATCGCAATTAAGTCGAGGCGTTGATATAATTGTGGCAACTCCCGGCAGACTTATCGATCATATTAACCGCAGAACAGTTGACCTTCGCCATACAGAAGTACTTGTACTTGATGAAGCCGACCGTATGCTCGATATGGGTTTTATAAACGATGTGCGAAAAATTATTTCGTATGTCCCGCAAAAACGTCAAACGATGCTGTTTTCCGCGACTATTCCGAAGGAGATTCATAGTCTCGCTTCGAGTGTAATGCAGCACCCGAAAACAATTCAGGTTGGCAGGCAGCATAATCCAATCGAAACTATCACACAGCATTTATTTTCTGTTACCAAAGAAAATAAAATGCAGTTGCTGCTGCATATGCTTCAGAATGGCAGTATGTACAGCGTTTTGATTTTCTCGCGTACGAAACACGGCGCCGATAGGATCAGCAGAAAACTTCAGCAGGCCGATATTAAATCAATGTCTCTGCATTCAGATAGAACTCAAAATCAGCGTCAGCGTGCTCTTGAAGGCTTCAAAAGCGGTAAATTCCAGGTTCTTGTCGCGACAGATATCGCCGCAAGAGGAATTGATGTTGAAGGAATTTCGCACGTGATCAACTATGATGTGCCTTCATTTGCTGAAGACTACATTCACCGCATCGGTCGTACCGGCCGTGCTGCAGCAACCGGAGATGCTATTACATTTGTTGCGCGTGACGAAGAAAAATATGTACGCCAGATAGAAAAATTCATCGGCAAAAAACTGAAATTTGAAAAGTGTGAAGGTTTTGTTCCCTCTAATCCCGAACCAAATCAAGAACACGAACATAGACCGGAAAGGCCGCAGCGTTCCGATAGAACTCGTAATGAGGAAAGTCGGGAGCGTTCGCATCGTGGCAAAAAGAAATCTTTTCCATACTGGCGAAAGAAAAAACGCTAAAAATCAGAGTTTTTTCTGCGCATAAAAAAAGCGGCAGGCCTGCTCTGCCGAAGTTTAGCCAATCTGCAATTATTGCAATGATTAGCGACATCGGCCGCAAGTATTCCGCTAATTTATATGCCACCTCAAAGGATGGCCTTCTTACCCTTCCACCTATAATATACAAAACAATTTTCACTATGCCAAATTTTGAAAAGGGGATATTGGTGAGGATTATTTTGAAATTTCCAATTTCAAACCTTAAATCATTATTGACTAATGGTTAAAAATCTCCTATTATCGATGTTTTAGGAAGTTTTACTGTTCGCGTATTAAATTATTTTGTTAATCCGCGGGTAAGCACTTAAAACAATAAGTCCTTTATTCGCGGGAATTTACTACCCTAAAGGGTAAGGAGTTTTATTGTGGCTCAAACAGATGATTTTCGTAACATAGTATTACTTGGTCATGGCGGCTGCGGCAAAACGAGTCTGGCCGAATCTATTCTTCATAAGACCGGTAAAACAAACAGGTTAGGGACAGTCGAAGAGAAGAACACAGTCAGTGATTTCGACGACGAGGAAAAGGATCGCGGAAATTCAATTCACTCCGCAATAATGCACACAAAACACAATGGCAAAGAAATCAACGTCATTGATACGCCCGGTTATCCCGATTTCGTAGGCGCTGCTTTAACATCAATTCCTGCCGCTGATTGCTGTGTAATTGTTGTCAACGCTGCGACTGGTAATTGATGATGATGATTCTTGCTTTTCCAGGCCGCGACGGATGCCGGCAAAGCAAGAATCATCATCATCAATAAGATGGATACTGATACAACTGATTTGCCCGAATTGATCAAGAACATACAGGCTACTTTTGGTAAGCTGTGCAAATGTGCGAATCTGCCAAGTTCAGACAGGGCATCAGTTGTCGATTGCCTCGAAAAAGCATCCGGCAATCCTCTCTTTTCCGATGTTGAAAGTGCACACATTGATCTGGTCGAAAGCGCTATCGAAGCGGATGATAAATTAATGGAAGCATATCTCGGCGGCGAAACCGTTTCACCGGAGCAGATTGCGGCTGTTTTCACAAAAGCTCTTGCTGAAGGAAAGATCATTCCTATTCTTTTCACAAATGCCCGAAAAGAAATCGGCGTTAGTGAATTCCTGGATATTATCACAAAAGATGCTCCATCGCCTGCACAGGTTAAACCTGCCAGTCTCGTTGATGGAGATAAAGTTACTGAAATGAAGGCGGATCCAAATGGCCCATTGGCAGGTCTGGTTTTCAGAGTTGGTGCTGATCCGCGTTCAAATATGAAATACGCTTCCATACGAATCTTCAGCGGTACTTTGAAAAGTGATACCGCTATGATGCGTAATCACGACAAAAAATCGATTCGTCCCGGCCACGTCCTCAAGAATCAGGGCGCTGAAATCGCTGAAGTTCCGGCAGGCGTTGCAGGCGATATTGTTACTTTGGCAAAACTTGAAGAATTACAGATAGGTGATTTGATCCACGATGGCAAAGTTTCAGGCAAATTCCCAATGCTGCCTGTTCCATCTCCAATGTTCAGTCTTGCTCTTGAGCCGACTTCAAAGGGTGATGAGCAGAAATTGGGCATAGCTATGGAAAAACTGACAGAAGAAGACGTTTGCTTCAAAGTCAGCCGTGATTCACAGACGCACGAACTGGTTATCAGCGGTCTTGGCGATTTGCATCTGCGTGTTATGCTCTCTAAGATGGAAAAACGATTCAAACTTTCAGTTACTACCAAGAAACCGAAAATTCCATACCGCGAGACAATTACGATGAAGGCGGAAGGCCATTATCGTCATAAGAAACAAACAGGCGGCGCCGGCCAGTTTGGCGAAGTTTTCCTGAAAATTGAACCAGCTCCGCGCGGCTCTGACCCTACTCTCGTATTCTCCTGGGATATTTTCGGCGGCTCAATTCCAGGCCAGTTCGAAGCACCTATTCTCAAAGGTATTCAGGAAATTATGGAAAACGGTGCTGTTGCAGGTTTCCCGATGAAGGATATAAAAGTCTCGATTACTGATGGCAAGCACCATCCGGTAGACTCGAAAGAAGTCGCGTTCCGTGCGGCAGGCAAAGGCGCATTTCTCGATGCGATCGCTAAAGCAAAACCGTGTTTGCTTGAGCCAATCGTAAATATCGAAATTACCGTACCTGCCGATTACGTTGGTAACATCGCCGGCGACCTCTCAAGCCGTCGTGGCCGTGTTCAAGGTCAGGATATGCTCGCTGGAAATATGATGATTATCAAGGCGCAGGTTCCGCTTTCCGAAGTTGCAAGCTACGACAGCCAGCTCAAAAGCGTTACCGGCGGTCAGGGCAGCTATTCGATGGAATTAAGCCATTACGAAGTTGTTCCGCCAAACGTTCAGCAGCAGGTAATTGCTCAATACGCTAAGACCAAACAGGCAGAGGTCGAATAATTTTTGCGATTAAAACCTCGTCTCAAAAAGGCGGGGTTTTTTTATATTAGTACGTGAAGTAATACGGTATTTTGGAACGCCTAACATGATTTCTCAACCTGATAACAGGGGGAAAAAGGCAAAAGACACGGTATGTGGGATGTCTGTAAACCTTGATTCTCCCGCCGATAAATTCACTTACAACAGCAAAGATTATTTTTTTTGCTCTGTAAAATGCGCAGAGAAATTCCGCGCAGACCCTGAAAAATATCTTGCCCCGAAACCTCTTACACAATCCATACCATCGGACTTGGATACGATCTACACCTGCCCGATGCACCCTGAAATTCAAAACAAGGGGCCGTCTAACTGTCCTAAATGTGGAATGGCTTTGGAGAAGCTGGAAGAGTCCGCAGAAGAAAAACCAAATCCCGAATT
>Ga0209417_1007665_pt1 | contig 10261 bp, 9 predicted proteins | sample RifGroF2_FD_184002 | JGI IMG/M metagenome (GOLD analysis project Ga0209417, IMG submission 184002) | Groundwater microbial communities from Rifle, Colorado, USA - Groundwater F2 (SPAdes) (version 2) | ecosystem: Environmental > Aquatic > Deep subsurface > Groundwater | place: Rifle, Colorado... | reverse complement strand
CAGGTCGCTGAACATTACTACACAATAGTCGGCACATTCTCCTGCTGTGGCATTGCCCAGCGGCGACATACGATCGGAAAAGTCCACCAGGCTGTCGAATCCTTTGATACCGCTACCGGCAGTGGTTATAGTCGGCGATTGCGAAATAGTGTTGATGCGCACATTGTGCTTGCGACCATAAATATAACCGAAGCTACGGGCGATCGACTCCAACATGGCTTTTGCATCGGCCATATCGTTGTATCCGAACATGGTGCGCTGAGCCGCTCCATACGACAAGGCAACTACCGAAGCCCACTCATTCAGAGCATCTTTTTTATACGCCACCTGCAACATCTTGTGAAAAGAAATGGCCGAAATATCCAGCGTCTGGTTCAATAAACTATAATCCAGATCGTCGTAAGTGCGTTTCTTACGCACATTGGGCGACATACCGATTGAATGCAGTACAAAGTCGATTTTTCCTCCTAAAGCTTCCATCGACTGATCGAAAACCTGCTCCAGATCTTCCACACTGGTGGCATCTGCCGGTATCAGTTTAGCGTTCAGCTTTTCAGCAAGTTCGTTGGTGGTACCCATACGGATAGCCAGCGCTGTGTTCGATAAAGTGATGATTGCGCCTTCTTCCACGCATCTCTCTGCTGCCTTCCACGCGATGGACATTTCATTCAACGCGCCAAAAATAATCCCTCTTTTACCTTTTAATAAATTATTACCCATGATTAGTGTTTTAGTTTTCTCCCTTAAAAACATTTCATACCTAAAAAATGTTCAGGAAGATGTACATTTCGGCACAAAATTACACAAAATGTGCAATATTCACAAATTATGCCTTCATTATTTCCATTTGGTGACGAACCGACTCTTCATGAATTGCCACCAACACAGCTTTCATAAACTCTCCCTGCATACCCATCTGCTCTGCCTGCGAGATTCTTTTCTGAAGGATTTCATCATAGCGTTGTTCCTGCAGAATCGGCATGTTATGCTCTTTTTTATATTGGCCAATCTCTTCTGAGATACGCATACGACGGGCCAGCAGTTCGAGCAGACTGTTGTCGCACTCATCAATCTGACGACGCAAAGCGGAAAGATTTTCGGTAGTTTGGTGGGCATCCCTTATCACCAATGTATTTAAGATGAAATCAAGCACTTCGGGAGTAACTTGTTGTGGTGCGTCGCTCCATGCTTTTTCAGGATTAACATGAGTTTCTACAATCAGTCCGTCGAAGTTCAGGTCCATTGCCTGCTGACAAAGCGGTGCTACCAATTCTCTTTTTCCGCCAATATGACTCGGGTCGCAAATGATGGGCAGTTCCGGCATCTGACGGTGCAACTCAATAGGAATGTGCCACTGGGGTAAATTGCGGTAGATTTTTTTATCATAGCTACTGAAACCACGATGAATGGCTCCGATTTTTCGTACGCCGGCATTGTACACCCGCTCGATGGCTCCAATCCACAAATCAAGGTCGGGATTTACCGGGTTCTTGATTAAAACAGGAATGTCGGTTCCTTCCAGCGCATCGGCTATATCCTGTACCGCAAAAGGATTGGCAGTGGTTCGAGCCCCGATCCAGATTATATCCACATCGGCGGCTAAGGCTTCACGCACATGCTTGGCAGTGGCCACTTCGGTAGCAACGTACATTCCTAATTCTTCTTTCACACGTTTAAGCCAGGGTAAACCTTCTGCTCCGATACCTTCGAAGCCTCCGGGTTTAGTTCTCGGTTTCCATATACCTGCTCTGAAGATTTTAATTCCTAAAGCGTTCAGTTGTCGTGCTGTTTGCATAACCTGTTCTTCTGTTTCAGCCGAACAGGGACCGGCAATCACCAAAGGACGTTTGGGATCAACACCGGGGAGTAAAATTGATTGTAATTCCATCTTGATTTTTATTGAACCATATAAGTCATATAAGTTACATATAAGTTTATTTTTAAGATATGTGTACGTCTCCTAAAGCGATACCCTGAATCTATTATAACTAATTCTGCTTATATGAACCTTATATGGCTTATATGGTTATTAATTAAATATTTATTCTATTCTTTTCAATGCTTCTTCCAATATAACCTCGGGGCAGCACAACGATATCCGCACAAACCGCTTTCCTTTATCGCCGAAGATAAAACCGGGAGTAATGAAAACGTTTTTCTCATACAGGATTTTATCGGCCAGTTCGCCGGAATCTTTATAAGTATCAGGAATCTTCGCCCAGATAAACATCCCAACCTGTTTCAGGTCATATTTGCAATCGAGGGCATCCATGATCCTGAGTGCCAGCACACGTCGTTTTGCATACACCGCATTCATCTCGTCATGCCAGGTTTTCGTATTTTGCAATGCTTTGGCCGCCGCCACCATCATCGGACGGTACATCCCCGAATCAACATTCGATTTGACTTTTAAAATCCATTGCACAAACTCGGCATTCGAAGCCAGCATCGCCATACGCCAACCGGCCATATTGTGCGATTTACTCATGGAGTTCAGTTCGATGCAGATGTCTTTTGCTCCGGGAACTGAAAGAATACTCAGCTTATCATCATTGAGAATGAAACTGTAGGGATTATCATTACAGATAACAATGTTGTGTCGCTTTCCGAAAGCTACCAGTTTTTCGAACAACTCCATGCTTCCATTGGCTCCGGTCGGCATGTGCGGATAATTTACCCACATCAGTTTAACGTTTGATAAATCCATTTGTTCAAGCGACTCAAAATCGGGCTGCCAGTTATTTTGTTCGTCCAGATCATAAGATATGATATTGGCTTCGCAGATGCGACTGGCAGAGGTATAGGTAGGATAACCCGGGTTTGGCACCAGTACACTCTCGCCAGGATTGACAAAGGCGAGGGTAATGTGCAGAATTCCTTCCTTCGAACCAATTAATGGTTGAATTTCGGTTGCAGGATTCAGCTCAACACCATACCATTGTTTGTACCACGCAGCAAAACCATTCCGCAATTCGGGAATACCCACATAACTCTGATAGCCATGGGTATCCGGCTTTTGCGCTTCGGCACATAAGGCATCAATCGTTTCCTGTGAAGGCGGCAGATCCGGATTCCCTATGCCGAGGTTAATCACGTTTTTACCCGCAGCATTCATTTCGGCCACCTCCCTCAACTTCATTGAGAAATAGTATTCTGAAACTGTGTTCAGTCTGTTGGCTGGTTGTATATTCATATTTTCTGTATCTTTAATATCACTTATCATTCATCACTTATCACTCCGGTTAAAACCGGAGCCAATTGATATTTTCTTCGCTATTAGCTATTCGTTCTTCGCTATTAGCTATTAGCTATCTCCGGCGTCTTCGCCTCCTTAAATTCCCCCAGCAACTGAAAATCTTTCAACAGTGGTCGGATAGCATCCAGCGATTGCCGGTATCTTTCGTAATTATCGAAAGTCAGGTTGATGTAAAACTGGTATTCCCACTCACGGCCAACGATAGGCAGGGATTGTATCTTCGTGAGATTGACATGATAGAATGAAAGGATAGACAATACTTTAGCGAGACTACCCTCTTCATGAGGAAGTGTAAAAACCATGGATGACTTATCCAGATGGATATCTTTCACCATCTTTTCAGCCAGCTCAGGTTGCGCAATAATCAGGAAACGGGTAAAATTACGTTTGTTGGTTTCAATACCGTCGGACAGCACTTCGAGACCATATTTTTGCGCAGCAAAAGCACTACAGATCGCTGCACGTCCGGTAATTTTGTTTTCAGCAATTTCTTTGGCAGATAAAGCGGTATCATCACTTTCCACAGCGCGGAGATGGTGATGCTGTTCCAGAAATTCCTCGCATTGCATCAGGGCAATAGGGTGCGAATGTACCTCGGTAATATCCGAAATAGTTTGGCCGGGAAGCGCAGCCAGCGTATGCGATATTCTCAACTTATGCTCTCCTATGATTTTACATCCGCTCTCACGCAACAGGTTATGATTTTGCAACAGGCTTCCGGCAATCGTATTTTCTATGGCTACTATCCCAAGAATGGATGGATCCTCAGCAAGCAAATGAAACAAGTCTTTAAAGGTAGTGCACGGAATGATTTCAATGTCCTCTCCTTCGAAAAACTGCCGTGCAGCAATCTCATGAAATGCTCCGCTGACGCCCTGAATAGCTACTCTTTTCATATAATTCATTAAATTAAAAAATCCCACCCATCTATGATGAGCAGGATTCTGTTTTATAAAAATATCTTATGAATTTACACTACAATTATCCTGCTCTCACCTGCTAAAGTAAAAGTAAAAATAAAAGTATGTAAAAAATCGTGTCATTGTCTTCGTTGTTATTTCGGGACAAAAGTAATACTTTTTCATTAAAAAACAAGTTTTTGATGAAAATTATCTTCAATTGAGCAAAAAAAGACGAAAATGAAAGTCCTATTCTTCCTTTTTGTCTTTATTCACGATCAGATAAATCAAGGGTAGAATACCTATCGTATTGATAATCGCAATCAGCACGAACCACAACAATTCTTTACGTTGCGCAGCTTTCCACATAGCAAGAAGTTTCAAAACCGCATCCCAAATGAACAATACAATAATCAGTGGAATGAACCACATGAATTCGGTCGGACAGAAATCTAAACAGTTCATAATATTATGTTTTTATATGATTATGCAAATTAAATGAATTAATTTGAGATAAAATTCATATTTATCAAATAAATTTTAATTACTTAGTTAAATTTAAATGGCTACCTTTTAAATCGATGACAACACAACGATGGTTGAGTGCAAATGATAAGTAGGTTCTTCATCACTCACTTTGCTGTTCATATTGAATATAGTCTATCCTCAGCCCATTTTGACGGGTTGTTGATGATATAGTCAGAAATATGTTGGTATGATTGTTCGTCGCGAATAATGTGTTCCCAATAATTACGTTGCCACAATTTTCCGTTAAAGGGTTGCCATCCCTGTGTTTTTACACCACGGATATATTCCACGGTAACAATAGATTGAAATGCACCCACCATATCCCCAACGGTTTTCACACCCACATTATTGGCAAACGGTGGGATTGCGAAAACATCGTCATTGCCACCCGTAGGGGCGATGGATGTGAGGATTGTATTTCATAATGGTTTAGCGTATAATTTACAACTGCAAAGTTAACTTTTTGGATTGTTTTACCCCTCAAAATATGAGCCGTTATTAAATTAAGTTTAGTTAAAACTAAACTAACCCGGCGTAATAACCGAAAGTAAAATGAAATCGATGGTTAGAATCCTGATCGAATAAATTTTAATGGGTAAAAAACAGGGTTTTACTGAACCTTTAACTTTCCTTAATTGTTTTACTGAAAAGCTTCCCCTTTACACTGAAAATATTTGGGCACACAACCGGCTTAAAATACTTTTGTTGCATGTTTCTTTTGAATGAGAAGAAATCCTTTCAGCTAAAAACACACGGTTTTTCTATATATTCATTTAAAAAATTTTATCATGAGAACAAAAAGTTTCTTATTTTCAGTCGTTGTTATGCTATTAGCATACACCTCATTGGTTGCACAGACAGCCGACAGTAAATTTGCGATTGGTCTGAATGCTATTAGTTCCGAATACAACGGTGACTACGGCAGTGGCATCTGGAACTTCGACCGCTTCTATCCGGGCGGCGGACTTTCATTGGGGATGTACTTAAATCCGTCATTTGATCTTGGCTTACAGGGCAACTTTGGAAATTACGGTTATATTAAGGATGCTGTCAACCGTTTCTTTGGAAACAAGTTCGACATGTCGTTACTTGGCCGTTACAAATTTAACAACGGTTATATCCTGAAAGAAACGGCAAAATTCTATCCTTTTCTTTCCGCAGGAATTGGCTTCGCTACTTACAGCAGGGCTTCGAGCGATGTGGGTATAGATCCTACCATTATTACTCCCGGGGCTGATTTTATTATTCCTCTGGGGGCAGGTCTCAAATACCAGATTACCGACCGTTTCGCATTGCAGTATCAATACCTGTATAATTTTACCAACCACGATAACAGGGACGAAAACAGGAGCGCTACCAATCCCATTTATGCAACAAAAGCCGGCAACGATGCTTTCGGAGAACACATGTTCAGTTTAATCTTCTCACTTGGAAAAGCAAAAGATAGCGACAAAGACGGTGTTGCCGACAAAAACGACCTCTGCGCCAATACTCCTGCCAATGTAACCGTCGACGAATACGGCTGCCCGGTGGATGGCGACAAGGACGGCATTGCTGATTACCTGGATAAATGTAACAATACCCCCGCCAGTGTAAAAGTAGATGCCTACGGCTGTCCGGTGGATACCGATAAAGACGGTGTTCCTGACTATCTGGATAAAAGTCCCGGTACGCCTGCAGGTGTAAAAGTCGATGCTGATGGTCGTCCGCTCGATGGTGATAAAGATGGTGTGGCCGATTATCTCGACAAATGTGCTAACACTCCTGCCGGCATTAAGGTCGATGCGAGCGGTTGTCCTGTAGATACTGATAAGGACGGCATTGCTGATCATCTCGACAAGTGTAATAATACTCCTGCCAATGTAAAGGTTGATGTCAATGGTTGTCCGATCGACACTGATAAAGATGGTGTGGCTGATTATATGGATAAATGTCCGAATGTTGCCGGCATCTTCGCTAACAAAGGTTGTCCTGAAGTGAAAGAAGAAGTGAAGAAAATCTTCACAAAAGCATTACAGGGAATCCAGTTTGAAACAGGCAAGGAAATCATCAAGAAAACATCCTTCCATATACTGAATCAGGTAGCTGATGTAATGAAGAACAATCCTTCGTATCTGCTTGAAATCAACGGACATAGTGACAGTCAGGGCGATGATGACAAAAACTTATTATTATCGCAGAAACGTGCCGATGCCGTTAAACAATACATTGTTGCCAAAGGAATTTCGGCCGATCGCATGACCTCAAAAGGTTACGGTGAAACCATGCCGGTTGCCGATAACGCTACCGCCGAAGGCAGAGCAAAAAACAGAAGGGTGGAATTCAAAGTTATCTTCTGATGAAGAAAAAGCTGTTAGACATAACAGATAGTAAGTTGTAAAGTAAATTGTTTTTTTTGGCAAGAGCTACAGGGATATTCTCTGTAGCTCTTTTTTTTAGATATTCAGCAATTCAATTACTTTTTATTTTCCCTTGCCCAATGCATCACATTTGCCGGGGAGCGTTTGAAGAATAGCTCGTTGGCCATGAATTCCATATAGGGTTTGGTATGTCGGTAATACATTTTAAAACCGGCACACAAATAATTTAATCCGGGCTCGCCGGTAGGTGTTTTGATGATACGGTTCTTAGGACATTCACCGTTACACAGTTTCAGAAACTCACATTCCCGGCATTGTGTAGGTAATTTATCCTTTTTATCTGCTCCGAAACGTAACTGTTTTTCTGAAAACATCATTTCGAAGATGGTGTGGGTCTTGATATTACCAATTTTATACTCCGGAAAAACATAGTGGTCGCAGGCATATACATCCCCATTGAACTCCATGACCGAAGCGTGACCGCATTTTTCGGCATAAATACAAGAGCCGGGTTGTTCTCCCACAGTGTTGGCCAGCGTGGCATCAAAGATCTGCACAAAATACTGCCCAACATCTTTCTTTACCCATTCGTCAAAAATTTCGATATAGAATTTTCCGAACTTACGGGCATCCACTGTCCATGGAGCAATCACATAATCATCCTCTTCTTCGGGACCCATCAGCTTCAGTCCACTGGGCACATCCCTGATATGGATACGTTCTACAATGGGTGAAAACTGCATGTAACGGCTTCCGATTTCCTTGAAGAAATTATAAATTTCGAGCGGATAATCCACATTGTAATTATTGATTACCGAAAGGGTATTGAACTCTACTTCGTGCTTCTGAAGCAATTCAATGCCTTTCATCACTTGTTTGAAAGTTCCTTTCCCCCCTTTATTCTTGCGGTAAACATCGTGACAATGTTCCGGTCCGTCAATCGATATACCAATCAGGAAATTATTATCCTTAAAGAATTTACACCAGTCATCGTTGAGCAGGGTACCGTTGGTTTGCAGACTGTTGTCGATATTCCTGCCGCGACCGTATTTTTTCTGAAAAGCCAGTGCTTTTTTATAGAAATTAATATCACGCAATAAAGTTTCTCCCCCGTGCCAGGTAAAAAGCACCTCAGGCACAGGTTGCGATTGTATATAACTCTCGACATATTTCTCCAGGGTCTCGTCGCTCATTTGCAGCGACTTTCTGTTACTATATAGATTTTCCTTCTCCAGATAATAGCAATAACTGCAGTTCAGATTACAAATCGAACCGACAGGTTTTGCCATCACGTAGGTTGGCATGGAGAGCGGATTAAATAAGGCTGTTCTCTTTGACATTATTGTAAGTTTTGACACAAAAATAAACAAATAATCCGATCAGTGAAACCGGATTATTGTTACTTAACTAAAAATCAGGAATGATTTTCAATTATAACTCTTTTATCTTAATATTTTTAAACCACACCTCATCACCATGATCCTGCAACAGGATATGACCTTCGGCAGCTAAACCAAAGTCAGGCCACACAGCATATTTACTGTAGTTTACCAACGCGTTCCACATTTGCGTTCCACGTTCGTATTCGATAAGTTTCACATCGTTCAGATAATGCTCAACTTTCTTGCCTTTGACAACAATACGGGCAGTATTGAAAAAATTATTCCTGAAAGGTTTATTTTCCGGAGCAGGAATCAAATCATATAACGACCCAAGTGTTCGATTGCCTTTCACGCCTAATTTAGCATCCGGATGTTGTTTGTCATCAAGGATCTGAAATTCACAACCAATTGATGAACCGGCACCTTTATTTAATTCTGTATCGACAAAGTATTTGACACCACTATTGGCTCCCGGGGTTATTTTAAAGTCGACCGAAAGTTCAAAGTTTTTATATTTCTTCATCGTAACGATATCGCCACCATTGGTTGATTCACCTCCGGTTGATTTCTGAACTTTAAGCAGTCCATTTTCTATTACCCATCCTTTCGCAGGGAAAGATGTGAGTTTAGCTCCTCGCCATCCTTCAGGACTTTTCCCGTCCCAAAGCAGTTTCCAACCCTGCGCACTTTCTTCCTCCGAAATCGTATTATCAATACAGTTTGCCTGATAAATTTCCTTCTTATAAGGTCTCTTTACATTTTCCAGATCAGAAGTACAAATACGTATGTTTTTCCACTGTATAGTCTTGCCTTCTAACTCCGGATTGCTGATAGCATGTACCTGCAAAGCAATGAATCCGGAAGGCGTCATATTGTCGAGTACATTGGCACAGGGCACATCATTAAGCCAGGTGCGGATGGAACTTCCGATGGCTTCAATACGAATTTTGTTCCATTCGCCGGGTTTGTAGGCTGTTTTGGCAGCAGGATTTTTATCCAGCGCATACAACCATCCACGACGGGCCTCATCATAAATACCGCCACTCCAGGCACGGGGCGAAGCATCAAATTCAAACTGATATCCATGTACGCGACCATCCATATATTCTTTAAGGCTGTTACTTCTGAATTGTACTCCTGAATTCAAACCATCTTCCATTTTATATTCAAGTTCAAGAATAAAGTCACCGTACATCTTTTTTGTTGCCATAAAAGAATTTTGTTTGCTAATGGTTGAAATCCCGGTAATAACACCGTCTTTCACCACATATTCAGCTGTACCGTTCAGTTTGGTCCAGCCTTTCAGATTTTTTCCATTGAAAAGCATTTCCCACTTTTCCTGTGAGAAACCGATCAAACTGCTAACCATTAAAAGTAAAAAAAGTAGATTTCGTGTTTTCATTTTTATTTTATATTAAATAATTATTTTTTAAACCACAAAAGGCACAAAAGAAAGACGAAGGAATCACAAAAGAAAATATTATATAATGAACCACATTAGTCACATAAGCACACATTAGTAGTCATTCATCACTTATCACTTATCACTCTCAGCTATTAACTATCCTTTTGTGTTACCTTCGTCTTTCTTTTGTGCCTTTTGTGGTTCAGTATTCATGTAATTCAGCTTTGCCACACCATTTCTTTGCCACCCAGATTATTTAAGATCAATATCTTCGCCCTCTCTTCTGCCACATAAAGTGCAGTTGAGAGTACCTCGCCAACAGCAGGATCATCATTAATAACTGAAACAGGACTTTTATCTTCAACTGCCTCTCCCGATAAGGGATTCAACACCGGCCACTTTGTTTGCGCTTTGTTACCCGAGGTGGTAAG
>Ga0209417_1007658_pt1 | contig 10267 bp, 8 predicted proteins | sample RifGroF2_FD_184002 | JGI IMG/M metagenome (GOLD analysis project Ga0209417, IMG submission 184002) | Groundwater microbial communities from Rifle, Colorado, USA - Groundwater F2 (SPAdes) (version 2) | ecosystem: Environmental > Aquatic > Deep subsurface > Groundwater | place: Rifle, Colorado... | reverse complement strand
ACAATGTCCGGAAGATCTTCATGAAAGATCCGGATCGCTTCTTCACCAGTTGCGGCCTCCCCAACGGTATAACCAATATCCTCGTCCATAAAAGGATAGCCCACTGTGTATTTGCTCAAAATCCGGGTTATTCCCGATCGGATGCCTGGCTCATCGTCAACTACCAGGACTTTCAGCATTTCCATTTCTACCGGTTTATTAGGGTATTGATATGGGAAATGAGGACTTCCGTTAGCAGCCCCTTCTCAAGATACAGATCGGCCTTGATCCAGGGATCGGAATCCTGGTCATTAAGCCCGAAGTTCCGGCCTGTTTCTGACATCACGGCGGTTAACAAAATCACAGGCAGGTCGGAATATCGCTTTTTAGCATGATATGCCAGGATAAATCCCGAATCGTCATTTTCCATCATCAGGTCAAAAATTGCTATATCCGGCCTTTTTTTTGACAGATACATCTCGGCTTCGTCCTGCGAATCTTTCGCTTCAACAGTAAAGCCTGCCTTTTCGAGTGCAAAACGGATCTGAAAGAGATAATCCGGATCATCATCTGCCAGCAGCACAACCGGTTTCTTCACTAATTCGGTCATGATTATGATTGGTTTATTTTGGGTAACAGAATATTAAAACAAGTGCCCGTCGGGCCCTTTGACGGGTTATCATTAGATTCCACCTCGATTTTGCCCTTATGCATTTTAATAATGCCGTAGGTAGTTGCCAGTCCGAGTCCGGTTCCTTTGCCAATCTCCTTGGTGGTAAAAAACGGTGTAAAAACCTTATCCATATTTTCTGGAGCAATCCCGGTACCGGTGTCCTTAACGCTGATTACGATATACTCTCCCTCGGATTCAATTTTAAGGGTGAGGGCTCCGCTGGCTGGCATGGCTTCAACCGCATTCTTTATGAGGTTGGTAAGGACCTGAGTCATCTGTTCATGATCAATCCAGCAGAGTGGTTCCCTGAGCCGGGACTCCACATGCGTCAGTATCCTGTCAGGGATGATCACCGAGGCCAGACTGTCATACGCCAGTTTCAAAAGATCCGTTTCCTCAAGTCTGACCTGGTTTTTCCTTGCGAAATTTAACAGGTTTCCGACGATCCGCTTGCAACGGTCGGCCTGGGTGACAATCAGCCCGAGGTCCTGCCTGATCTGTTCATCCTGGCACTCGTCCAGGAGAATGTTCGCATACATGATAACCACGCCCAGAGGGTTATTCAGTTCGTGAGCAATACCCGCGGAGAGCTGTCCCATGTGCGCGAGCTTTTCAGAATGCTTCAATGCCTGTTGGACCTTCGCCAGCTGTTCGTTCGAAAGGTTAAGTTCCTGGATCGAGCGGTGCATCTTTTCGATGGTATAAGGCAGGCACATGTCGCTTTCAGCCAAGCCCTGGGCGATGGCAATAGCATGGTTCTCGCAGGAATCATACCCGCAGGCTCCGCAGTTCAGATGGTCCTGGGGATTCTGCTTTCCAATGGATGCCAGAACTTTACGAATCTTTGAGGGTGACGGCAGATCGAGCCGCCGATCCGATGGCTCAAACGTTTGGGTCAGATCAATAGCCGAAAACTCGTCGATATTTCTTTTCCATGCCTCTGTATCCCGCTCCAGCATCTTTTCTCGCACATAGTTTCCGATCATTGCCCGCCGGGCATATCGTTTTCCATCGGGGGTCATCCCCGGTCCCATCAGACAGCCCTCACAGCAAAGAAGCTCTAGGTGCTGGCTTGAGATGGCACCGTTCTCAAATTCAGCAATGGCTGCGGGAAAGTTGACTTTTCCTTCCGCAACAAGTATGTTTCCGTCAAAAAGGTCTTCGGGAATATTCAGGGTCTGAAGCATTCCCCGCTTTACCGGGAAAATCATCCCCCTGCCCGCAAGCGGCGAATCAAAATCAGATGGCATTGCCTGCCCTGCCTTGATTCCCTGGCTTTTAAACAGATGTCTCAGCTCCTGAAAGGTCAGGACGCAATCAACCTCATTGGATTCAGCCTTTTTGCTGATGCAGGGTCCGATAAACACAGTTCTCAGGTTGGGCCCGTATTTCTTTCGCACAACCCTGGTCATCGCCACCATAGGTGATGCAACACGCGCTAGTGACGGTACAAGGTTGGGGTGATAGTGCCGCACATAATAGACTACAGCGGGACAATCAGAACTGATAACTGCAGGATGATTCTCGTCAGATATCACTGTACGGAAATCCTGGGCGACCAGGTCGGCTCCAAATGCAACTTCGCATACATAATTAAATCCTAACGTCCGGATCATCCCGATCAGCTCCCGGAGATTTTCAAAATCAGCAAATTCAGCGGGAAAGCTGGGGGCTACCAAAGCAGCCACCGGCAGCTCCGACTTCAGCAAGGCCAGTACCTCCTTCTCCTCGTTGAGGTATACTTTGGCATGCTGTGAGCATACCTGCACGCAATTTCCACAGCCGATGCACCGCTCGTGCATCACCTCCGCCTGACCGTTTTCAATGCGGATCGCTTTTGCAGGACACTCACGCACACAGGTATAACAGACCCTGCACAAATCGGGAATCGTGGTGACCAGTTTTTTATAAAGTACTTCCGTCATAAGCTTTTACCGGATTATCGACCGGCCGGCATATTCAACATTCAGATCGTTTTCGCCCCACTGAAAATCGAACGGAACAATGACGGATCCCCGGGGTTCAACGCCTGAATAGAGTTCGTCCATTTCCGCAACTGCCTTGCTTCGGACTTTCAGGTTGCGATCAGAGACTCCGACCGGTTGTCCGCCGCCATTGATGCAGCCATACGGGCATGCCATAACCTCAACCAGGTGTGTTTGTTTCTTTTTAGATCTTGATTCCTTCATCCAGGATTCAAATTGAGACAATCCACTGATAGCCGCTACGTGAATTGAATCTCCGTCCAGTGCAAAGCTGCATTCCTTTACTTCCTTCGAACCCTTTAATCGTGCCAGCTTGTCAGCCTGAATGACCAATCCTGGTTTGCGGGCCTGCAGAATCCGGATTGCGGCTTCCAGGCTTCCTCCTGACTGGGCATGAAGGTAACCCGATCGAACATCGGTGCCGAACAGGTCCTCGTGATATTCAGGGTTAAGCTTGTCTATCTGCATTCCGAATAAACGGATCAGCTTGTATACTTCACGGGTAGTCAGGACAATATCAGGATAAAATGAGGGGTGTATCATCCGGTCTGTCGTATGAAGCTCACCTTTTGCAGCCGTGCAGGCGGTTAAGTAAAATACATGAATGCCGGAGGCAGGCAGATTATTCTGGGCAGACAGCATTGTTTTCAGCAAATGCGTCATGATCTGGCGACCTGGTCTTACTGAGATGAGTGATGGAAGCAGGTCTTGCCGGTTTTGCTGTAAATATCTGACAAAAGAGGGGCATGTTGCCGTAAATAAAGGACCCTCATGCTTTTCATCCAACTTTTTCTGAAACCCGGTAACCAATAAGCCGGTTTCAAACTCATTACCCCAGGCCGACGAATAGACCTTTTTAAATCCGATACGCCTTAATGCAGTTGCAAGCAAGGAGGTGAATTCCTGCCCGGCACGGTAACCGAATTGTTCGCTCAGACTGATCTTAAGAGCGGGATCTATGATGGCCACGGCGTAATTCTTGGGATCCTGGAGTGCCTGTATGGCCGGTTCCACATTGCTTTTATCCTGTAAAGCTCCCGAAGGGCATACAAGAATGCATTGCCCGCAATTGACGCAGGAGGAGTAGTTCAATCCTTTATCCAGCACCGTGCCTACCTCCGTGCGGCTTCCCCTTCGCAGGAAGTCAAGCGCGGCAACCTCTTCCACTTCCTCACAAACCCTGACGCAGCGTCCGCACAACACACATTTGGAAGGATCGCGCTGAACCGCCTGACTGGTCGTATCCATTTTCTTTCGCTTCCGCCCTGCGCTGAAACGGTGCTCCCCTACATTAAGCTCGCTGGCAAGCAACTGAAGCTCGCAGGTCTGGTTCCGGTCGCAATAAAGACACCCCCCGGTATGGCAGGAGAGGAGCAATTCCAGGATGGTCCTTCTCGCCTTGATGACACGGGAGGAATGAGTCCTGATTTTCATCCACTCTTCCGCCGGGAAAGAACAGGCGGGGATAAGGTCCTGCCTCCCTTCGGCCTCAACTACGCAAATCCGGCAGGCGCCACTGGGCTTGAATCCCTCCAGGTGACACAACGTAGGAACATGAATTCCGTTGGTTTTCAGGGCATCCAGAAGCATTTCCCCCTTTCGGGCTTTAATAATCTGGCCGTTTACTTCTATTTCGATATTCATAACGTCCGGTATTAACTGACCAGTATGGCGTTAAACTTGCACACCTCGAAACATTTTCCGCAGCCGGTGCATAAATGGTCAACGATATAGTGCACCTGCCGGGCCGCCCCGATGATAGCGGATTCAGGGCACTTGAGATAGCAAATATTACACCCGTTGCAAGCGACAGGGTCCACAGAAAAGGTTCTAAGATTCTGACAAACTGCTGCCCGGCACGTGCGTTCGAAAACATGCTCCTCCAGCTCTGTCCTGAAAAGCTCAAATCCGCTGATCAATGGATTCGGCGCTGTTTTTCCCAGGCCGCAGAGTGAAGTATCCTGCATGACATGTGCAAGTTCGGCAACCCTGGTGATGCCCTTGAACCGGTCAAGAGCAGCATGGCTTTTGTCCTCAGCGGGTTTGCTCGTTACCATCTCAAGAATCTCCCGAATACGCAGCGACCCGTCCCTGCACGGAATACATTTTCCGCAGCTCTCCTGATGAATAAAATCAATCATGTTTTTCATAAGACTCACAGGACAGCAGGTATCATCCAGGATCACCATGCTCCCTGATCCCATGTCAAAATTTTCTTTCCGGAACCTGTCAAACTCAATCGGCAGGTCAAGTTTTTCAGGGGGTAGGAACTTTCCTGATGGACCACCCAGCAATACCGTCTTGATGGTTCGTCCATCGGGAATCCCTCCGCCCGCCTTTTCAACAATGTCGCGAACAGGCGTTCCGAACGCCACCTCAACAACCCCAAGTCGCCTGATCTTCCCCGAAAGGCTGAACAACTTGGTACCACTGGAGCCTTCGGTACCTGTCGACCGATACCATTCCGGACCATTTTCAATGATAAGGGGTACCTGCGCCAGCGTCTCCACATTGTGCACCAGGGTTGGTTTTCCAAACAATCCCTGCGTTGCCGGATACGGAGGTTTCGTGCGGGGCATTCCCCGCTTTCCTTCAAGACTCGCAATCAGTGCGGTCTCCTCTCCGCAAACAAAAGCACCCGGTCCCCTGCGAAGCTGAATATCCAGCGTATAACCGCTGCCCAGAATATCCTGACCGATCAGGCCAACCGCGCGTGCCTGATTAATGGCACATTGAAGCCGAGCAACCGACACTCTGTAGCGCGACCGTGTATAGATAATCGCCTGGCTGGCACCGATAATATAAGAGGCCAGCATCACCCCCTCAAGAACCAGGTGAGGATTGCTTTCAATCAGTATCCGGTGCATGTACCCGCCTGGATCACTTTCATCGGCATTGCAAAGGACATAGCGCTTGTCGCCAACCGCCGATGCTGTTGCTATCCACTTCCGTACCGCCGGAAAGCCCGAGCCCGACCGGCCTCGCAGTCCGCTCTTTTCGATCAGTCCGAGCAGCTCCTTATCGGTGTAAAAATGTATGCTCTTTGCAAAGGCCCGGTATCCTCCCCATCCTACAAACTCAGCAACCGAACAAGGATCAATGATCCCGCTGAGCTTCATTACGTGACGAACCTGATTGACAAAGAAGGGATGTTTTTCAAGAAACGGGATTCCTTCCCACGACTGCTGTGAACTAAGCACCAATTGCCCGAGCAGGTTCTCTTCAGGGACTACCTGCTTGTGAATGGCGTTCATTAATCCATCGATATCGGCCGATTCAACCGGGCCGTAATAAACCCTGGCTCTTCCCGGTATCTGTATCCCGATAACAGGTGTAGCCGAGATGAGGCCCAGTGAGCCTGTGTCAATAACTTCGACTGCAATACCGGATGCTTCTGACCAGCCGGCAACCGCCTCGCGGATCTTGCCGATCGGGTAGATCGAGGTTGGAGTCGTGGTATCTATAAATACTGTTGTTTTTATGACCCGCTCCCTTCGCAGAGTCCGGATTCTCTGACGTAAAGCCGGATCAGTGGCAGGGTTATCATGTAACAATAATTCCCGAAGGTCACTCCTTAATTGGTCGTCCATTCTGGCAGAGGTCATGGCTCTTTCGGGTTTTTTAATTTATCAGTAAGTTCCTTAACCTTTTTTGCCGTCATGCGCGGATAAAACACTCCATTAACCGAAATGACCGGTGCCTCCTGGCAAACGCCAAGGCAGGGCACCCATTCCAGACTGAATAATCCATCCTCAGTGGTCTCTCCAGGGCTGATTCCAAGCAGACGGCCGAGCTCCCGGCGAACCTTCTCGCTGCCATCCACCTGACAGCCAATCCCCTGACAAGCCTGTATATGATAACGACCACCCGGATCAAACCTGAATTCATTATAAAAGGTGGCAACACTGTATATTTTGACGGCAGGCATCTCAAGATGTGCAGCCACAGCCGCAATAGCCTCCTCGGGAATATGTCCCAGGCTATCCTGTATCTCCTGAAGGATCGGAATCAGGTTTTCCCGCCTGCCTTCGGGATATTGCCTCAGGATCAGACTAAATTCTGAATGCATATGTTATCTGAAAAACATTGTTATTTTTCTAACATCATTATCTAAGTGCAAATTTTACAACTTTTTCCGATAAAATCCCAATGATCGCTGTGAGATTTGTTATTTTTGAAACAATGATAGCACCTCAGCGATGAATGTGAACAAGACCGAGATCACCATTTGCCTTGGAAGCTCTTGTTTTGCAAGAGGAAATAAGAAAATGGTTCAGGTTATCCAGCAATTCCTCAAACAGAATTTCCTGGAAGACCGGGTTATTTTTCATGGAGCACATTGCTTTGGAGAATGCGGAGAGGGACCCTCCATCAGGATTGGCGACCAAACCCTCCGATCTGGCAGCGAAGAGGAGGTTATCAATTATCTTAAGAACCACTTTGACCTATGATGAGCGTTTCAACCGATACCGGAAAACCGTCAAAAATAATCTGGGTTGAACCCGAAGATTGTATCCTCTGCTATGCCTGCGTCAGGGAGTGCCCGGTAAGAGCCATCGAGGTGAGGCCAAATGTCGACCATGTCAGTATTTTAAGCGAAAGGTGCATCGCTTGCGGAAGCTGCTATACCATATGCCCTACCCGTGCAATCCGGATCAGCTCAGACCTTGAACAAGTCCGTTTGGATCTTGAATCCGGCAAAACCTGCTATGCAATCATAGATCCCAGCATATCTGCAGAATTTCCGGATATTACAGACTACCGGAACTTTGTAGGCATGATCCGGGCATTAGGGTTTAAGGGAGTGTTTGACATGTCTTTTGCAGTCGACCTGAGCGCTCAGGCGCATGCGGATATCTTTACCGATTTCAGAGGAAAGTACAGGATCTCAGCCAAGTGCCCATCGGTTATTTCCTTTATCCGGAAATATTACCCTGAGCTGACCGACAATCTCGTCCCCATGCCGATTCCGGCAATCATTATGGCGGAAATCATCAGGAAAAAGAATCCCGGCGACAGCATGGTTACCCTGATCAATCCCTGTCTTGCCAGCCGACTTGATATAAGGAGAGCGGACGCAACATCACCGGTTGACACCCAGCTTACTTTTCCGGAACTTCGTGAGCTTTTTACCCTCAAAAAGATATCGGAAAATTCAGTTGAGTTCTCCGAGTTCGATCCACCGAACGGCCGGACAGGTTCCCTCTTTCCGATGTCTGCCGGCCTCATGCAGGCGGCCGGACAGTTCGAAAACCTTTTGGACAGCAATTTCCTGTCGGAAGAAGGACGGCAGAACATGCTGGAGGCTGTGGATGAATTTGCCAAAACTTACGATATCAGAAAACACCTTGATCTGTTCTATTGCGAAGGCTGTATCATGGGACCCGGCATGTCGGCCACCGGACATAAATTCCGCCGCATGACGCTGGTGACCGAGTACGCAAGGAAAAGGACAGGCATAACCGGCAAGGATGAATGGACCCGGGAAATCAACTCCTTCCCTCTTGCTGATTTCACTCGCACCTATACTCCTGATAGTCAGATTCTCCCCGAACCGGATGAATCTGAAATCAATGATATTCTAAGCCTGATCGGCAAAACCGGAAACGACGACATAGACCGGGGATGTCAGGCCTGTGGATACCGGTCATGCAGGGATTTTGCCGTTTCCGTGGCCCAAGGACTGGCAAAAGCCGAAATGTGTCACCTTTACGGCACGAAAAACCGGCAGGAGTACATTCGCTCCCTGAAAACATCGAACGATCAGCTGGCTAAAGCCCAGAAAGCACTTCAGGAATCTGAGAAACTGGCCCGCGAGGAAAAAGAGATGACCCGGGAATATTCTGAAACTCTCTCAGCCCTCCTTCAAAAAATACCTTCCGGCGTAGTGATCGTCAATGAAAACCTGCGCATCATCCAATCGAACAGCACATTCATCGAGATTCTCGGAGAGGAGGCAAAGACCATTGATGAGGTAATTCCGGGACTAAAAGGTGCCGACCTAAAAACCCTGCTCCCACCTCAAATGATCAACCTTTTCAGCCATGCCTTGCAGCACAACCAGGAAGTCCTTCACAAGGATATCCAGATGGAAAACCGGATGCTGAACCTGTCCGTTTTTCCGATAAAGAAAGGAAATACACTGGGTGCAATTCTCCGCGACCTGTCGCTTCCCGAGGTACAAAAGGAGGAAGTGATCAAGAAGGTCACGGAGGTGATAGACAAAAACCTGGAAATGGTTCAGAAAATTGGCTTCCTGCTTGGCGAAGGTGCCTCTGACACAGAAAAAATGCTCAATTCAATCATCAAGTACTATCGGTCTGAAGACTAATTGATGGATCCTCAGCAATTTCATATAGAGATAAACTGCCAGCAAAAATTCCAGGACGGGGAACGGATCTGCGGTGACGTGTTCCTGAGTCAGAAAATCCCGGAGGAAGGTCGCACCATCATGGTTCTGTCGGATGGTATGGGCCACGGCGTAAAGGCCAATATGCACGCTACCCTGACCGCAACCATGGCCCTTAACTTTACCCGCGAGCATAAGGATGTTGAGAAAATTGCGGAAATCATCATGAACACGCTGCCGGTGTGTTCCGAACGCAAGATTTCCTACGCAACCTTTACCGTTCTGGATATCGAAGATAACGGCCTGACCCGGATTCTGGAGTTCGATAATCCCCATGCACTGATATTCAGGGGAGACCAGATGCTCGAACCGGAATGGAACTGCATCATTATGACATCCCAGAAGAATGCCGGGCGGGAAATATTAACCTGCTCATTCAGGTCACGGAAGGAGGACCGGATAGTACTCTGTACGGATGGGGTGGTACAGTCGGGGATGGGATATACCGCCTACCCGTTCGGCTGGGACCGGGAAAAACTCGCCGACCATGTCCGCGACCTGATAGTAAGGGATCCTGAAATATCAGCCCGTAAACTGGGAACACGGATTGTTAATGTTGCCGTACAGAATGACAAGTTCAAGCCGCAGGATGACACCTCCTGTGCAACCGTCTATTTCCGGGAGCCCAGAAAACTCCTGATATGCACCGGCCCTCCCTACGAAAAGGATAAAGACGCCGAACTTGCGGGTATGGTCAGGGACTTTCCCGGACGGAAGATTCTCTGCGGTGCAACAACCGCTGACATTATTGCCCGGGAATTGGACAAGAAGATTATTGATTCGCTTGAATTTACGGATCCCGAGCTCCCTCCGGTTTCTCACATGGAAGGCATCGACCTGATTACAGAGGGTATCCTCACTCTTGGGAAGGTATCCGTGCTGCTGGAAAAATACCAGGAAAACCTTCAATTAACCAAAGGTCCGGCTGATGAAATAATTAAAATGATTCTCCAATCCGATGAAGTTCATTTTATCATTGGAACCCGTATAAATATTGCACATCAGGACCCAAGCCTGCCTGTTGAACTGGAAATCAGGCGTACCGTTGTCAAACGTATTGCCCGCATTCTGGAAAAAAAATTCCTCCTCGAGATTCGGCTTACCTTCATTTAGGCATTTTTTGCCTTTTGACTTTCGTCTTTCGCCTTTTATCTTTTGCTTTCCTACGCATATTCCGCCAAAATCTCCTTTACCCCATCCGGCGACACCCGCCCATACGTC
>Ga0209417_1007657_pt1 | contig 10269 bp, 12 predicted proteins | sample RifGroF2_FD_184002 | JGI IMG/M metagenome (GOLD analysis project Ga0209417, IMG submission 184002) | Groundwater microbial communities from Rifle, Colorado, USA - Groundwater F2 (SPAdes) (version 2) | ecosystem: Environmental > Aquatic > Deep subsurface > Groundwater | place: Rifle, Colorado... | reverse complement strand
CCTAGATCAAGGTCTTATGATGTTCTTGAATCACTTGAGAAGAAAGGATTCATTATGGTTAAGATTGGAAAGCCAATAAGATACATGGCTATAAAACCAGAAGAGATAATCAAAAGAGTTAAAGATAGGATTAACGAAAAAACAGAAGAAAAATTAGGCATGATAGACAATGTAAAATCTACAGAAGCCTATGAAGAGTTAAATCAATTATACACTCATGGAATTGTAAATGTTGATGTTACTGAATTATCTGGAGCAATGAGAGGAAGACAAAGCATTTATGGTCAATTATCAGCAATGCTTAATAAAGCAAAGAAATCTGTTGTTATTATGACAACTGAGAAAGGTTTAATTAGGAAAAGAGATTTGTTGAAGAATGCAGAAAGAAAATTGAAAGCTAAAAAGATAAGAGTAAAAATTGCAGCACCTATAAAATCAGAGGCAGCTAAGAAAGTTGCAGAAGATCTTAAAGCTGTTGCAGATGTTAAAAATGTAGAAAACATAAACGCAAGATTCTGCTTAATAGATGGCAAAGAAGCCTTATTTATGGTTCTGCATGACAATGATGTGCATGAAAGCAATGATACTGCAATATGGGTGGATTCCCCGTTCTTTACCTCAGCTTTGGAAAACATGTTCACATTAAGCTGGAATTCTATGAAGAAAATTTAAAATGGCAGAACAACCACCAAGAAGACCTTCCAAGGATACTGTAGAACTAGGAGATACTGTAATAGTTGAAGATGTAGATTTTGGAGGAAACACAATTATTGCTAATAACCCAGTGGTAGGACTTGAAGATACTTACCTTCTATACACTAGACATGTAGACAGTTTCGAAGTAAGACTACCTTATGATAAAGCTGAAATAGTAAAACTTACCAATAATGAATACCTCTTAGGGGAACATGCCACTCCTTTATTAAGGTGTGGTAAGTAACTACCTTTAATTCTTATTTGTGGTAATTAATATATGTGGTAATAATAGAAATATTTATAAATATGTGGTAATTAACAATTTCTATGCCTTATATTAAAAAAGTAAGAATAAAGGGCAAGGATTACTGGTATTTATTCCACACAGTAAGAGAAGGAGATAAATTCCTTAAAAGGTCAAAATACCTTGGAAAAGATCTTCCTAAAAATGTGGAAGAATTAAAAAAAGAATTCTTAGAAGAGATAAGAAATGAAGATTCCTCAAAGCATTCTAAATTAATTGAATCTTTAACTTTAATTGAAAGAAAAGTATTGCCACTGCTTAAAAAAACTAATACATTAGCTACATTAGTGAAAGAAACAGACCTAAAAGAAATTGAAGTTATGAGGGCATTACAGTGGCTTTCAAATAAGGAAATAATAAAATTAACAAAAAAAACAAAAGAGGTTGTCAAGCTGGATAAAAACGGAGAACTTTATATTAAGAAAGGGCTGCCTGAAAAAAGATTTCTTTCTGCTTTAGACAAGCCAAGATCTATGCAGGAGATTATGGAAATTGCTAAGCTTGACAAAGACGAGTTAACTGTTTGTCTTGGAATTTTAAAAAGAAAAAAATTGATTGAAATCGGAAAAGAAGTGAAGAAGTTAGATGAAGACAAAGAAATTAAAAAAATGGAAGACTTTCTCAAACAACTGCCCGCTTCTCCTGATGCGCTAGATAAGGAAATTCTTAAGGAATTAAAATCAAGAAAAGAAATAATAAAAGAGGTTCTGGAAAAAGAAAGAAAAGCCTCCCTAACTTCTTTAGGTAAAGAGTTGTTAAAAGAAAATCTGAAAATTAATTTAATTGAGTCTTTAACTCCTGAAATACTAAGAGAAAAATCATTTACAGGAAAAAAGTTCAGAAGATATGATGTAAAGATAAATGTTCCAAGAATCTACAATGGAAGAAGGCACTTTGTCAATCAGGCAATAGATTATGCAAGAAGAGTCTGGACAGATTTAGGATTTAAAGAAATGACTGGCCCGATAATTAATACTTCCTTCTGGAACTTTGATGCTCTGTTCCAGCCCCAAGATCATCCTGCTAGAGATTTACAGGATAGTATTTTCCTAAATAAAAAGGGGGAGCTTCCTGAGTTCTTCAAAGATAAAGTAAAAGATATGCATGAACTAGGTTATGAAAAAAGCAAGGGCTGGCAGTATTCCTGGAATGAAGAAGTTGCTAAAAAACTTGTAATGCGTACTCACACAACAGTGTTATCTGCTTTAACATTGTCTAAATTAAAAAAAACAGAATACCCTGCCAAATTCTTTGCAATCGGAAAAAACTTCAGAAATGAAACTGTTGACTGGTCTCACGGTTTTGAATTCAACCAAACAGAAGGCATTGTTGTAGATCCAAATGCTAACTTCAGAAATTTATTAGGCTATCTAAAAGAATTTTTCAAGAAGATGGGATTTAAAAATGCAAGGTTTAGGCCAGCTTATTTCCCATACACAGAACCGTCAGTTGAAATTGATGTATATCATCCTGTTCATAAAAAATGGGTTGAGCTAGGTGGAGCTGGCATGTTCAGACCAGAAGTTGTAATTCCTCTTTTAGGAGAAGACGTGCCAGTTTTAGCATGGGGTCCTGGTTTTGATAGAATGATAATGGATTATTACAAAATAACAGATTTAAGAGAGCTGTATAAAAATGATTTGAAGCAATTAAGGGAGATTAAGACTTGGTTAAGATAGGGGGTTAAAAATGGAATTAAAAGAACTGCAAAATAAAATAAAAAGATTTGACAAAGAAAGAGGATGGAATAAAGATTGGAATCTTAAAGATCTGAGCTTGAATCTAACCGAGGAGATAGGGGAACTCTGGAATTTGGTTAAGTGGGTGGATGTAGAAAAACAAAAAGAAATTGTAAAAAAGAAGAAAGAAGAAGTTTCTGACTTTGTAGGAGACGCATTATTCTTAATATTAAAAATAGCAAACCAGACAGATATAGATGCAGGAAAAGGAGTACTTTCAACATTAGCAGAATTTGAGAAGAGAATGCCTGCAGAAAAGATGAGAGAAGTTAAACATGCAAACAAACTAGCGGGAGGAATTGACAATAAAGAATGCCAACAGTAAACCTACAGAAAGTTTTATATATAAGATTAATCTTATAAATAAGATATAACTTATTTAGGAGGTAACATGACAGAAATAATTGAAATGGGGACTGTGAGTTCAAGGGGCCAAATTTGTATTCCAAATGGTATAAGAAGAGAAATGGGTCTAAAAGAAGGAAGTAAAATACTGTTTGTACTAGAAAAAGATTCTTTATTGGTTAAAAGAGTATCTACGGAAACTTTTGCCCAAATAACTAAACCCTTAAAAAAAGAAGCAGAGAAATCAAATATAAAAGAATCTGATGTAAACAGGATAATACATAATTCCAGAAAATTAAAAAGATGAAGATTACTGTGGATACAAATGTATTAATCACTGCCACCTTCTGGAATGGTGATTCAAATATAATAATTGGAAAAGCTGAAAAGAAAGAGATTGAACTGGTACTTTCGATGGAAATCCTCAAAGAGTTTTCAAAAGTCCTCGCATATAAAGAGATTCAAGACAAAATTAGGAACAAAAATCTTGAGATGAAAAGAACTGTAGAAAAGGTTGCAGCAATTTCAACAATAGTTGAACCAACACAAAGATTTGCCGTTGTTAAAGAAGATTCAGATGATAATAAATTTATAGAATGCGCAAAAGCAGGAAATGTTGATTTTATTATAAGCAAAGATAATCATTTATTAAAAATAAAAGAGTTTGAGGGAATAAAAATAATAACTTCCAAAGAATTTTTAAAAATAATAAAATGCCAACAGTAAACCTAAACAGACATGAAGTTGAAAAACTAGTAGGAAAAAAACTAGAGTTAGAAGCATTGAAAGACAGAATCAGCATGCTGGGAACTGACTTAGATGACATAACAGATGATGAAATTATTGTGGAAATCTTTCCTAACAGACCAGACATGCTTTCAGAGCAGGGTTTTGCAAGAGCTTTATCTTCTTTTATCGGAGTAAAAACAGGTTTAAAAGAATTTAAGATAGTTAAATCAAAAAATAAAGTTATAGCAGAAAAATCTTTGCCAAAAGAATGGCCTTACTGTTTCGCTTGTATTGTTAAAAATTTAAAGTTTGATAGCGAAAAAATTATACAGGTAGTTCAGATTCAGGAAAAATTGGGAGTTTCATTATTAAGAAACAGAAAAAAGGGAGGAATTGGATTATACCCATTAGAAAAAATAAAATTCCCAGTAAGGTTTGTGGGCATGAATCCTGATGAAATCAGATTTAGGCCTCTGGAATACCCGGATGAGATCACAGGAAGAGAGATACTGTCAAAGCATCCAAAAGGAAAAACATATGGAAAAATATGTGAATCATGGAGCAAATTCCCTGTTTTCATGGATTCAAATAATGTAATTATGTCTATGCCTCCAATTATCAATTCTCATGATGTTGGAAAGATAGATGAAACAACAAAAGATGTATTTGTTGAGATAACAGGAAATGACTTAGAAACAGTTAAAAAAGCATTAATCATCATGGCAACAGCTTTGTCTGATATGGGTGGAACAGTTTATTCCTTAGAAAACATTGATCAGAAAAATGATTCATTGCAATTCCCGGATTTAATGCCAGAAAAAATGAAATTAAACCTGGATTACGCAAACAAAATGCTTGGTTTAGACTTAAAAGAAAATGAAATAAAAACATTGCTTGAAAGAATGGGGTATAATTATAGCAAAGGAACAGTAGAAATCCCAGCTTACAGGGCAGATATCCTGCATGAAATTGATTTGATAGAAGATATAGCAATTGCATATGGCTATGAAAACTTCAAAGAGGAAATACCAGATGTTTCTACAATAGGAGAAGAATCTCAAATTACAAAATTCAAAAGAAAAGTAGCTGAAATTTTAATCGGGTTAGAATTGATAGAATGCTCTTCTTTCCACTTATCCAATCAAATCACACTAAATGAAAAGATGAATTCAAAAAATAAATTAATAACAGTGGAGAGTGCAGTAAATACTGATTATGACACATTAAGGAATTCTTTAATCCCTAACTTAATGGAAATCCTAAGCAGAAACAAAAGATATGAATATCCCCAAAACATATTTGAAATTGGAACTGTATTTGAGGAAGGAGATACAGAAACAGGAATTAAAGAGTCAGAAAGTTTGTCTGTACTAAAGTGCGGAAAAGAAGTTAATTTCACAGGCATAAAGCAGGTATTAGATGTTATCATGAACTCTCTGGAAATAGAGTATGAAATAGAAGAAATTTCCCATCCATGGTTCATAGCAGGAAGATCAGGAGAGATTCTAGTCAACAAAAAAAGAATTGGTGTTCTTGGAGAAATAAATCCTGAAGTATTAACCAACTGGAGGCTTGAGATGCCTGCTTCTGTTTTGGAGTTAAATATAGGAAGCTTAAGCTTCTTAGAAAAAGATAAAATTTAAAAAACCAGCTTCTATGGCAATCTTATGGAGCATGTAAAAAGAGTTGTTGCTGCTTTATCTAAAAGAGAAACATATCCGGAAAGTGTAGATAATGTAAATGTAATTAACACTGCTGTTTCATGCGTTTTTCTTACTGGAGAGCATGCTTACAAAATAAACAAACCGTTAAACCTTGGATTTCTTGATTATTCCACTTTAGAAAAGAGAAAAGAAATCCTGGAAAAAGAATTGGAACTAAACAGTATTCTATGCCCTGAAATATACAAAGAAGTATTGCCTATAACAGAAGACCATGGGGAGATAAAGATAGCTGGAGATGGAAAAATAATAGAGTATGCTTTAAAGATGAAAGAATTCCCCCAAGAAGGGATCTTAACCAATTTATTAAAAGAAGAAAAAGCATCAAAAGAACATGTGTTGAAGATAGCAAAGAAAATTGCAGGCTTCCATAGAATAACCCCCACTTCAGAAGAAATTCAAAAGTATGGATCATATGACGCAGTTAAAGAGTTATGGGATGAAATATTTAAACAGGCTAAAAAGTTTGCTGATGAAGCAGTTGACAAAGATCAGTATGGAGTGATAAAAGAAAGAGTAACAAGTTTTTTGATGAGAAACAAGGATTTCTTTGAAAACAGAGTTAAGGAAGGAAAGATTAAATACACTCATGGAGATTTCCACTCAGCAAATATCTGTGTAGCAGAAGACATCCATATATTTGATAGAATTGTGTTCAATATGAAATTTCCATGTTCAGATACAGCAGCAGAAGTTGCATTTCTGGCAATGGACCTGGATTTTCATAAACAACCTGAATTATCCATCTATTTTGTTCAAGAATATCTAAAAGAAACACAAGACCATAATATAATCCATTTGCTTGACTTCTACAAATGTTTCAGAGCAGCAATAAGAGGAGAAATAGCCTGCTTCAAATCAGAAGACAAGAATGTCCCAGAAAAAGAGAGACAAGCTGCCATAACAGAAGCTAGGGAGTATTTTGATTTATCTGCAGAGTATGCACTAAAACTATAGTTTTATAAGATTTGTCATAAAAAATATATCATGAGAAGCTACGCTATTGGACATTTTTTAGATGTTGATGGAGTTTCCTCACATGTAATACTACATAGAAGAGATGCTATTAGTAATATAGGAACTGTTCACATTGATGTTACTTACAAAGATCCTGCAGCTGCATTCAGTGCTGCTACGCCAGAAAATGGAGAGACAGTAAGATTCTTTGATTTGGGGTATAATCCAGTACTAGATCAAGAAATGTGCTTGGCTGAGCTTGGCAGATTGTTCCAGTTAGGAACAATTGAAATTTATGATCACCATACATCCTGGCCACCCGAGAGTAGGGTTTATGGTTTTGCAAAGAAGATGAAGGTTCCCAGACGAGGGAATAATTTAGAAAGGCTCTGTACTTCACAAATATTAATAAGCCATTTTAATATTTGGGATGAAACTTCTATGATGTTAGCCCGTACAGCAAATGCAAGTGATTTTGGATCAACATCTCCTTACCACGACATCCTTGGAGAGTATGCAGAAGAATTAAGTTTAGCTGTAGCAGGAGCAAATGCTAGAACAACAGACTTGACAGCTTTGGGTATCATAAACTGGCTTTCTCATTCAGTTGGAGAGGTTCCTTATACTTCTGAAGACTTGTTAAGATCAAGAAGCTTTTGGCCGAATCCATTTAGAGATTCTGCACAATCATACAGGATAGAAATAGCTGCTGCTAAACAAAACCTTATCAAAAGTTGCAGCCGGTTAGAGTTAAGAATAGGAGAAAAAGTCCTCCCTACAGTCATAGGGTTTGGAGATCAGTTGTTATATATGAAGGAAGGGGTAGCTACATTGATGGGGGCATTTCCAGGCTCTCCAATATATGCATGTATCCATCCTGATGGGAGTATAATCTTCTCAAGGAACACAGAAGAAGTAAATCTTGCCCTGTTAGGAACCGCATTTAACGGAGGGGGAAGAGAAGCAGGTTCAGGTGGATTTATTCCGGAAGATGTAAAAGGAAAAGGCCAAGAAGCAATGATCAAAGAGGTTACAAGAATTATAAAGGGAGCATTAGCCAATATATCTTAATTCTCAAGGAACTTTGTTTATTCCTGACATAAACAAAGTTCCTTTTTCAACTAAATCACTCCCTTTAACAAAGTCTTCCATACTTATCCTTCTCTTATCATTATTCAAAGCAATTCTTGCAGCATTTAATATTGCATTTCTTATATTCCCGCCAGAAAAGTTATATCTCCTGCTTAAATTTCTGAAGTCCACGTCTTTTTCAATCTTTAATCCTCTGCATAATGCTTTCCAAATTTTCTCTCTTTCCTTGTTGTCAGGCATAGTAAACATAATGTGCATATGTATCCTTCTTTCAAAAGCCTTGTCGATATTTTCAGCCAGATTAGTGGCAAAAATCACAACACCATCAAAATTTTCCAATTCTTTCAGTAAAACATTCCTTGTTAGGTTGTTCTCAGAATCTGTAGCATTCATTACATTTGTCCTGTTAGAAGCAATAGAATCAGCTTCATCAAAGAATAAAATAGCTTTGTTTTCCTTTGCGTAGCTGAATACCTTTATAATGTTCTTGCTTGTCTCTCCGATATAGCTGTCTACCAGATCAGAATATCTGACTGCATACATTTTTTTCCCTAGTGTCTTAGCTAAAACTTCTGCAGCCAAAGTCTTACCAGTTCCAGGCAGACCTATAAAATTAAGCGCGATTGAATTTGATCTCAAAATCCTGTTCAGCCCATAGCCCTTAACCATCTTTGAATAGTTTTGTATCTGCTTTATGACCATCTTTACCTGTGTTTCTACATCTTTTTGCAATATTAAATCAGAAAATCCTTTTCTTGGAACAATAACAGAAACTAACCCGCTGCTATCCTGCTCATTTTTTTCAGGAGAAAGCTTATTCCTGTATCCTAACTCTCTAAGCTCATCCAGTAAGAAATCAAACCTGCTTCTAACTTTGTCATTGAGGCTTTCAACCTGCTTTCTAAGCATAACCACTTCCCTTTCCAATGATTTCTTGCTATTTGCCATTTTACCAAAAAGAACACCTCTGATACCTGTATAAATAAAAAATTTATAAACCTTATCTCAATTTATAGAATACCTTTTTAAAATTAACTACCTGATTGCCCTTAAACCTTACTCCTTCCTCCTTAAGTAAGGCTTTCTTGTTTTCTAGGGTTGTTTTAGTCTTCTTTCCCTGAAAGCCATATAATTCTCCCCGGGAATTCAAAACCCTATAACAAGGAACTTCAGGAGCATATGGATTATCCCTCAATGCTCTTCCCACTGCTCTGTAAGCCTTTATTCCTAAAGCTTCAGCTATCTCCTTGTATGTAGAAACCCTTCCCTTAGGAATTTTCCTGCAAATTTCATAGACTCTTTCATTAAATTCCAAGTTAAATGTTAAATACCAAACATATTTAAAAAACCTTAGGATACTCAGTATTATGCAATACGATTACGAATTAAAATCAGCAGTGGATCTTATCAAAAAAGAAAAAGCCAAACTGGTATGCATTCAATTGCCAGACGGATTAAAGCCAGAAGCAACTAAAATAGTGAGTGAGTTGGAAAAAGAAACAAATGCTCAGGTGTTTATCTGGCTTGACTCCTGCTTTGGAGCCTGCGACATACCAATTGAATTAAAAAACTTGAAGATAGACCTATTGCTGCAGTTTGGCCATAACAACTGGCCGTTCTGGAAAAATAAAACTATTGAGGTATGAAAAAATGGAATATGAAACTATAAGGTTGCCAAAAGAATTGTTAAGATCAATCAAGGTCATAGTAGATAAAACTAGAATGTTTGAAGATGAAACAGACTTTATTAACCAAGCTATAATAAAAGAAATAAGAAAATATAAAGAATTATAAAAAAATAAGGGGCTAAGCCCTTATCTTCTTCGAGCAGATTTTCTTCTTGTAGTTGTCTTTCTCCTGGAAGTTTTCTTTCCAGTGGATCTTCTTGCAGTTGATTTTCTTGCAGTTGATTTTCTTCTTGCTGCCATATTTTTTTCCTCCATTGACAAAATGTTAACCGAATGTTCTTATCCACGCAAGTTTCAAAGAACATGTATCACCTCTTTTTCATTTGTGAATTTTAAGCGTTAACATCTTATTTTGTTATTAATTACGTGTTTTTTATGTATATAAACGTTTCTATTTCTGTTTTTTGTTTGCAACATAGCACTAAACTTACCGACGGCGAAGTAAACTATCAATATTATTTTATTATTAACAGCATAACAATCTCAATTTACCGTCGGATATTTAACATTTGCGGATAGGTTTATGATATTAACATACTTTATCCTGCTCCTGTCGTTTATACTTAATATCACTTTAATGGAATTGCAGGAGAAGAAAAAGACTGAGCTTGTTGAAAAGATTCATAGAATGACAGAGTATTCCATGTTCATTGTAGTTTCTTTGCTATATCTAATATTGTTTATTCTATTTTAACCTTTTCTTATCACAAAAGTTTAGCAAATCTTAAATATTTTTCTTTAGATAACTTGTTAGTATGAGTGACCTTATACATCTACTTAATCCAGCTACAGAACCTTTTTCTGGTTATGATACTCTTGAGCCCAGTGAACAAGGATTAGTTATTGCTACAAGTAGACCTAACACTAGTTTAAGAAAGGAACAACCAGAAGGAAAATTATTTTTATGGGTTGTAGGTAAACCAAGAAGGGTATATTCTCAAGAAAGTCCTTTATGGGGGTTAGTTGCCCATAATGGAAGATTACTTAGTACAACTATC
>Ga0209417_1007656_pt1 | contig 10273 bp, 9 predicted proteins | sample RifGroF2_FD_184002 | JGI IMG/M metagenome (GOLD analysis project Ga0209417, IMG submission 184002) | Groundwater microbial communities from Rifle, Colorado, USA - Groundwater F2 (SPAdes) (version 2) | ecosystem: Environmental > Aquatic > Deep subsurface > Groundwater | place: Rifle, Colorado... | reverse complement strand
GCCCTGCGGCGTCTGGACGAGTTCACCTGCAAGCTGAACTGCCTGCCGCCGGGCAGGCCGCATCCGGAAGTGACCGCCTTCGTTTCGGCCATGGAGGAGCAGTTCTTTGCGGCCATGGATGACGACCTCAACGTCTCCAAAGGGATGGGGGCCATCTATAATTTCCTTATGGCAACAGGCGATATTTTCGCTCTCATCGTTGCAATTTCAATCATTATATTTCTTTCACGCCGCCTCTTCTTTCACATCAAAAGGTTCGAAGGGATTGAAATGAAGAAAAGGTCGCATACCGATGCCAACATTTCTCTCTCTTTTATACTACTGTTGATGATATCTCTTATGACAATGAATATCGGATATGTTGGATATGAAAAACTCTCCGGTGGGGATATCGCAGGGATATACCCTGTTGCAACCGTACTGGTAACTCTTTTTAAAGGAATGAATGCTGAAAGCCTCAAAATCGTTTACGAATCTTCGTGGTGGACGCATATTCTTTTAATCTTTTTCTTTGCAAATTATCTTCCTTATTCAAAGCATTTTCATGTATTCATGTCGGTACCAAATGTATTTCTTTCGAGGCTCGATCCTCTGGGAAAGATTCCGAATATGGATAATGTGACCCGTGAGGTTAAGCTTATGCTTGATCCTGCAACTGCTTTTACGGCAGCGCCCGAAGGAGTTCCGGTTGAAAGGTTTGGGGTAAAGGATGCTGAAGATGCCTCCTGGAAGAACTATTTCGATTCATTGTCTTGCACCGAATGTGGCCGATGTACCTCAGTATGCCCGGCAAACATTACAGGCAAGAAGCTGTCACCCAGGAAGATAATGATGGACCTGCGTGCCAGGATGAAAGAAAAAGGTCCGCTGATGGTTAAGAACGGGAGAGACTTCAGTGATAACAGGTCACTGCTGAGAGACTTCATTTCGGAGGAGGAGCTGTGGGCGTGTACAACATGTAATGCATGTGCTAAGGAATGTCCTATAAATATCAATCATCCGACATTAATAATTGATATGCGCAGATATCTTGTTATGGAAGAAGCTTCGGCTCCCGGAGAGCTGAAAGCAGTTTTTAATAACATTGAAAATAACGGTGCCCCATGGCAATACTCTGCTGAAGACAGGCTGAATTGGGCACGGGATCTGGAGATAATCATTAAATAGTCTCTGTGGCTCTCTGTGCTTCTCTGTGGAACTCAGTGTAACAAAAAAGAATTAATAAATTATGGAAACCCGGAAAATTGAAATACCTGTAATGGCCGACCTCTTTGCCAGGGGAGAGAAGCCTGAATACCTCTTCTGGGTAGGTTGTGCAGGAGCCTTTGACGACAGGTACAAAAAAGTTGTAAGGGCATTTGCAAAAATACTTACCCATCTTAATACCAGTTATGCAGTACTGGGTAAGGAAGAGACGTGCACCGGCGATCCGGCCAGAAGAGCAGGCAACGAGATGCTTTACCAGATGCAGGCCCTGCAGGTAATTGAAATTTTCAAAATGTATGAAGTCAGTAAGATAATAACCATCTGTCCTCATTGCTTCAATGTTTTTAAGAACGAATATCCCGATCTGGGAGGCAACTATGAAGTCATAAATTATCTCCAGTTCCTGAACAGGAATATTGAGGAGGGAAAGCTTAAAACAGATCCGGAATCACTTGAGAATATATCGGTAACATATCACGATCCCTGCTACCTGGGAAGGGCAAACGATATCTATGACGAACCTCGCAGCATCCTTAAGAAGCTTACAGGTAATCTTGTGGAAATGGATAGGAATAAAAGCTTTGCATTATGCTGTGGAGCCGGCGGAGCCCAGATGTTCAAGGAGGCTGAGAAAGGCGACAGGGAGATATTTATTGAAAGAACTGAAGATGCCCTTAAGACAGATGCGAAAGTTATTGCAACAGCATGTCCGTTCTGTATGACGATGCTTACCGACGGATTGAAATACAAAAACAGGGAAGAGGAGATAAAAAATCTTGATATTGCAGAACTTATTGCGCAATCACTTGAAATATAGAATAATCCAAATAATTATCTGACAACAATGGGAAACAGTAAACTATTAAAAAGCGGTGAATTTCTTGTAAGTGAAATTGATTCCGGGAACGTATTCATTCCTGAGGAGTTCAATGAGGAACAGAGAATGATAGCACAGACATGCAGTGACTTCCTTGAGGCTGAGGTCTACCCAAACCTTGAAAAGGTGGAAAAGAGCGACAGGGAGCTCATGAAGACGATCCTGAAGAAGTCAGGTGAACTTGGATTAATGGGAGTATCAATACCTGAAGAATTTGGCGGATTCGGCCAGTCTTTTGTAACCCAGATGCTCGTTGCCGAAACTACCGGCGCAGGCTATTCATTCTCAGTGGCTTACATGGCACACTGTGGCATTGGTACCATGCCAATAATGTATTACGGGAATAAATATCAGCGCGAGCATTATGTTACAAAGCTGGCTACAGGTGAATTACTCGGAGCTTATTGTTTAACTGAACCGGGTGCAGGAAGTGATGCAAATTCGGGAAAAACAAATGCAAGGCTGAGCGAAGACAGCAAACATTATATCCTTAACGGACAGAAAATGTGGATCACCAATGCCGGATTTGCCGATACTCTTGTTGTATTCGCCAAAATTGACACCGACAGGGTGCTCAGTGCATTTATTGTTGAGAGCAGTTACCCGGGAGTTGTTATCGGACCGGATGAACACAAGATGGGAATAAAAGGATCCTCAACAGCACAGATTTATTTCAACGATGTAAAGGTACCTGTCGAAAACCTTCTGGGCAAGAGGGGAGAAGGATTCAGGATCGCTCTCAGCATACTCCATATGGGACGTCTTAAGCTTGGAGCCAACGTTATTGGAGCGGCAAAAAAAGCAATAACCCAATCAGTAAATTATGCCAATGAGAGAAAACAGTTCGGTGTTCTTATTTCGACTTTCGGCGCTCTGAAACATAAAATGGCTGAGCAGGTTATTCGTCTTTTTGCTTCTGAATCAGCAGTTTACAGGGTAAGTAATGATGTTGATACTCTTATGAAGAAAATGACTGTTGATTGCGGTGATTACGGAAGAGCCATGATAGAGTCGATAAGCCATTATGCTGTTGAGGCAGCTATACTGAAGGTGGTTGGTTCGGAAATGCTCGATTTTGTTGCTGATGAGGCTGTTCAGATACACGGCGGTATGGGTTATTCAGCCGAAATGGCTGTTGAAAGAGGTTATCGCGACTCAAGGATTAACAGGATCTTTGAAGGAACAAATGAGATCAATCGTCTTCTTGTTGTTGATACGGCTATGAAGCGTGCCATGAAAGGCGAATTTGATCTTTTCGGAGAGGCTGAAAAACTCTGGTCTGATTTGAATAATATATCAAGTGGCAAAAAAGATGGTGAAAGCTACTTCGAACAAAAATACAGGTATATAAAGAACTTCAAAAAGGCGATTCTTATATGTATTCACGGAGCTAACAAAACCTTCCAGAAAAACCTTGTGTACGAACAGGAGGTACTCAACAATTTAGCTGAAATGATGATGGAGACATATGTATCCGAATCTTTGGCTCTGAGAGTTGAAAAAATGGCTTCAATGAAGAGTGATATTTCACTTTATAAAGATATGCTTGATGTGAATATTTCTGAAACAGCAAGTGTTGTCAGGAAATCAGCGCTCGATGCAATATGCACTTTCTGCTCATCGGAATCATGTGAAGCACTTCATAACGCGATAGATAATCTTACAAAAGTCGGATGTGTAAATGTTAAAGATGCAAGGAGAAGGATAGCTGATAAGCTTATAGCTGATAATTGTTATAAATTCTGATAATATTACTGAGAATTCAAATTTTTTAAAACATGGAAATGAAAGCTCGATTTGGGGACAGAAACCACCTGAATTCATGAGTACTCACCCATTTGACGAAACCCGCATCCGGAAGATAAAAGATGCTCTGCCTGAGGCACTTCCATATTACAATAAACAGTAATTTTCATTCAGGGGAACAATTCCTTTCTATTTATTGCAATTAATATCAATCCGTGTATTGATATTTGTCAATTTTGCCAATGTTAAAGAGCATAGCATAATTGAAAATTTAAATACCTGCAAAGTTTGATTGTCGGGATAATAAAATATATTTGTGAATTATTTAACAATCCATTTTAAACGTGAAACAAATGGCAAAAATATCGAAGAATTTGTTGTTACTGATAAGCATTATTGCGGGTGTTATATATTTCTCATCATGTGAAAAATATACATTCCGTGTGGAGGGTTTGCCACCTGTTGATACATCAGGTACTGATACGACCAACTATGTCTCTTACAGTGCAGAGGTTCAACCTATTTTCAATGCCAGTTGTGTATCCTGTCACAAAGGGGCGAGAAATCCTGACCTGAGACCGGAAAATTCCTATGCCTCTCTTACATCAGGAGGTTACGTGACTCAACCGGCTGCAGACAGCAAGTTATATAAACAGCTTAATGCCAGCAGCCATAAATCAATAACCACCCAGGCACAGAAGAATACAATCTATCTGTGGATCTCCCAGGGAGCAAAAAACAATAAAAAATAAATCAACCAGATAATACAAATAAATATGAAAAAGATCTTTATCATCCTGTCATTATCATTATTTCTGGCTCCTGTATTTGCTCAGGAGGAATCAGCAGGACCGGAACCTGTAACCGGTACTTTTAACACTGCCAGTTTGATTGATAACCATACTATTGCATCACCCTACAAGGGGGGGATTGAAATGCAGATTCACCACAGATTCAGCCTTATTGAGAATATAAAAAATCTCTATGGGATCTATGGTGCAGCAAATACAAGGATAGGCCTGAATTACGGAATCACCGACAGGTTAATGATCGGAGCAGGAACCACCAAAGATTATAAACTCCAGGATATTCAATGGAAATATGCTATTCTTCAGCAGAAAGCTGATAACAGCATGCCTTTCTCCCTGTCATATTATGGCAATATGGTTATTGATGCAAGGGCTGATGAGAATTTTGGTCCTGAAGCCAGCTATAAATTTATTCACAGGATATCATATTTTACACAACTTATCCTGGCAAGAAAATTCAGTGAGAAGTTCTCAATGCAGGTTGCTCCTTCTGCCATTTATTTCAACTCGGTACCTGAATATTCTGACACAACCGGGTACAAAAACTTCAACCTTGGGTTGTCAGTTGGCGGCCGTTACAATGTGGCAGGCAACCATTCCCTGATGTTTGAATATGACCAGCTTCTTACAAAGCAGGATATGGCTGACGAAGATCACCCAAAACCGAATCTTTCACTAGGTTGGGAGATCAATACCGGAACTCACGCATTCCAGCTTTTTGTGGCAAACTATTCAAATATTATCAATCAGTATAACCTTTTGTATAATTCGAATGATTTTGCCGATGGCGAATTTCTGGTTGGTTTCAATATTACTGTAAGATTTTAATTGAATAAGAATTCAGGGATGAAGTTTTCTATTTTCCGCTTTCTTATCCTTCTTGTATTTACATTACTGGTTTCGCTTAAGGCTAATGGTATTTTCCGTGTTCAGTCAGAAAGTATAAACCAGGATTCTGCTGCATTTATTTCACCTTACGAAGAGGATAACCAGCGATGCTTTGTATGTCATGGCCAGTCAAAGTACACCTATAAAAATGAAACTCTTGGCAGAGATATAAAAGCTCTTATGTTCAGTGAAAGGATCATCCGGAAAGATGAATATTATCAATCGAACCACAAAAGTTTCAGCTGTACCGATTGCCACTCTTCAGAATATGCGAATTTCCCTCACGCCGGAGAACTAAGAATGGAACCCAGGCTGAATTGCATCGACTGTCATGGAGGTGATGAGACATATCATTTTGATGGTATTGAGGAAGAGTACAAACAGAGTACTCATTTTAAACTTGAGGAAGAGGGATTTTCCTGCTGGGAATGTCATGATCCTCATACCTATAAGATAAGTAAGAGAACCAGCCAGAATCTTAAAGAGACGATAGCTTATGATAATGCCATCTGCCTTAACTGCCATTCAGACTTCGACAGGTTCGAACTGCTCACTGACCATGAGGAGATAAATATTCTGAAAAAACATGACTGGCTTCCCAACCAGTCTGCCCATATGGCGAGTGTAAGATGTATAGAGTGTCATACACAGATAAATGAAAACCTGCCTGTTGCACATCTTATCAAACCAAAAACCGAGGCAGTAAAACGCTGTAACGAATGTCATTCGCAGAATTCTATGCTGATGGCTTCACTCTATAAGTTTGAATCTAAGGAAAAACGTAAAGATGGTTTCTTTAACGGAATAATTCTCAACCAGTCGTATGTGATCGGAGCTAACAGGAATGAATACCTAAATTTCATGAGCCTAATCATATTCGGTGGTATTCTTGCAGTTATAGGAATTCATGTCTTTTTCAGAATCAATAAATAAAATCTAATATTTCAAAGGAAGCAAAATGTACCTTTACCCAAAATGGATCAGAGCCTGGCATATTCTGAATTCAATCCTGTTCATAATACTTATTGTTACCGGATTGAGCATGCAATATACCGGTAAGAAGGATTATGTTCTGGTGGTCGGATTTGAAGAGGCAGTCAGATGGCACAATATATCGGCCATTATTCTGACTATCAATTACATCTTTTTTGTGGCAGGAAATCTTTTTACCAGGAACGGAAGATATTACAGGGTTAAGAGGGAACACTTTTTTTCTGATCTTTTCAAGCAGCTGAAATATTATTCATGGGGAATGTTCCATGGCGAAAAGCACCCGTTTCCTGTAACAATGGAGAGAAAATTTAATCCGCTCCAGAAGCTTTCTTATATACTTGCCATGTATGTAGCTTTACCGCTTATCATAATTTCAGGATTAGGTCTCCTTTTTCCTGAGATAGTTGTTAAAGGTTTGATGGGTGTGAGCGGAATGCTTCTAACCGACCTGCTTCATATTACTATGGGATTTTTTCTGTCAGTTTTCATGATTATTCATGTTTATACATGTACTCTGGGTAAAAGACCAGGATCACTATTCAGGGGAATGATAACAGGATATCATGCCACGGAAGATCATTATGACCTTGAGGATTAATAAAGCTTCTGTTTAATAAGCTCCCGTTAATTAGTTTGAATAAAGAAATTTGAACGAAATGGAAAAGAATGAAAACAGCAAATCATCGAGACGGAATTTTCTCAGGAATGTAGGTATCGGAGTTGGAGCAGTATCTGTCACAGGTGTTGCCGGAGCAAATCTACTGAGCCGAAATGAGGCAAGCACCAAATCAGGTAAAATGGTTAAGCTGCTTTCACCCGACGGCAGCCTTGTTGAAGTTGACCAGAGTGATATTAAACCCGCAAAGGAAATCCAGTCTGAGGTTAAAAGTGCAGCAAAGTCAGGACTTCCCAACAGGAAGTTCGCTATGGTTGTTGACCTCTCAAAATGTGCAAATGCACGTGCCTGTGTCGACGCCTGTCAGGAGGGACACCTTTTGCCAAAAGATCATGAATGGATGAAGATATACATGCTTCAGGATGATAATCTTACCGCCAAATACTGGTTTCCGAGGCCCTGTTTCCACTGCGACAAACCAATGTGTGTAAGCGTATGTCCGGTAGGTGCAACTTATAAACGGCCTGATGGTATTGTCCTGGTTGATAACCAACGCTGCATAGGCTGTAAATTCTGTATGACTGGATGCCCTTATTCAGCAAGGGTCTTTAACTGGAAAGATCCTGAAGTTGAGGTTCCGGAAGGTCATGTTTATGACCCTGAAACAAATATCCCGCCTGTTGAGGGCACGGTAGGCAAATGTGTATTCTGTGCTGATAAGCTGCGTAACGGAGAACTTCCCCGTTGCGTATCGGCATGCCCCATGGGAGTTCTCTATTTCGGTGATCTTCTGGAAGATACTGTTACAAATGGTGTTGAGACGGTACGATTCAGCAAACTTATGACCGACAGGGCCGGTTACAGGTACAAGGAAGAGCTGGGTACTTTACCATGCGTCTATTATCTGCCTCCTTCAAACAGGGAGTTCCCTGTTGAGACCGGATTGGATGGAGTTGATGAGTCAATATCCGGTAGGTACAGGAATGTTGGACCGCGTTAGTATTTACTCACCTAATCTGAAACATGATGGAAACCGACAAAAAGCTGATAGCAGATCTCACTCCGGAAATTGAGACTACAAGTATAAAATGGTATATAACATTCTTTGTCTTGCTGGCTGTTTTTGTTGTTGGGATATATGGACTTATACAACAGATCGACAAGGGACATATTGTAACAGGTATGCGCGACAATGTAGTCTGGGGCTTCTATATTGTGAACTTCATATTTTTTATGGGACTCAGCTATTCGGGAGCTCTCATTTCGGGGGTGCTTCATCTGTTTCATACATCCTGGAGAAAACCTATCATAAGGATGGCTGAACTTATAACAGTCATATCCCTTATAATCGGCCCCTTCTTTATCTTCTTCTGTATCGGGCGTCTCGACAGGCTTCATTTCCTCTTCATTCATCCACGGATACAGTCTCCGATTACCTGGGACGTAATAGCTATCCTTACTGACCTCTTCGGATGTTTTATATATCTGTATCTTTCTTTTATTGAAGATTTTGCCATACTTCGGGACTATCCCTACCTCAATGTTGCTCCATGGAAGAAGAAACTTTATCGGATATTGTCACTTGGTTTCACCGGAACTGAAAAGCAGAGAAAGATCCTTGCAAATGCACGGACTGTCATGGCAGCAATGATTATTGCAATAGCAATTATAGTTTACTCGGTACTCGCGTGGATCTTTGGTGTTACTCTCCAGCCCGGATGGCATTCAACAATTTTCGGACCCTATTTTGTGATTGCTGCTGTCTTTTCCGGTACCGGATTACTGATTATTCTGATGTGGATTTTCAGAAGAGTATATCATCTGGAGGAGTATATTACAAAACGTCATTTTGTTAATGTCGGTGTGCTACTGACAATAATAGCGGCTTTCTACGGTTATTTCACCTTCAGCGATTACCTTACGAAATGGTATGGATCAATAAAAATGGACTCCATTCTTATTGACAGGCTGTTCACTGATTATTATTCAATGTTCATTTTTGCCAACTATGTGGGAATCCTTCTTCCGGGCATAATAATTGCATTTCCGAAATTCCGCTCAATTCCCAGTATCACCGTTGCGGCCATGATTGCACTTACTGCACTCTGGGTGAACCGTTATATAATTGTTATCCCTACTCTTGAAACTCCATTTCTTCCAATTCAGGATATACGGCCCGACTGGATAAGCTATTCACCAACATGGGTAGAATGGTCTCTGACACTGGCTGGAGTGTCAGTATTTGTGATGCTCTTTATGCTGATCTCAAAAATTGCTCCTATCATTTCGATTTCCGAAATGCAGGAGGAGGATAAAACAGAAATTTTGCATTAATTGATTTATCAATGACTGACATTATGAGAAGAGCATTAAAAGCAACGGTGATCCTGGTATTTCTTCTGTTCCCTGCCGCAAGTGTTCATTCACAGGATGAAGCCACAGATAATACTTTTCAGGATGTGGTACTCAAAATGACTCTTGAAGAAGTTGACAGTATTAAAACTGTAACAGTTGCGGCGCATACTTTAGAAAATGGCGAAGAAGTACCTGTTAGCGGTGAAACTGTAAGTGTATTTGTTCCAAGGATGTTCAGCAATCTCACTATCGGAGAGCTCACTCTCGATGATGCAGGTACTGCAAGTATTGAGTTTCCTTCCGATCTGCCCGGCGGGAAGGAAGGTAACCTGACAATTGTGGCAGCATTCATTGACAATTCACTGTTTGGAAATGTTGAGAAGCGTGAAACAGTACACTGGGGAATACCTACAGACTATCTGCCTTCAAGCCACCGGGCTCTCTGGACACATAAAGCACCAACCTGGATGATATATACATTATCTGTGCTCCTTGCCGGTGTTTGGGGGCATTATCTCTTTGCGATAATAAGCCTGATCAGGATTAAGATTGATGCAGTCAGGAAAGCCAGGAAAGACTACAGGGTCTGATGAACCTTTATGAGGCTGTCCCTATCTGGGAAGCCCCTGTTTTTTTGTCTTAAACTGTCAATATTGTAATCTTCAAATATGATGGCTATTGCAATCTCCTGTTTTGTGCGAAAGACACCCAAAATTAAGATAGAAAGACAAACCCAATTTAAGAACTTCCCATTACTGACATAAATAAATTTACAAAGGATTC
>Ga0209417_1007654_pt1 | contig 10275 bp, 5 predicted proteins | sample RifGroF2_FD_184002 | JGI IMG/M metagenome (GOLD analysis project Ga0209417, IMG submission 184002) | Groundwater microbial communities from Rifle, Colorado, USA - Groundwater F2 (SPAdes) (version 2) | ecosystem: Environmental > Aquatic > Deep subsurface > Groundwater | place: Rifle, Colorado... | reverse complement strand
TTCGGATGGACCCCCTGTTCTATCTCACGAACAACTTGTCTCTTAAATGACTCACTATACCTGAAAACCTCTTTCATACTACTTGCCTTTCCTTTTGGCAAGTGTCAACTTATTTCAGGACAAGACATCATCAACCGACTTCTGATTACTGATAACTGATTACTCATTTTTTCCAACCAGAGAGGCGTCTTCGGCATTTCATAGCCGCAGTTCGGACATTTCACCAGCCTGCATTTCTTTTTCAATAGGCATCCTTCGCAGCTTGACACCGCGCATTTCTCGTCAAATTCAAAACCGCATAATGAACACTTCATAAATGTATCCCCGTTATTTTCAAAAATCCGCTCAAGACCAGTCCAGTGGCAAATGAGAAGAACAGCACGAACACCGAGATACCGACGCCTGTCCTCCATCCGCGTTCCTTTATATTCATGATCAGCTGGGCTATGCACGGCAGGAAAACTGTCATGACTACACTTGCAACCAGAAGCTGGTTCCCGCTGAGAAGGCCGTCGGTATTTAGCTCATAAAGTCCGGCCGCCCCATAGTCGCGCCGGAAGAAACCGAAGAAGAATGCAACCGCCGTCTTGTCAGGAAGATCGAGAAGCCTGACAGGATGCACGAGGAGTCCGACAAGCAGATCAAAGACTCCCGTGATCTGCCCGATCCATATCAGGATGCTCGCGAGTATGAAGAGCGGCAGCACTTCGAGGAAATACCATGTCATCCTCGTATAAGTCTTCACGATGATGTTCGAGAGCTTCGGCAGCCTGAGCGGAGGGACTTCCATGAAGAAGACCGGTTTCTCGCCGGGAAGTATTTTGGCCCCGATATAGCCGACAAGAAGGAATATCATGGCGATGATCATCGCCCATATCAGGAATCCGAACAAATTGTCCTTGAAGAGCGTGAGAATGACACCAAGCTGTGCCGCGCACGGGATCGCAAGCGCCAGGAGGAGAGTCGCCATTATCCGTTCGCGGTTTGTTGGAAGCGTCCTCGTTACCATCGTCGCCATAGTCTTGCATCCGAGTCCGAGGACCATCGGGATCACCGCCCTGCCCGAAAGTCCGATCTTCTTGAATATCCTGTCAATCAGCATCGCAAGCCTGGGCAGATATCCGCAGTCCTCGATCACCGCGAACATGACGAAGAACGTCCCGACGATGGGCAGGATTATCGCAACGGCATATCTTATCCCCAAAGTTATTATGCCGTATTCGCCGACAAAGAGCTGCTGGAGCGATACCCAGGGGATGATGCCCTCGACAAATCTCGTCACATACGGATTCACATATACGACGAACACTGTGTTCTCCAAAAAATCCACAAGCACCCCTGCCCCGAAACCGCCTATGAACTTGTAGAATCCAAAATAAAGCACGAGCAGCAGGATGGGGATTCCTGTCAGCGGATTCATCGTGAGTCTGCTGAGTTTTTCTGCAAATCCCAGTTTTCCCGCAGTCACGGTACTCATGACTTTTTCAGCAATCTCGGTTGCAGCCTGATATCGCTTCATATTCAAGATGTAATTGACAGAGAACCTGCCGTCTTCTGCAATCTCGTCGGCCAGCTTCAGCATACTTTCGAATTCAGGCTCTTTCTCCTTTGCAAGAGCGAGGATCTCCTCGTCCTTCTGCAGGAGCAATAATGCCACCGCCCGCTTTGAAGTATTATATTCAGATTTTACCAGCTGTTCCATTGATAATATTTTTTCTTCCATGACCTTGTCATATTGAAGAAAAAATGGCTCCCTTATGATATACGCCTGGATTGCACGTCTCAGCATATCCATTCCCTTACCAGTTACCGAGACCGTCGGCACCACTGGTATTTTCAATTCGGCTTCAAGTCTGGCGACATCTATTTTGATACCGAGCTTGTCAGCTTCATCCATCATATTTAGTACTAGGATTACCGGGAGTCCGGCTTCAAGCAGCTGGAAAGTGAAGGGGAGCATCCTTTCCAGGTTTTTTGCATCGACGACATGCAGGAGGACGTCCGCCTTTTCTGAAAAGATGATCTTCTGTGAAACTCTTTCCTCTTCTGTGATCGGCATCAGGGAATACATTCCGGGAGTGTCGGCGACGTCATATTCTTCATTGCCGATCATAGATTTTCCGCGGGAAACCTCGACACTTGTCCCGGGATAATTTGAGACGGTTGCATAGCTTCCGGTAAGGTCATTAAATATGACACTTTTCCCGACATTCGGACTACCGGCTATAAGTATTTTTTTTCTTGGTTCTGTATTCATAATTTATGTTATCCAAGCTGGAGTTAGGCCGCCCTAATTAGTCTTCCGCGCATAACTTAGGGCACAGATACTACAAATCAAGCTCGCATTCATAATATCTGTATTATATTTATGATCCTATTAGAGAATGTAGAACAGGCGTCTCGCCTGTTGCTTGACTTCTTTAATGAGATTCCCTTAAGTGTAAATATTCACTGAAGAACATGCTTCAGTTAATATTTACCTTTTGAATTCAACCGTTTATAAGTTATGTTATTTGATTGCATGTAATCCCCTAAAGGAACTTTTTATGGCCAATATAGAAATGAACGATCAGGAACCGATAGAGATCAATGTGGATAACAAGCCAAACGGCGACAAACCGGCGAACATCCAGCGCCGTGACAGCTATTCCGTGCCGCTTCTCGCCCTCAAGGAAATTGTCATATTCCCATATACGCTCTCCCCTCTCGTCATCGAAGGCGAGGCTGTAATAAAAATGCTCGAATCCCTGATCAGCGGCGACAGGACAATCGCCCTTTTCCCCGAAGTTCCGCATCTGAAGGAAAAAGCCATTGAACTCGCCGAACCAGTGATCCAGACGTTCGAAGTCGACGCCAAGTCCCTCTGCACCATCGGCGTACTGGCAAGAATCGTGAAACTCCTGAAATTCCCCGACGGAACTGTCAGAATCCTAGTGAGAGGTCTCAAGAGGATCCGCTTCCTGAAAAAAATGAACGATGTTGCGCCTTTCATTGTCGAGGTGAAGGATATCATCGAGGAGAAAAGTGAAAACATAGAAACCATCGCCATGGCCCGGAACGCGATCAAGCAGTTCCAGGAAATCATCTCGACCTCTCCATTCTATCCCGAAGAGCTCAGGATTGCGATCCTGAACATCGACGACAACGCGCGCCTGGCCGATCTCATCGCCGACACGCTGCACATCACTTACATGGAGAAGCTCAACATACTCGCACTGCCCAATCTGCATTCGCGCCTCCAGTTCCTCACTATCCTCCTCAACAGGGAGCTCGAAGTCCTGCATGTCGGCTCCAAGATCCAGTCGCAGGTCAGCAGCACCCTCGGAAAGACCCAGCGCGAATATTTCCTCCGCGAACAGCTCAGGATGATCAAAAAGGAACTCGGCGACGAATCGAAGAATCCGGACCTTGCCTCCATCGAGGAGAAAATGGCCAAGCAGAAGCTCCCTGAAAAAGTCGAGGCCACCATAAGGAAGGAAATGGAACGTCTCGCCATGATACCGCAGGCCTCGCCGGAATACAACGTCGCATACACATATGTCGACTGGCTGGTCACGCTTCCCTGGACAGTCTTCACCGAGGACAGGATCAACATCAAGGAGTCCTCCGAAATCCTCGATGCCGACCACTACGATCTCAAGGACGTCAAGGAGAGGATACTGGACTTCCTCGCGGTTTTGCAGCTCAAGAAGGACAAGAAGTCACCGATACTCTGCTTTGTCGGACCTCCCGGAGTCGGCAAGACCTCGCTTGGACAGTCGATAGCCAGGGCGATGAGCAGGAAATTTGTAAGGATGTCCCTCGGCGGCATCAAGGACGAGGCTGAGATCCGCGGCCACAGGCGCACCTATGTCGGAGCACTTCCGGGAAGGATCATACAGGGTCTGAAAAAGGCGCAGAGCGCAAATCCCGTGTTCATGCTCGACGAGATCGACAAGATCGGGAACGATTTCCGCGGCGATCCGGCGTCTGCACTCCTCGAAGTCCTCGATCCCCAGCAGAATTCCGCTTTCAACGACCATTATGTCGAACTCGACTTCGATCTGAGCTCGGTCATGTTCATCGCGACGGCGAACATCACCGACACCATCCCCCCGGCACTTCTCGACAGGATGGAGATCCTCAGGCTCCCCGGCTATACCTTGATGGAGAAAAAACAGATCGCGTCCAGGTTCCTCATCCCGAAACAGCTCAAGGAGAACGGCCTCGAGGCCACGCAGGTCAGCATGCCGGCCAGGACCATCGAATCGATCGCAAACAAGTACACCAGGGAGGCGGGCGTCAGGAATCTGGAAAGATCCATTGGCACCGTCTTCAGGAAAATAGCACGCAAGATTGTCGAGAAGGAAACAGCTCCGACCAAAAAGACCATGCTATATCCAAAGGATCTGCACAATTATCTCGGACCGCAGAAGTTCTTCATGGACGAAGTCGAGATCAAACCAGTTATCGGCAGCGCCACCGGAATGGCCTGGACAAGTGCGGGCGGCTCCATCCTCGCAGTTGAAGTCACGGACATGCCCGGCAAAGGCAACCTCAAGCTGACCGGTTCGCTCGGTGACATCATGAAGGAAAGCGCAGAAACAGCATTCAGCTTCATCAAGAGCCGTCAGGAGAGCCTCGGAATACCCGCATCGGCATTCACGGAACGCGATTTCCACATCCATATCCCCGATGGAGCCACTCCGAAGGACGGCCCCTCCGCCGGTATCACCATACTCACGGCGCTTGTCTCACTCCTGAAAAAACGTCCCTCGAAATCACGCACGTCGATGACAGGAGAGATAACGCTCCGCGGCAAGGTCATGCCTGTCGGCGGGATCAAGGAAAAGGTCATCGCCGCGCTCGTGTCCGGCATAAAGACCATCATCCTTCCGGAGAAGAACGAAAAGGATCTTGAAAACGTCCCCGAGGAAGTGACGAAGAACGTCAAGTTCGTATTTGTCTCCGACATCATGGAGACCCTGGACATCGCCCTGGGATTGAAGCCTGTGAAGAAATCTGCAAAACCGGCGAAAAAGAAGACTGCTCAAAAGACCGGGGAAAAGAAAAAATGAAAATCTCCGAGCTGATTGCAAGCCTTCCATTCAAGGAACGCCGGTCTCCAGACCGGCTTTTCTTATTGCCGACCTGGCCTGTCCTTCGAAGCCTTGGCGAAGTAGGAAGGTCGGCGCTCCTTTCTATAATTTCCCTTTCACTTCTGGCAATTCCTTTTATCTCCTTCGCCGAAGACGACAATCCCGGAGCAAAGCTTGAGCCCGCGGAATTCCTGAAGATCGCGCGCCGTCCCCCTCTTGAGGAATCCTGGGCGAAGATGAACGGCGAGATCTCGCACAAGAGGGCCAACACCGACACCGTAAAATTCCCCATCTACCTCGGGATAAGGTTCACTCCGGAACGGACTCTCGCCCAGGTCGTGGCGAACAAAAATGAATTCTACCTGATCGGACAGGCATACTCCGACAAGCCGGAAAGCACAAGCGTGATCGTGGACAGGCCGGATAAGGACAAGTCCGTCCTCGCCGACTGCGGCATACGTCCCGAGGACCTCGCCCTATCATTCATGTTCTGGCCATTGCAGAAGGAGCTTAAGACAGAGGACATCAAGGGATATGCATGCAGGGTATTCCAGCTCCAGAGCCCCGACAAGAAGGAATCTGCGACAGTCTATATCTGCATCCAGTATTTTTTCCCGCTTAAAGTCATATGGAACAAGGAAGTGACCGGCAAGGAACAGCCGGAGATCATCAGGACACTCGAAGTCAAGTCCTTCAAGAAGGAGGAGAATTTCTGGATCGTCAACACCCTCGACATCTCCGGCCCAGGCTGGAGGACGAAAATAGATTTCTCAGAAGTAGCGGCAGGCTATTCGAAGAACGGCGTCCCGCAGGACATCTTCCAGAAGGCTCCAGAAAAGAAATGAAACTTGGGATACGGATGATTGGATGATTGCTGACAATAAAAGCCGGATAAAAATACAAAAGCCATTTACTACGGAAACAATTATGTTGGAGTTCACAGCTTTAGCGTGCGTCTTTTGAACTTTTCAAGATTCGGACTTACTCGCATAAAATCCTATGAAAAACAAAACTCCTATCAAAGACATTCACGGCGGAAACCTCAAATCCATCATTGAGAGTCTCGGATTGAAGAAAGCCCCCCCATTAACAGCCGACTTCAGCGTGAACATCAATCCCGCCGGCGCTCCGCTCAAAGTCAGCCGGAACCTGATCTCGGCGGATGAAGGGGTCTTTGCCAGTTATCCGGACATTTACGCCCGGAAAGCCGCATCCGCAATAGCTGCCGCGCATGGAATCCCCGCTTCGTCCGTCATCCTCGGCAACGGTTCAACTGAACTTTTCTCAATGATAATCCAGTCCCTGAAACCTGCAAAGATCGCATGGATCTCTCCGTGCTACAGCGGATATTCCGAGATCTGTTCCGCACATGGCATCCGCGGGGAAGCATGCACTTTTTCAAAGCCGGAAAACAATTTCAAGATTTCCCTAAGACAGCTGGCCGGTTCAGATGCCGACATGTACTTCCTCTGCACTCCGAACAATCCGACCGGCGCGACGATCGATAAGAATGAAATTCTTGCGTTCGCGGCAAAGAACAGGGACAAATATCTCGTAATTGATGAATCATTCATAGATTTCCTTCCGGACGGAAGAAAATCTCTCTTCACTGAAAAACTGCCGGACAATTTAATTGCCGTGAAGTCCCTGACAAAATTCTTCTCCCTCGCTGGCGTCAGGATCGGAATGCTTTATGCCTCCTCAGCAACTGCTGCGAAGATCGCAAAAGCGCGTCTGCCATGGAGCGTCAACGGACTCGCGCAGAAGATAATCCCCCTGCTCTACACCGATAGGAAATACATTGAGGATTCAAGGAAGCTCGTCTGCGAACTTCGCAAGGAGTTTGCTGCGAATCTCGCAAAGATATCCGGCCTGAAGGTCTATCCGTCCGCCGCAAACTTCCTTCTCTGCGAAATTCGCAAATCGAAGCTGGACGCGGACAAGCTCCAGAAGGAACTTCTCAAACGCGGATTCCTGATCCGTTCTTGCTCGAAATGGCAGGGCCTCGGTCCAAATTTCTTCCGCCTCGCCGTCCTCGACAAGGATTCCAATGAACTTTTAACTTCCCATATGAAGAATATTTTCACCTCTTCCAAGTTTCAAGTTTCAAGTATCAAGTATCGCCATTCCCCCATCATGATCGTCGGCACCGGCTCAGGTTCCGGAAAGAGTCTGCTTGTCAGCGCACTGTGCAGATATTTCGTGAACAAAGGGCTCCGGGTAGCACCGTTCAAGGCGCAGAACATGTCGCTCAATTCATTCGTGACAAAGGAAGGCGGTGAGATGGGACGGGCACAGGTTGTCCAGGCGCAGGCCGCGAAAATCGAGCCGCACACCGACATGAATCCGGTCCTCCTGAAACCTACTGGCGAGGCCGGCTCGCAGCTGATCGTCAACGGAAAAGCTGTCGGAAACGTGACAGCAAGATCATATTACGAGGAAAAGTGCGGACTTCGCAACGATGCCTTCAAGGCTTTTGACCGTCTCGCCGCAAAATGCGATCTTATAATAATTGAAGGCGCGGGAAGTCCGGCGGAGATAAACCTGCAGGACAAGGATTTCGTGAACATGGCGATGGCGGAACATGCAAAGGCCAAAACCATACTTGTAGCCGACATTGACAAAGGCGGAGTCTTCGCATCAATCTACGGGACGATCATGCTCATTCCCCCGAAACAGAGGAAGCTCATAGCCGGAGTCGTCATAAACAAGTTCAGGGGCGATGTCAGCCTCCTCCAATCCGGGATCGATGAAATCGAACGGCTCACAGGAGTTCCTGTGCTCGGTGTTCTGCCCTTCATCAAGAACCTGCGCATCGAGGAGGAAGATTCGATGGGGCTGGAATCCAGAAGGCAGACGACAGAGGACAGACGACAGCGGACAGATTCCGAAGGGCATCAACTGACACCTGACCACCGACACCTGACCACTCTTGATATTGTTGTCATCCGACTGCCGCGGATCAGCAACTACACGGATTTCCTGGCTTTCGAATCATTGGATAAGATCAATGTGCGATACGTGGAGCGTCCTGATGAATTTGGGACACCTGACTTGGTCTTCATTCCCGGTTCAAAGAACACCTGCTCCGACATGAAGTTCCTCCATGAATCCGGGCTCGAAAACAAGATCAGGCGTGCATATGCCTCTGGGACTCCTGTCTTCGGAATCTGCGGCGGTTACCAGATGCTCGGTGAGAAGATTTCAGATCCCCACGGAATTGAAGGAGTGCCATCTTCAGTAAAAGGACTCGGGCTCCTGCCGGTCGAAACCATCATCGAAAAGGAAAAGGAGCTTTCGCAGGTTTCAGGAAAAGTCGGAATGGGCCTTCCGTTCGCATTTTCCGGGACTCCGTTCAGCGGATACGAGATCCACATGGGGAAAACATCTCCTTTGAAATCAACGGATGACTGCGAAGTTAGCAGCTTTACCAAAATGAAACTGCCAAAGGGACACGCTAAAGCTGTGAACTCCAACGGCAGTTTCAAAGGAGTCGATGCCAAACAATCGGTACTGAGGATAACAAGCAGGCACGGCAAGGAGTTTTCCGGAGCCGATGGAACCGTTTCAGCAGACGGACTTGTCTTCGGGACTTACATCCATGGTATTTTGGACAGGCAGGAAATGCGGGATTCGCTGGTAAGATGGCTTTGCTCGAGAAAGGGGATAGATCCTTCGGAGATACTTGCCGGAGGCGCATACGATCCCGAACCGGTATTCGAGAGCCTCGCCAAACTCCTGGAAAAACACATCAATCTGAAATCTATTTGCCCACAAATCACTAAGATAAAGAAATCATCATATATCTCTCACTAAGCCACAAAGACGCAAAGGATAAATTTATTAAATATAATTTTCACCCTGTGCCCCTGTGACTTTGTGCGAGTCATGATTTAAGATTTCATCTGTGTCATCTGTGGGAAAAAGGATTTGAATGAATTTCGCAATTGACCTAATATTCGCGTTCGGCCTGGATCTGATGCTCGGGGATCCGGAATGGTTCCATCATCCTGTCCGTTTCATTGGCGCACTGATAAACTGGCTCGAAAGGATAACACGCAGGATTTTCCCCAATGAGCGCGTAGCCGGAACAATCACAGGACTCCTCACCGTCATTGTCTCAGGACTCGTTGTCTATGCTACAATCCGACTTGCGAATCTCGCAGATCCTGTCCTGGGAAGGATCGCCGGGATCGTATGGCTCTATCTGGGCCTTTCCGCGAGAAGCCTTGCGGATTCCGCACATCAGATATCGGATGACCTCTACCGTGGAGATCTGCCGGCGGCCAGGAAATCCCTTTCATGCATCGTCGGCAGGGACACGAAGAATCTCAACGAATCCGAAATATCACGCGGTGCAGTAGAGAGCGTTGCGGAAAACACTGTGGACGGTATCCTTACTCCTATATTCTTCGCGTTCATAGGAAGTTTCATGCCTTTCTGCGCGGCTCCGATGATGTGGGCGTTCAAGGGAATGAACACCTGCGATTCGATGATCGGACACAAGGACGAGAAGTATATCAGGTTCGGAACTTTCTCCGCAAGACTCGATGATGTCGCGAACTATGTCCCGGCAAGGCTCTGCTATATCCTATTCCCTATTGCCTCTCTTTTTCTAGGATATTCCCCGGAAAAATCATTTGCTGTCGCATTGCGCGACTCGAAGAACCATGACAGCCCGAACGCCGGGATTCCCGAGGCCGCAACAGCGGGCGCCCTCGAAGTCAGACTTGGCGGCACCACCTATTATGACGGCCTTCCCCATGAAAAGAGACCTTTCGGCGCCGAGTTCCTTCCGCCGGGCAAACTCCATATCAGGCGTTCGGTCCATCTGATGTGGGCAGTGACGGTGCTGATGATCCTGGCCATCATCCATGTGGGAATATTCCTTGCATAGATTAAACGCCTGCAACTTTCTCTCACAAAGGCGCAGAGACACAAAGTATTATAATTATGAATTCGTTAGTAGCCTGTCGCGCCATCTTGTCACGGCGTAGCCTTGGCGAAGCCGGAAGCTTCCTAGCGACGGCGGATTAACGTTGCAAGACGTGTGATATTGACGAAGTTAGAAAAACAGAGGATGAAATTAGTAGAATTGTAAAAGAATATATAAAAAAGGGATTTTACTTATGTATAGGACAATGACGGCCGCAATATTGTTATCAATGCTCGCGCTCGCTTCCTGCAATGAAAACCT
>Ga0209417_1007649_pt1 | contig 10278 bp, 5 predicted proteins | sample RifGroF2_FD_184002 | JGI IMG/M metagenome (GOLD analysis project Ga0209417, IMG submission 184002) | Groundwater microbial communities from Rifle, Colorado, USA - Groundwater F2 (SPAdes) (version 2) | ecosystem: Environmental > Aquatic > Deep subsurface > Groundwater | place: Rifle, Colorado... | reverse complement strand
CGGCTCTCGTCAATCCCGAAATCTTAAGTATGTGTGTGTGGTAGTCTTATATTTTGATTTGGGATTGACTTATTATTAGCCTAGAATAATAATGCTAAGGAGGCTAAGAATAACAGAAATCCCAATAACGACAGAAAAAATCGATAGGGTTATTATTGGAGAAATCACAACACTTGGACTACCGGGGATGCTGGCAAATCCATTAAAATTGTTTTGGATACTATGTTGTAATTGATTTTTCATTTTTTTATTGATGCAAAGATAGCTGAAGGAAGTTAAAGTGTCAAGTTTTCGGCTTCTTTTTTTTAACTTTTCTGGAAAATAATTAACGTGAGTGCATATCTTTCCATTAATAATTTAGTACAATCTCCCCGATGAGTTAAAAAAATAGGTTTTGGTGGAGTATCGAACGAATATTTGTGTAAAGGTGAATTTATGAGATTTGCTTAATCTTTGTCGATATTCTAATTTGCGTCAAATTTTCGCGTTATTTTCTTCGCTTACTGCACAAGTTTATAAATCAGATTCTCCTTTCGCACATACCTATTCCATCGTAGCCTATGATGAACAAACAGGCGATATGGGTGTCGCGGTACAGTCTCACTGGTTCTCGGTTGGAACAATGGTGACCTGGGGAGAAGCCGGTGTCGGTGTAGTTGCAACTCAGTCATTCGTTAATCCTGCATATGGACCTGAAGGTTTGAAATTATTGAAAGAAGGAAAATCTGCCGGGGAAGCTGTTGGAAAATTATTAGTAAGTGATAGAGGAAGGGAATTCCGTCAACTTGCAATTTTGGATGCAAAAGGAAATGTGGCATCCTTCACCGGTAATGATTGCATTCAACCCGCTGGAAATATTGCAGGAAAAAATTTTTCTGTTCAGGCAAATTTAATGTCCAATGATAAAGTTTGGCCGGCGATGGCGGAAGCGTTTCAAAAATCTACAGGCTCACTTGCCGAAAGAATGCTAACCGCACTTGAAGCAGCTGAAAAAGCCGGAGGTGACATTCGAGGAAAACAATCTGCTGCGATGCTCGTTGTTCGTGCAAAATCAACCGGGAAAGTCTGGGAAGATCGTTTGGTTGATATCCGTGTTGATGACAATCCCGCGCCATTAGTTGAATTGAAGCGACTTCTAAAAGTGCACCGTGCTTATGACCATATGAACAAGGGTGATCTGGCAGTTGAACAAAATGATATGGATTCGGCGATGGAAGAATATTCTTCAGCAATGAAAATGTTCCCGAACAATCTTGAAATGAAATTTTGGACAGCAGTTGCACTCGCCAACAAAGGAATGATGACAGAAGCGCTTCCAATGTTCAAACAGATTTTTAAGAAAGATAAGCATTGGAAGACTCTAACTCCGCGGCTAATCCCAAACGGATTATTAAGGGTTACAGATGAACAGTTGAAAAAAATATTAGCAAGTTAGAAATGGATGGAATCCCGAAAAGATTCTACAATAATTTCAGATAGTAAATGTATCCGGGATTTCAGTCTGAGAATTACTTAAAAATTGTAAATACTTTGCGGGAAGAATTTTCAAAGTGTAAATGAAAAGCCGTAGAGGTCAATCGACAATCATTACTCAATCAAATAATTCTTCCCATTGGCAAAGTAGAATACGGTCTAAAATTTTATACTCGCACTATATTTATACTCAACTTTCACTTCGTTCTCAAAATTGGCGGAGATAGCAGCACTGTCTTGTGCAGCCGCAAGCACTTTAAAAGCGACATAGCCGTCCATTGCTTTTATCACCCAAATGGCATTAGGAATCAATTTTACGGTTCCGCAATCGATATTTATATTCCATTTAGTGGTGTCGATTGTTGTAACTCCGGATAAATCTGTCGCCGTAACTTTATACATTTTACCTGAAGCAGGTCTAAACGCAAGGAGTAGGTCATAATAATTAGTTCCCGTTGTAGAATACTCACACCAGTTAATTACGTCGCCATCGACTTTGTTTTGATCGAGATAATTTGCGGCTGAGCCTGTAACGCCCTCAGAAAAATCAACTCCCCAATGATTCATAGTTAAAGTTTTAGCCCCGGTGGCAGCAGTTGTAGGATTACTCTCATCTTTTTTACACGACGAAAACATAAAAGTTACCCCAATAGCGATAACTAAAACACGAATGAGAACTTTCATTTGGACTCCTCAGAAATTATTAAATTATATTTTTAATTTCCCCTGAACTGAAATTCTTTATACATCAAATTCGACTTAATATATTATTTAGTAAAAATCATTTTTTGGGTTGAAATAATTGAACCGCTAGTTAATCGATAAAAATATATTCCACTTGATAATCCGGAAGCATTAAATTTAATTTCATAATTGCCTGCCGCTTGCTCTTCATTTACAACTTCTGTTACTTGTTTACCAAGTTGATCAAATATTTTCAACGAAACTTTGCTCGTTTTCGGAACTGAATATTTTATAATTGTTGATGGGTTAAACGGATTAGGGTAATTTTGTTCTAAACTAAACTGAATCGGAAGTTTGTAATTAACTTCTACGACTTTTGAATATTCAAACTTTCCATCGTTATCTATTTGTTTCAGTCTATAAAAATATTGTCCTTCTTCTATAGGTTGATCTGAAAATGTATACTCTTTGGGCGAGTTGCTGTTACCATTGCCGGTTACAAATCCTACTTTCGACCAGCTTTCTTTAGCTTGCGATCTTTCAATTTCAAAGCCGTAGTTGTTTACTTCTGTTGCGGTTTGCCAAGTTAGGACTACGTTCAGATCAATTGGAGTCACTGTAAATGATTTTAACTCCACAGGTAGTGGTGCATCACTTGGATATTGCCAGGTGAGAAAAGGGTATCCACTATTTCTACTTGTATTGATATTCCAAACCTCATTTGTGCCGTTTGCAGATTCTCCATAAAAATCCCAACCGGCATTTGTGTAGAAATTCGGAAAAGTGTGCGACTCTGTGGTCATTTGCTGAGTTGTTTTGCCCATTCCACCACTGCTGGCTGATTGTCCAGATTGAGTGATATCCCAGAAAGAATTAGTAATTGCATAATTACCGGTCACAATACTTTTCCCACAGAATCCCCCGTAATCTGCAGTTCCAAAAACTCCTCCTCTAGAAAAGCAATTAGTAATCGTTCCTTCATAATTTGCCCCAGCAAAACCACCTATGAATTGACTATAAACATAGTCTTTCGCCGGGTTACCAGTAACATTTCCAGACGCCCAACAATCAGTAATCACTGAAACTCCACTTATTGCATTAACAGAGCCAACAAAACCTCCAAATTGATCGTTCAATGCATTTAGATTCGTAGAATTGATGTTACCTGTTGCGTAACTTTTAGTTACACTTCCATAATTTAATTTTCCAACAAGTCCCCCAACATTGGAAATTCCCCCAACACTCCCAGTAGCGAAGCACTGTGTAATAATATCATCGGAACTATATGCAATTAAGCCCCCGACCTCAGAGTCTCCTGTTACACTGCCGGTTGCATAGCAAGACGTGATTGTTGAGCTACTGCTCATTCCAATCAATCCTCCGCTGGTAGAACCCCCAGTAACCATGCAGGTAGAATAGCAATTAGTTATTGTGCCACCTATGAGCTCGCCAACCAAGGTACCAACATAAGAGTTCCCATGAACAATTACTCCTTCTAAACCAAGGTTCTTTATTTCGGCACCACTACCTAGGCGCGAGAAAAGGCCTTCTTTTCCCATCGGGTAATTCGGATTTATTATTATATCCATAACTTTATGTCCGTCTCCATTATAACTACCTGTAAAGGGGCTGCTCCCATAACCAATTGGAGTCCAACCTTCTCCAGCAGAATAAGAATTTAAACTAACATCAGTCGTTTGAATGAAATGCGAGGTAAGGTAATCTCTAACCATATTCAGTTGGTTAGCAGTTGAGACTTGATAAGGATCTGCAATTGTTCCTGAGCCACCATTGAATTGAGAGAAAATTTGGAAATTCAATAAAAGTAGTAAGAAAAATGGGAATAATATTTTTTTCATTTATTAACCTAAAATTTAATAAAAATGTTTCTATTTCATCAGCAGCATCTTCCTCGTTAAAAAATCATTATCGGTCTTAATCACATAGAAATAGACGCCAGATGATAGTTTCAACGCAGCTGCACTAAAATCAATTTTATATGTACCGGGTTGTCGGTATTCATTTACTAGTTCTGCGACTTCATTGCCAAGCGCATCAAAAACTTTCAAACTTACATTCTGACTACTGACTAGTGAATACCGAATACTTGTTTCCGGGTTAAACGGGTTTGGATAATTTTGAGCTAGTGAAAATTCGGTTGGCATATTTTCATTTTCTTTTATTCCAACCAACTCTCCGGAAACAAATTTGAACGGAATGGAACGAATATTATTCCCCACCGAATCATTCTGATCGATGATGAAATAGTAAGTTGATCCTTTTATTAAATTTTCCAGCGTCAGACTATGAACTAGAAAATTTCCGGTTTGTTCCATCGCCTCGAGTGGATATCCATTCGTAGTATCATTTTCAGCATAAAAAATAAAACCACTTGACGGAACAGTAGTTTTCCATTCGATCTTTGTTTGCGTGCTATTTAAATTTGTGATAACGACATCATATATTTCAAATGCTGCCGGTGCCGATTGCCCAACAAAGATTTTACGTGATGGCACTCCATCAACTATGCATTGATACATGCCGTATTCATTTTCAGTTAATGAAGAATTAAAAGTAAGTTGATTTGTGGTTGCATTTGTAATGTTGTCTCCGTTTTTTTGCCATTGGTAAACTGTTCCAACTAATTCGGATCTAAAATTTGTTGCCATACTGTTCAACGGTTTATTTGTAGGAAGAAAAATATTCTGATCATGTAATCCAACCAAATTGGTACTGATAGCAGCATAATTACTATCATTTGTCAGATTCCCATAAATGTTCATGTTAAGGTAATTAGACATCCTCCCATGATTTGTAAAATTACCATAGGAGTTCAACGTAATAGCTGAGTTGCTGTGAGTTAAGGTATCTAAGTTGACGACCTCACCGTAGAAGTCTACGCTATTCCCTGTGAAGACTGAATAGCCACGAAGATTAACATCATATAAATCGCAATTTTCGTAATAACTATATATACCGCCACGCAAGTAAATCGAATTTCCACCACCATTTATTTTTGTTTTGATTGCCGCTGACTTACCGACTCTTAAATCTTGTAAATATAGAGTGTGCCCCAGTGTTAAATCAATTTCTTTAGCTACCAGGTGGACTCCTGCACCATTACCTCTTAAATAGAGATCAGATTCTGCAATTATTTTTCCTTCTTCAGCAAGAAAAGTGCTTGTGAATTTTATCCAATTTCCCGGTGTGGTAATTATTTGATGATCATTCGTTCCAAGGAAGGTTATAACCGGAACGCTGAAAACACCATTATTTGTAAAATTGTTGTGGAAAGTGAATTTCAACGAACCATCCTCAATATTCCCGTTATTGGTTAGATTACCAAGAACCTCTACAACCCAATTCCCAACTCCGACTGCAGTTTTTAAGGTATCTGCGTTAATAACTTCTCCTAACAACCTAACTCCTGCTCCAAAGAACAATTTCCCTTGAAGCGTTACATCCTGCAGATCGCAATACTCGAAATAATATTGATCCGTGTAAACGAGACCTTCTTCGTTAAAATAAATTGTATTTTTCCCTCCAATTACCTTGGTGCGTAGACCGCCGTTAATATAATAATAATCTTGACCTAATCTCACTTTGAAAAGATGCATAGAATAACCTGCCGTTAGATCAATCTCTTTTGCCACAATATTGCCGCTGCCACGCAGATAAAGATCACTCGCTGCAATTATTTTTGATTCCAAAGCAAGCAAATGAGTGTATGGATCAAATACGCTGGTTGGAGTTGTTGAAAGAAAATGATTTTCTGTACCGGTAAATAATAGATTCGCTTTCCAGTTTCCATTTAAATGCAGATCACCACCAATTTTGAAATCTGAAACGCTTGGACAATTAACATTTCCGTTAACCCATACATTGCCGGTTACTGTGAAGCTGCTCACCCAACCATCCAATAATGATCCGCCTTCCGAAATGAATAGATCATGGAGAGATGCCGCATCAAAATAAAGAGTTATTGGTCCTTGAATGATAGCCGAATCAAGTGCCCCGGGTACTTTGTATCCAATCCAGGAGGTCGTATCCTCCCAATTCCCACCAGTTGTAGTTGAATAAATTTGAGCGTTTACATTTTGCATAGCTAAAAACAAAACGATAATTAGTAAGAGACCTTTGTATGTTTTCATTTTATTCTCCGGTTTATGGATGATCTTTTTTCTAAACTGTTTATTTAATTACCTTTTCTCAAATAACTAACCTTCGTCTTAAAATGTTTTTACATCGGGACGAATTCTGCCCGGATACTCGGATCCACATTGTTTACAATATTTTGCATAAGGATTACTGATAGGGGCATGGCATGAAGGACATGATTCAATTAATTGCGTTCCGCATAGGGAACAGAACTTATCAAGTTCTGATTTGTGGCAGAAAAAAGTGCATTTGGGACACAGTTTATAAACCTGTTCGATTTTTATTGACTCGTTTTCCATTCTTTTATTTAATTATGATTAAGAACAATTTCATAAAAAAAAATCTCTCAGGTAATGATTCAACAACTATTATACCCAAAACTGTGTAGCTTCATTTGTTCGTAATTTTAATGTTTTGTTGGGATTAATGAATTTCGATCACTCCAATTTGAAGTGGAATCGGATAACATTGTTGCTCTGCGAGGTAACACACTTACCTGTTTCAGTTTTGAAATGCTTATATTTTAGTATGAGATTCAACGTTTTCATCTTACTGCTACTTTTTACCGGTAGCTTGTTTTATCCAAAATCGGGAAAGAAGTGGAAATGGGAAAAAGTTAATTATTCTTTTCCGGGGGATGTATATATCCTTAGTGTCGCGTCAGGAAACAATTTTTGGTTAAGAACTAAGGAAGGGAATCTCATTCACTATCAAAATGGGAAGACTGATACCTACAAAACAATAATCTCATCTGAATATTCTCGATTCCAATTTGCTGCTTTAAATCAAAATGAATTTCTTGCAACCGCGATGGACAACAAATGGCGCACCCACTTTTATCATTTCGCAGAGGGAAAATGGGAGAAAGACCCTTTTGTGTTCCGCTTACCCGTGCAGTCTTTAACCAAAATTAATAACAAAACAGTCTATGCAACGGGGAACTTTGGGATAATGTTGAAATATGAAAACAACAACTGGACTGAAATTAAAACTCCCTTTAAATCTCATATAGATTATGTTGACATGGCATCGCCAAAAGAGATTTTCTTATTGACCCAATCCGAAGGTGTTTATCTCTTTGATGGAAATCTTTTCAAACCTATTCCATTTGAAGAAAAGAATAAATGGGATGTTCAGGGCATCAGGATTCTTTCTGAGAATAAAATTTTTGTTCGTGATAGGAAACGAAAGATTTATCGCTACAAAGAGGGTAGGTTTATTCAAGACAATAATCCGAATGGTAAGGCACTCTTCGACAATCCTGCCAACCCGATTTACCATGCTGTAGTGCAAAAGACGGATCACCATAATGAATTATCCATTACGGTCCCATCAATTTATAAGTTTATTGATTCCAAGAGCTACCACAAAGATTCAATTCTTTTTTCGGAACGAGGTGGAACGATTTATCGGGCAGGAGTTACTAATAGCAGCTACTTTATTGATTTCAGTAAAGTATTAGGAGTTATTGGTGGGGATTTTACATCAAATTATATTACTGCAATTTATGATTTTGATAATAACGGTTTACTCGATATCATCTCTGTTAATCAAAGCCTGAATGAAAGTTTTACAATTTTTTATAACAACCATAATATTCCTTTCCGAAAAATAATTGCTCCTCCAATCAGCAACGAACAAGTCTTGGGTCCCTCGGCTGCTTTTCTTGATTACAATTGCGATTCATTTACTGATTTTGTTATCACCAGGTCTGACACGGGAGGAATTTCTTTAGATGTTTTTGAAAATGATAAGAAAGGAAATTTCTTCAAAAGAAAATCGGTTCCCTTGTCATTAGATAATAATCTGAATGCACCGGTTAATCTTAAACCGGTAGACTTCGATGCAGACGGGAAAATGGATTTAAACCTAACTTACTATTATGGTTCACTCAATAACCCCGGTTATGAGATCATTCTTAAAAATTCTTTCTTCAATGGATTGGGTGAAATAGATTCATCGTACAAAAAAATAACAAGGGCTTGGAATCGACAATCACTCTTTGCCGATTTTAATAACGATGACCGGATTGATTGGTTCATCGTTAACAAATGGAATAAAAATAAACTACTGATGAGGAAAGACGGGAAATTTATTGACGAGTCAAACAAAAGAATTCTTCCTTTAAAACTAAGTGAAACGGTGGGGGCGTGCGCTGCCGATTTTGATAATGACGGCGACCTTGACATTCTCGAAATTTCCGATCATTCGTTTCTCTCACTTTTTCAAAATAACGGGAAAGGATTTTTTACTGATGCATCGGAACAAGTTGGTCTGAATAAAATAGCTTTCGGCGAATCGATCCTTGGATTTGTTTCTGTAACCCTTGGTGATTTTAATAATGACGGTTTTACTGATATTTTTCTTTCCGACGCGAATAAAAAAAATCCCCGAAATTTTTTGCTGCTTAATCAACATGGGAAATATTTTATTGATCAGACGGAAGAAATGCAAATAGCAAAACCGGTTTTTCACTCTGCAATTGCGGTTGATATAGACAACGACGGGGACATTGATATCCTCTCATACGGAATAAATGAATATGCGTTATGGATCAATAATCTCGATAATAAGAGTTACCTGAAGATAAAACCCCGGGGTGTAATTGCAAACTCAGATGGCTGGGGAACAAAAATCTGGATTTATGAAGCCGGACATTTAAATGACCATCTATTTTTAAGGGGATACAAACAACTCGGCTCTGAGATATTCGGCGCCTCACAAAACTGCGAAAACATCGCTCACTTCGGTGTGGATCAAAATAAATTGTACGATGTAAAACTGAAATTTTATGGAGGAGAAGAGATCATATTGCAAAATCTTAAACCGGGAACAACCTATAACGTTAACGAGCTTAATGAACTTTCAGCTTTCTTTTATACTTTCCCCAGGGTGGTTGTGCGTGTTTTGCGGAGCAAAGAAATACAGAATTATATCCTCATCACCGTTCTCACTTTTTTCATCTTATATGTGGGGACAAAAAACGGTTTACATTATTATCATTGGAATACCGGACTCTCATTGGGATTTGTATCTTTAAGCAGCTCGCTTTACTGGTTGATCCTCTTGTTAACCATCAACTCCCCTTCTTTGTTTTTAAAATATTTTTTACCGGCGTTGATGTCGGTAGCAAGCATTGCTATTCCCAATCTTGTTTTTCTTTGGATCACTAGAAATCATGGGGAAGCTAAATCTGTAGAGAAATTAAAAGATGAATTGCTTGACGAACTGATGCAGTTTTCGCATGGGGCGTGGGCGCTCTCCAACTTGAATAGTCTTCACTTACTTTATGTTCATGCGCATGATAATTCAAATGATCCCCAATATCTTGAAACCATAACCGAGCGCAGAATAACTTTTAACGAAATGGTTCAACCTCGGCTTACAGCCATAATTGATTTGTCATCATCGATTAATTTGAAGAACGAGTACACCCAACAGTTGGGAAGTTCTTTGGAAATTTTAATTGATCCAAACACTGTGCAAGGTTTTTCCTCTTATAATGAATTTGCTGCGGCAATTGCTCTCATCAAAGAATCACTCATCGGAATTAAGAGGATTGTTTATACTTCTTTCTCTTGCGATCCAATCACCGTTATTAAAAACACTTGCAATTCGCTTGAAAGTATTCTTACACAAAATGATGTTGTTGTTTTGAAGTGTAAGAAGTATGAAGATGAGCATGCCGTCTTAATAAAAAATTATGAGCTTGCTGATATTCTCGATAATTGTATTCAAAATTCTGTTAGAGCTTTAAAGGATATCAAGGAAAAGAAAATTACCATAACGGTCTATAAATCGGCGCCAAAAATCTGTATCGATATAGCCGATAACGGTTCGGGTATTAGCAAAAACGAATGGGAAAAAATATTCGAAAGCGGTTATTCAAAGGATGCTAATACTGGTTTTGGACTGTTTGCAGCTCGGACAAAATTGAAAAAATATGGAGGAAGAATTTTTGTT
>Ga0209417_1007643_pt1 | contig 10287 bp, 33 predicted proteins | sample RifGroF2_FD_184002 | JGI IMG/M metagenome (GOLD analysis project Ga0209417, IMG submission 184002) | Groundwater microbial communities from Rifle, Colorado, USA - Groundwater F2 (SPAdes) (version 2) | ecosystem: Environmental > Aquatic > Deep subsurface > Groundwater | place: Rifle, Colorado... | reverse complement strand
TTGACGGGAGAAAAAAAGTGGTATTTGGATTTTGATAATACCGGTCTTGGGGATCAAGTAACGCATTATGTGGAAATCATAGATCCGGTATAATGAAACCTATCTTTTATGAGGTAAAAAATGATATATGGTGATTTGCTTTTTGAAAAAGATGAAAATTTGACTCGTCTCGCCAAAAACATTTTTGGAGAAGATTTGGTTTTAAACGCTTATGTTACTGCTTATAATTCTACATATGATCCCGCATATACCACCGAGCAGATGAAAGATGAGCACGATAAATTTTTATACAGCATTGAGGACGATATAAATATCGGCGCAAGGGAAATAGCCATTGAATTTGCCAGTGGAAAACTTGTCCAGATTGGCAGTAGCGAATGGGGTAGTATTGTTGACATTACCGATAAGTGGATGTAATTAGATAATCTTTTATGTAAAAAATATAGGAGAGTCAAATGAGTAAACCAAGTCCCTCTTTTTCTTTTAGTGGAGAAGTAAATGAGGCTTATATAGACGGCGACGTTTATCTGTATTCTATTGAAACCAATCAAAGATTGGGCTACATAAACATTAATAAAAAATCAAAAATGTGGTATGGCGTACCTACTGATGGCATTGGTCTGGGGTGGGCGGATGGATTTTTTATAGCTATGGGGTTATGCATCAAAGAATATGAATTTGAAGAATATCAGGGAGATTAAAAATGAAAAAATACGTTGTTCATTATCGAAAAAACGACGAAGGAAAAATTGTTGAAACAAATTTAGATCAATTTTTTAAAGAATTATTTTCCCTTTATGAAAAATATGATGTTTCTATTTCACATGAGGATAGTCATGGCGCCTTTATGCTTGATCACGACAATGAGTATAACCGGGATTGGATAAAAGAAGCGGGTATTTGTAGATGGCTTGACAAATACGGTAGAGATAGGGGAAACGATTCTTATTCTCTGCAGATATCATAAAAAAGGAGATAATATAGAACTTATACTATAAGGATGATTATTGCGCCGTCACCCAATGCGATTGCCTTGAAGCTATGGACAAAATGGCAGAAATGGGATTTAAATAGGATGTGCTTATGAAAATGGATAAAGTAGCAGATAGTGGCAATGACGAATTTTATACTCCAGCATATGCTATTTATCCTTTGCTAAAGTATATAAAACCAGGTAGCAGAATTTGGTGTCCTTTTGATACGAAAGATAGCCTGTTCCCTAAAATATTGGGAGAAAATAATACCGTTTTGTATACCCATCTGGAAGAAGGCAAGGATTTTTTCAACTGGTTTCCAAAATTTGAAATAGATTATATTATTAGCAATCCGCCGTATTCCAGAAAAGGCGATGTTCTTAACAGGCTCTTTGAATTGAATAAGCCGTTTGCTATGCTTGTCGGGGTTGTGGGATTATTTGAAAGTCAAAAACGGTTTAATATGTTCAAGGATAACGATTTTGAAATAATGTATTTCAATAAAAGAATTGCATATTTCAAAGACTACAATGAGCAGAAACCAAGTATCAATCCGCCGTTTTCTAGTGTCTACGTATGTAAAAATGTTTTGCCAAAACAAATTGTATTTGAGAACATAATGAAATAATTTTTTTATATTGTGAAATTGATGATGACGAGTCTAATTATATAAGAAAAGTTTGGGACGGCGCACATCAAGAACGGATATTATCTCTAAATGAAAGTGATAGTAATTTATATTATTCCTTGACAAAACGTTAGAAGTGTGTTATAAATAGGTTGAGATAATCAATTTCTGTAGAGGAGACCATATGACAAATCAAAATAATTTAGAATCCCAAAGATTAATTGATATTTGTTTTAGTTTAGTGAGTTGTGCGTTAGATCATGCCGATTATTGGAAAAATAAACCAATAGAAGAAAAAATGACATGGGTCTCTAATCAACTAAGAGATTGTGGGTTTGACACGATTCCCTCCGGAATGTCTTGGGGTGTTTTGAAAAAATGATAATGAAATCGCAGTTTTATTAAAGTAAAGATATATACAAAAATAAAAAAGGAGATACCATGGGAAAGGAAGCCGAACAATTTAATCATTTTCTAGATTACATAAACTTTAGCCCATTTTCAAGATATTCCAACTTATACAAAAATTACATTGACTATTGCGAAGATATTAATGCCAGCGATATTATGAGTAAAATAAAATTCGACAAAATTTGTAAAAATTTTGAAGAAGAAATAATCAAGGACGTATATAGAGCTTTTGGAATGGAATTCAAGGAATAAAATGAAGATGGTCAATAAAGAAGCAAAGGCAAGAGGTTTTAAAGACGCATCCTACTTATACCAATGTGATGTCTGTGGAGCAACTATTGATAACTTGGGAGGTCTCAATGTCGGTAATATTTCATATGGTTTGCCGATTGATCCACCACCCTATGATGTTTATTACAAAAAAGATGTGTGTTCATTGAAGTGCCTGAAATTAGAATTAAAAAACGCCTATTTTGGCGCAAAAGTATTTTTGACAAGAGATATGATTGAAAAGAGCATATAAGGTGAAAAATAATGTATACAGACAGAATGCACAAATCACTACGAAGAGAAACTGAGGGTAAAAAGAACCAGGTTGTAGATCTTCTCGACGAAATTGAAAGACTACAAAACAGAGAGGCGCCTTCTCGCCGACAATCTTTGGCGATGCCCGATGGCACAAGGTTGTTAGTAGGTGCTGACAGGAAAAAGCTGATTAAAAATATCAACTTATACTTTGGCACAGAAATAAAAAATATCAAAGAAATAAATTATGAAGATATGATGTGGTATTTAGAATGTGCGTTTTTATGGTATAAGATGGTTTGTGGAGCATATGAGGATTTTAAAGAATCCATACGAAGGACGGATGAATCATGAATATGGAAGAAGTAAATGATTCTAGATTTTTTTGTGAAAAATGCCATAAAAGTTTTTTTATATATGAGATAACTCAGATAGAAAATAATCCAGAAGCAATTTGGACGCTGGGAAAAATATATTGTTGTCCTTTTTGCGGAAGCAAAAAAGTTACAAGGTATATTTATCCGGACAGTGATTAGTTTTATTAGGAGACAGGTGTGACTTATTGGAATCATAGAGTTGTAAAAAAATATTACCCAAAAGATGATTATACTGAGTTTGCCATCAAAGAAGTTTATTATAATGACGACGAAAGTATTTATGCTTATATGGAAAATCCATGTAGAGTTACTGGCGAATCGCTGGACTCACTGCGATAATTTTTACAGCGATGTTTAAAAAGTTTGGATCAGCCCGTTTTGGTTGATGGAGAGGTTGTATTTGTTGACGACAGAGACAGTGAAGAAGATTGTGAAAAATTTGATAATGTTGAAGATATGATGAATTCTTTGGAAGATGATGAACAATAGAGGAGAAAAAATGAGCCCAAAGGCAAATGTCATGTGCTGTGAAGAATTTCGAAATGCTATTGACGAAGCCGCGTTCATACCCGGCGAGGACAGAGACGGAGGAGAAATTGGCAAATTCTATTTCGATGGAGATTGGCATTCGGAAACCGACGACTGGGGAGATGATCAAATAAGGGTATCTTTCCGGGTGGATTATTGTCCGTTTTGTGGTAAGAAGCAATGAAAAATATAGTAATAACTACTCCTGCAATTTATAATAATGAAAAAGTTGATGCAGTTTTAACCTTCAAATTAGATGATAATGACGATGTGATTTTAGACAGCGGCTCTGAAATAATCCGTATACCAAAAGATATTTTTATGCAAGCCGTCAAGGAGAAACTTCTTAAATTTACACTGCCTGTAAAAAAGGAGAAAAAAAATGAGTGATTCTACACTGCGGTTGATTATGTGGATTGTAATTCTGATATTAGTAAACGCGGTTTATAGTATTTGGAAAAAAGAAAGTAAGTTTCTATTTATTGTGAGAACCCTCTTGTTTGTATTAGGTGCTTTGCTGATGTGGTTTATTTGAGAGGAGAGTTGAAATGAAGTGTCCTGGTTTTTTGTGTGAGAACGGATATATCGTGTTTAGTAAAAAAGACCCCTCAACTTGGCGAGAATGGCAAGCCAAATACCGGTGTCCACTTTGTCGCGGTACAGGTCAAATCACTTTCTGGAGACATCTGTTGATGAAGTTGAGAGGAGAGAAATAAAATGAGCGAAACAGAATCGATTTGCCCTATTTGTGGGTCTAAAAGAATAATACACGCACGGCATGATAGCGATTGGGGCGGTGGTAACTCTTGTAATCTAGCAAACTCAGACGATTGTTATACGGAAGACGATTTGAGAGACGAAGAAAACGAACAAATTTACGGTGACATTGATATTTTTGTCTGCAAAGATTGTAATTGTATTTGGGATAGATATGACAACGATGCTATTACACGCCTCGCTATCCACAATGCTGAGTTAGAAAGTTTGCTACGGAAGATTTTTATTAGTGCGAATGATTCATATAATTATCCACTTAAAGAAATGATTAAAGAGGTACTGAAATGAGGGTTTGTACGAAGTGTAAAGGAAACAGTAAATATATAGGGAAAAAAGACTGTCCTATTTGCAACAATACTGGTCGCGTAACATTTTGGCAGTGGATAGCTGCGCATGAGGTTGAGGAAATAAATGAGAACCGAGAAGAAGAATATTTAGTTGCCGAGAACGCCAAGTTGAAAGAATTGTTACGAAAACTATTTGACGACTGGAATAATCGCGGAAACGACACCACCGATATTGATCAATATCTGGCGTGGATGGAGTTAGAGGAGATGCTGAGATGAGCGAGAAACAACCGACTAGAAACCAGCTAGAAATAATGATTGACCTCGCTGCGCAACAATTAGCAATCGAAAAAGAAACAATCGCTTCCCTCACGACCTCGCGCAACGCATTGGAAAAAGACAATAAGAAATTGCGGGATATTGTTATTGATTTCAACGATGCTTTTGAGCATTGTGTATTTGGGGTATTACCAAATGGAAATGAAGCGTGTGGATATGATGAAGGTAGAGTTCGTGGCGGCGAACTTTTGAATAGATTACACGATAGGTCTTTACCGTTCTTGATGGAGAGTGAGAAATGACAAACGAATATGACAAAATGAGAAAATGGAAAGAAGAAACATTAAATAGCCAAGAAAGCGATACTGTAAAGAAACTTCGCGCAGAGAATGCGCAGTTGACTGAGGAGAGAGACCGATATCGTAAATTTGGAGACGAGTTTATTTGGGGAGAAAATAACCCAGAGACCTATGAATCTGAGATGACGCAACTCCGCGCCGAGATAGATATGTATGACAGAACATGCGCAGAGGTACGAAATGAATTAACCGCTGCTGGAATACCAGAACTTACTGAGGACAGGCTTTATGTTGTTCCTCTTGCAAAACGAGTTCGTAGTCTTGTCGCCTTTCGTGACGCCTGGAAAAAGATGGCGGAGGAACTAGAGAATTATGCTGACCACAAATATTTATGTAATACTGGCAAACCTCACGGGATATGTAATTGCGGAATGTTACAAACCATTAAGCAGTTGATATCACTAAAAGAAAGCGGTAGGGATGATAACTAAAATTAAAAAAGTAAAACTCATTGTGGAAACAAGCACGGGCGAAGAAGTAATTTTAGTGGATAGCGAATATGATAATGCCGAAGTTTCTTTTGAGACAGGTCTTGAAGAACCTAGATTTCTGTCACCTGGAAGGTATCCTTATATGAAAATTCCCACAAAGACTTATCATATATTTATTCGAGATATGCCTGTTTGATTCCCCCAATAATTATTTTGAGAATCACTTCAGACACAATAAAAGACTGTTTCATTTGGAGAAAATATGATATATGTGGTTGCGGCCAATGAGCGAAGTTTTAGAGAATATTTAAAAGTGTTTGCAGACAATAACAACACTTTTAGATACGTGCGCGAGGATGTTTCCATACGAGGAGCGCATCCTGACGCGCCAGTTATACTATTTGAAAATTATAGGGACAATCCGAACTGGTTAGACATACGGCAATGGTTGAATGTTTTTACCAATATTTATGTTATTTGCCGTTATTGATTGGGCTTAGATAAAATCTTGATTTCATTAGAATGAGTGGTTTTAATGTTTATTAAAAGGAGGTAAAATGAAAAAAGAAATTGCATTTTTCAAAGACAAAAGATGGAAAAATACGCAATCAATAATTGCCACTTATCGCTTTTTTGGATTTACCGACGAAGAAATAATCACAGAGATGAAGAAAATGATGAACGCTAAGAAAGCCGACAGCAACGAATTGATCAAAGAGGAAAAATGACAACAGTTTATAAAGATATTAAATTTATAACACCGGAGTTCAACCGAGAAACACATCCTGTGACTTTGATTTATTACTGTGTAAATAATGATGATGAAACAATCGGTATGGCAAAGTGGTATGAACGGTGGAATCAATATTGTTATTTCGATATCTGCTTCGGAACATATACGCAAGATTGCCTAGAAGATATTGCAGATTTTATTAATCAACTTAATAAAACAAAGACAAAACCAATAAAGGGGATAAAATGAAAAATACTTACAATGATTTTCCCAAAGATTGGAAGAAAAATAGCCAAGCAGGTTTACTGCTTATTTCTGAAAAAAGTATGGAGTGCAGGGTATGTAAAAAGCCCGCAATAACCATGGAGTCTGTACAAAATCCAGATGGTGGAGAAATTTTTGTTTGCGCTAAATGTGCTGGCAAAATAACGGGTCGCTATTAGTTTTTACAACCGTACTTATATTAATCACCGAATAAGCGTGGTTGTAAAGAATGGGAAAGAGGAAAAATGACAGAAACAGACCGTGGGCTAACTATTAACGACCATCAGATTAGAGACCTAATGATTTATTATGCAAGTCAAGGTCGAGATTTTGAATTTGGATCTTTGTATCTCGTTCTGTACCCAGGAACTACTACTGATGAACGCCTACGTTGTGCTTATTTTATTAGATTGGCACTAGGAATTATTCTAGATAAGAGGAACACATATTAATGACAACATTTGATGAACAAACAGAAAAAGAAATTGCTATATTCTCTCTTACAGAAAAATATATTAAAACATTAAAGTGGTCTAAAGATTCTGATGATTATATCAAAACCTTGGTTATCGGAAATATTAGAGGATTTTTTCAATGGCTATATGCCAATGGATATATTGATGACAAAAATATTGTCGTAAATAAATAGGATAAAATTATGGAGGATAATCACATGCTGATAAAAATTGATGATAATTATGCTGTAGAAATTAAAGATTTAGATGAGCGCGAATATGCTATGCTGAAAATGTGTGAGATATATGAAAAGAATCCTTTTGGTGCTCCCAATCATTTACTTATGATGTTAGTGATTAAATTGTGGAATTATATTAAAGGATACAATGAATAATAAAAAACCATATAAATTATTTGTAGAAGCCACAGCTAAAGAAAACGCTGACTATACATTCACAATTCAACAAACAAAAGATATAATTAATATTGAAGTACCTGACAAAGAATATGCTCTACAACATACAAGGAAGGGCTGGAGATGTATTAGTTGGCACCCACATTATATTATGACAGATTGGGTAAAGACTAAGGATCAGGCGCTATTAGATGGGGATACTGCCATAATCGAATTTTATGATAGAATGAAAAAAGCCGGAGAAGCACTACGTATTGTTTATGATAGAATGGCGAAAGAGAGGTAAGATAATGAAGGCATTTTGCCCTAATTGCGAAAAAGAAACTGAATCAGAATTGACTTGTGAAGTATATTCTTGTGGTGAATGCGGTGAGGATAATGGTAACTATGAAAAACCGTCAACCAATCATTGGAAGACACAAGCATCGACTGAAGCAGAATATATTTTTGAATTATCATCATTTTTAAGCCACCTTATGGCTTTGGGATTGTTGCGCGGAAGTCCCAGGCTAACGCAACAGGCATTGGATTTATTAGATAAAACAAGGATTTTATAAAAATGAGACTAAAAGATTGGATTAAATCGCAACGCATCAAACCAGAATTTCTAATAGGTGAAAGAATTAGAATTATTGGTATTCCAGTGCGAGCAAAAGAACCTATAGAAACTATTTGTGAGGGCGTTGTTGAAAGCATTGACGAAAATATCATTCATTTTGAAGGCGGGGAATTGGTTTGGAACGCCGAGTGGTTTGATAATTGTCTGAAAATTCAAATCGCAGAAGATTGGATTTTGCCCTTGACAGAATAGCGACATCGTGGTAGCATTATACTAATCGCGATTATTATAAAGAGGATTATCTTATGACTAATTATCCGATAGGTGCCACCTGGAGGGCAGTAACAGATACTGGAAAAGTGGGTGAAATACGATTAAGTAACCGTGAATCTTTTATTGAAAGATGGGACTGGACTGTGCGTTATTCTGATGGGACGATATATGCGGCAGAATGGAATCCCACGTATAAAATGTGCAGAGAAGAAATTCCAATTTATAATTCGCTGACAAAAACTAAATTGCGATTTAGGAGAGTAAAATGAGAACAATAGAGACACAAATATATAATTTTGATGATCTCAGCCAAGAGTCAAAACAGGTTTCTATTAATAATATTTTAACTCTGTTGGGAAAATTATATGTATATTATATTGTAGAAGCCGGTATAGCGTCATCAGTAATTTTCAAAGATGGTATTTTTATTGAAGATATAGAAACTGCTTATTGGGCGTATAATAAACATATGGAAAAAGATGTTTCTCGCTTTGATTCTTTTATTAGCGATAAAAACACTCCAATATTTAACCAGTATTTATTAGAATGTGCGTATGATGCAATTATTGATATATGTAAGAAGTATGAATATTTAGTCGATGGAGAATTCTATTACGAGAAGGCAAAGTACAAATGAAAATTAAAGAACTGATCAAAGTTTTAAATGCATATAATCCAGAACTTCCGGTTTGTTTCTTTGAATCATCTAGGCAAGAATATTGTGAAATAGACGACGATGAGTCTAATTGGGTTGCTCGTGTTTGGGATGACGACCATCAAGAATGGATTTTATCGCTAAACGAAGGTAATGATAGTTTATTTCACGGATTATTATCTGGCCAAAAATGATAATCAGAACAATCTGTTGCGATATGGATAACAGTAGGTTTTGGATTTCAGATAAACTTTGGCATGAGCCAAAACATGCTGTCCGCGCCGGAAGGCTACAATACTTGGGATTTTCGGGCTGGTATCCAGACCAAGAACACAAGAAATTATTTGAAGTATTAGATGCCAAATTTCAGATTTCTAAAATGTATCCTGGCGAATATATGGAAGTTGAATTTGAAATAGGAGATGAATTATTATGAAAACAATTCATAATTATTATTCTAACATTCCGTGTATGGGCAGAGATTGTAAATTTTGGGGCGGAGAATACCAAGAAGAAAGAATTTATCCCAAAGGATATAATAAAGATTCTGGGATTTATAGCAAAGAAGGATTTACATCAATATGGCACGGCGAGCATTGTAATAGAAGTTTTGACTTAGGGTTGATTAGGCAAGAAATATATGAAAGAGCAGATAAAGCAAGCGATGATATTTATAAAGAAAATAAATATAAAATTATAACCACTATGATAAACAAAGCGCATCAGGCATTTAATAATATTGCAGATGAATGGAGACATATGAAATGTCCATTTTATGAAAAGGAGAATAATATATGAATAAAATCACAAGCAATCCTCCGCTAAGAATGATGTCTGATGCGGAGTTCGCTAAATATCACGATGACAGATTTGCGGAATTACCAGATTGGATTATCGAAAAATCAAAAGAGGCGTTGCTATATAATATCAGCCAAGAAGATATTGATATAATAAAAAAAGAAATTGATCAGAATGGCTCAACATGGTGTTCTCCGTATCATTCTTGGTGGGGTATGAAAATCAGGAATTTACTTCGCGACAAAGTTTGTCGTGACAGCGAATTGCCGGTTCAAAACTGGGATGATTATTATGTCACATTAATTGAATATGCGGTTGGCAAAAGAAAATCCAAAAGAGCATAATGAAAGTAAAATTTTATCTACCGGAAAGGATCATATATGTGGATGCAAGAATTAAGAGCGTATTGTCCTCAATGTGAAAAAGAACAGGTTTTTACTTATGAAGTTTACCTAAAAAATATTCATGGGGGCGATTATGAATATGGAACGTCGCCAGGTTGCACGATTGAAATTGAATGGACTTGCGAAGAAGGGTTCGTTATAGAAACAAAAGAAT
>Ga0209417_1007641_pt1 | contig 10289 bp, 20 predicted proteins | sample RifGroF2_FD_184002 | JGI IMG/M metagenome (GOLD analysis project Ga0209417, IMG submission 184002) | Groundwater microbial communities from Rifle, Colorado, USA - Groundwater F2 (SPAdes) (version 2) | ecosystem: Environmental > Aquatic > Deep subsurface > Groundwater | place: Rifle, Colorado... | reverse complement strand
GAGTTTCGGCCTGGTCACCTGTGCAGGACGTTTATACAGACCAGGCTGGGTCTGCATGGACGACTAGCTCATGGACAGGTGAAGCGGAGGGTGGCGAGTCGTATTCACCGTTTGGAGCTACCACTGGAGCCGACGCCTTGCAGGGTCCTCGCGCCCTCCTCCGCGGCGGCGGCTGGAACAACTCGACTTACGCGGGTGGCTGGTCGGTCAGCGGCAACAACTCGCCGCGGCTCGCCTTCAGCCTCATCGGTTTCCGCTGCTGCTCCTAGTTTCTCTCCTGAAATCTGTAATCTGACAATCCGTAATCTGGACTTAAACAATGGCAGAAAAACAACATCTCATCATTCATGATCGGTTGTATCAGTTTTGTAAATGGCTCTATCCTATTGTTGCCAACTACCCCAAAACTCAACGTTACGTGCTGGGTGAGCAAACACAGAAACTGGCGACAGATATCATGTTGGGCGCAATACAAGCCAACGCAGAACAAAGCAAAACCGCCACACTGGCTGACCTGGTCGTGAAGTTGAGACAACTAAAAACGCTTATTCGCCTGGCGATGGAGCTTAAGTACATTGCCTTCCGGCAATATGAATACGCCGCCGGACTATTAGACGAAGTCGGTCGGCTGCTTTGGGGATGGTTGAGGGCCACGCTTGATAAAAGCGTTCCACACAACTATTACCTGGAGCATGCTGTATGACTGGGGTCAGGACCTTACGCGCCCTCCTCCGCGGCGGCAACTGGAACAACTCGACTAACGCGGGTGGCTGGACGGTCAACGGCAACAACTCGCCGCGGAACGCCAACAGCAACTTGCACTGTGGCGGGAAGCCATAGTAATTTTCTTGCATGGATTAGGTCTTACCCTCAACCCCACTCGTACAATATTGAGCCCGGTTAGCGCCGGCATCAATTGGCTTGGGTTTCGAGTGTTACGACCTGGAGTTCGCCGACTGACGCGTCGCAATGTGATCCGAGCCGCACGTATGGTGCATCAATTAGCTTACTTGTATCGCATTGGCCGCAAGGATGCGGCGACAGTAAGAAGGCACCTAAAATCGTGGGTAGCACACGCAAGTTATGCGCAGACGTGGCGCCTTCGCCAATCCTTATTCAACAATGTGAAATGGAGCGTGAAATGAACATCGTAATACTACTGGTCGGGATTTTAGCGACTTATCGTCTGGCGCAAATCATAGGACAAGACATGATCTCTGCGCCGTTTCGGTATTGGATTACCAAGCAAAACACCCCGCCCGAAGAATTATCATTTTTCCGAAGATGGGCGTCTCTCGGCGTGACGTGCGTTGTCTGTGTTTCGGTTTGGGCTGGTGTTGGTATTGCCGTTATTCTACATGGAATCACGGCGCAGGCAATTATATATGGCTTGGCTTTCAGCGGCGGCGCAGTGGCGCTCGGTGGGTGGCTGGCTGCACAGAATAGGAGCAAAGAATGATTGTCATTTTCGATAAAACTTCGGGGAGGCTAATGCGTTTTCAGGTCGGTGTATGTTTGAACGCAGACACATTTGAAACCGATGGCTTTCTCAACGTTTTACCAGGCGGTAAATACGACAACCCGCCAACCAGCCACGGTGTCTTTAATCTGGACGAAAACACAAGCCCGGTGCTGGGGAATGACGTGGCGAAGGCTATCTATAGCGAGAGCGGCCGGTATTACATTTCATACATTAACGGCGTGCCGTCACTGGTGGAGAGTATGTGATGACAAAAAAGATCGGTAAAACCAAACCGTCGGACAAAGTGCTGCCAACGCCAGTGTCCCTGCTTGCGCAGGTTGATGCTGCCAAGACGGTTGATGAACTGAAAGCAGTCATTGTTGCCATACTAAAGAGGATAGGCTATGCCTAATACAAAAATAATCGGACCTGATGTTTCGTTTTATCAATATAAGTTCAAGGATTTGACGCTTCGAGAAGTCACTCAATATATTGACTTTTCCAGGATGCGAACCATGACTCCCGCTGTCATCATTCGTGCTGGACAGAACCTTTGGCCTGACAGGATGTTTAGTGTCTCATGGACAAATGCAAAGCGGGCAGGAATGTATCGAGGCTCATACTGGTTCTTTGACAGTCGGGCCGAACCAAAACGTCAAGCGGAGCTGTGGGTGAGTCTGCTTGGTGATGACTCGGGAGAGTTGCCCCTGTTTGTAGACCTTGAAGAGAACTATAATGGTCTATATCAAGGATGGGAGAACTGGTACACTTTTATTGAACGTCTCAAACAACTTTTGCCAGGCAAGGAAATCCTTATCTATACTGGCTATTATTGGTGGTTCGAGAATACAATTGGAGTAAGCATACCTGCGGCATCACTGGATTATTTCAAACAGTATGATTTATGGATTGCAAACTACGGAGTGTCCAAGCCGCTAATCCCAAAGCCCTGGACTGACTGGACATTGTGGCAATATACGGACAATGGAATTGGTGCAGATTACGGTGTAGCCAGTGGAAACATTGACCTGAGTTATTTCAACGGAAATGAAGAGGAATTTCGTAAGAGATTTATGTTATCCAACCCTGCTATTGGGCAGGGAATAAAAATTAGAATGTTTGCGGAGGCAACCATGAAAGGTGTAGCAAAAGCAGGAACACAGAGCAACATTAAGCCAATGGATGGGAGTGCTCAACTGGCAACTCTCTTCGGCGGACAGTACGTATATGGTGAAAAAAGTGTAGCAGGGACGGATATTATAAATTTCTCCCACTACTACAAAGCTGATAAAACAAAAGTCCCGTTGGCAAAACCTTGTAAAGTCACAACAGCCAACTTGATTTTGAGTAATGAGATTGAACCGCCTGGAACTGAGCCACCCCCCACACCAGAACCAGAACCAACCCCCGAACCCCCACCAGTTGAAGAACCCATCAAGGAGTTTCGAGAGATTGAGTTTACTCAGAAGTTTGTCTTGGTGAATGGTGAGGAAGTCCTGCGTGTCAGAGTCATGAACCCAAACCCCACAACCAAAGTTGAGGTATTTGTAGGTGACGGCATAAACCCGGATGTACAATGGTTCAGATCAGGGTAAGACTCTTTGCAGGGGACAAGCAACCGCCCGTAGAGTTTGTCCGCAGGGATACCGGGTTGACAGTACCTGCTGATGGTAAGCGGTATGGGATTGTGTTGCCTGATTACGAAAGTATAGAATACGATTATCAGCCCCGGCAAATAGCTGGAGGCAATACATTTCCCGACTACGCAGTACCTGCCACTGAAAAGGGTCGCCCAAAGTTTGAAGGTCAGAATTACGAATACATAAACCTTCCTCCCGTGTGGCATGGATGGCTTCATGGTTTATTCGATCACGTAACAGAGGGTCGTTTGCCTCGTGGAAAGATAGAGTATTTCTATACTGAAAAGATCATTGATAAAGTAAAAGTCGAAACTCGCATTCCGTGGGAGGAACGTGAACGGTATGATAAGTACGGTACGATCTATGCGAAATTTACACCGGGCAGCCTTATGTTTGCGTATGGTGATTTTATTAAAATATCCCGTGCGATTACAGACGGACATCCTGTAGAGCGTAATAGGTTCGATGCTGTCACAAATCGTAATCCTGGACAAGACCCGTATCAGTGGAATTGCGCGATTGTCCTGCGAAACAATCTGGTCAGACTTCTTGGAACTGATGATAAGTATTGGGCAGTCGAAACTTATAACTTTTCCAAATCTCCGCCGACGTATGAACAGGCACTTCAAGAACCCTGGAGATTGCATTGGGCTACCGAGCAAACAACGGTAAAACTTCCCAATGGAACCTGGGTAATTTCGGGATGGCCGCAATTAGAAGCATGTCTTGACTTGCTTCCTCCGTATAATTTTCCCAAGTTGGGTACTCCCTATCCCTATGGAACGCGAGATGGGATTTCGTACATTGAAAAGAGATCAATCAAGTTAGTAGATAACGGCGCAAGGTACAGTCCCTACAATTTACCCATCTATTGAGTCTTTATGTCCCGGAAAGGTATTAGGTAAACAAAAAGAACCTTATGAAAAGCTCAGAGCGTTTAGATCAGCTTGAAAAAGACATAATTGACCTTGTTGCAACGGTCAGGAGTTTGGCGTCCGAGGTGGGTTTTGTGAAAACACTTACCAAAGAGCATGATGATATATTGATACGCGGCAGTGGCGGCAATGCACCTCTAAAAGAGGATGTTCACGTATTGACCGAATTCATGAAGTCCATAAGGTTCTGGGTGACAACTCTTGCCATCACTTTTATTGGTCAGTTTGTTGCAGTTGCTATAACCACGATTATCACCATAATACAGGTTCTACCCCTGCTCAAGAACTTGGTAGAGAACAGCAATTAGGAAAAAAGCTAGATGGACAAACAAAAAGAGATATGGTCTTTTGAGTCAATGAAGGCTTATAACGACTCAAAATTGGATGAATTGAACATTCGTATTGAACAGGCGCGTCTCTCAATGGAAAAACGGCTTGATTCTATGAATGAATTTCGAGAAGCATTGCGTGAACAATCCGCCAAGTCACCTACACGCGCTGAGGTTGCTGTGAAATTTGAATCTATTGATAAGTCGCTTGACGAACTAAACACTTATAAGGCCATTGCAGAGAGTAAAGCGGCAACGTGGCTTGTTTGGGTTGGACTCTTTTTCACAGGTGCTTCGTTTTTCTTTTCGATAATAGGACTAATTTTAAGTCTATATGCAACATTCTGGCTGAGATAGGACTCGAATGAATGACATAAATGAACATGTTGGGAAGTTTCACAACAAAGCCGCATTAATAGTCTTGGGAGGGCCGTCTGCTTTGGGTTGGAAGGAATTGGCAGACAAGATCAAGCCTGATGTTGTCTTGGGTGCAAATGGGGTAAATTCCATGATCCCTGATTTGGATTATTGGATGTGCATCGAGAACATGCGAAGGTCTGCCAGCCTTGCCCGTAAAGGTGATTCCTATGGCAAGGCCATGATGGAAATGCTCAATCGTACCGGCCCGAAAGTTCGGCTTGTGTTCAGGAAAAGCGTCGAGCTTTTGAAGAATCTAGATAATGTAATCTCTGTCTCAAAGCGGCCCATGTTCGAACCGGATGCCGTGCCGGAAGACTTCTCGTTTCGCCATTATGGTGCCGGCTATATCAAAGGTTCCCCAATGAAAAATAAAGATGCCATCGGAGAGCTAAAACTCGCCGTGGGAACTGTTGGGCTGCAACTGCTTCATCATGCAGGCATCCTGGGATGCAAACAAGTGCATACCATAGGATATGATCTGCAATTCCGTGAAGGACAGGATCATCATGCCTATAAATATCCATCCTATCAGCCGAACGTATATTTCAAGCCCAAGAACTTTACAGAGCATCTTGGAGTGAATACCATGTGGTTTTGGATCGAGACAGCGCAATTCTTGCTTGCCATCAAACCACAGATGGACAAGGTGGGTCTCGAATGGGTGGATCATTCAGATGGGCTGTTATCCAGAATGGGAATGCAATAAAATGAATAACATCAAGGATGGAAGTGTTTTTTGCTACAATCATCAAGGCAAGGGTTCTGCCTATGTCAAAGCCTTGAATGATGCCGGCTTTCGTAACGTCGCGGCATCCCAGGCCCAGATCATCCTGATTGACATAGATAATCCGGGCAGGGTAAATACGCTCATCCCAAAACTAAAAACAGGCGCATCAAGGTTATTCATCTATCCCCATGCCGCAAGGCCGGGGATCGCCTGGGATGGATTATTCCCGTCCTCCCCATATACAACCGCCCAATTTGTAGCAGCGGATGGGCACGTAGATATACTGCGTGCCTACGGCTATTCCAAGCCCCTGCATGTGGCGGGCTGGTCGTACTCACCCATAGAGTCTTTCAAGCCCTGTGAAAAGCCACACAAAATTTTATTCGCGCCGATCCATCCCACCCGCAGCGGATTCCTTTCAAAACTAGACAAAGACATCAACGCAGCAACCTTTTCCAGATTGTTGAAACTAGCCAAAAATGGGGACATAGTATTGACCGTGCGTTATATACGGGGAATCGAGGGAAACGGCCTGACAAAAGAACGATATGTAACCTATATTGAAGGAAAAACAAACCTGAATTTTGAACATGCACGGCGGGCCGACCTGGTTGTAGGGCACCAGACCTACGCCTATACCAGCGTGGCATTGGGAATTCCCACCCTGATGATGAGTGAGGATACCCCACCACGGAACGGCGGAAGCGAGGACACGTTCAAGTTCGTCAGTTCGTGGGAGAAATACAGGGATATACTCATGTATCCATTGGACATCCTTGCGGTAGATGATACACTCGGACTAATCAGGGCGGCGGGAAGATCGGATGAAATGATAATGGACTGGAGGCGGAGGATCATTGGAAAAGAATTTTGCCCGTCGCAGGTAGTTGAAGCAGTGAAAAGTTATTTATAAACAGGCATGTGCCTGTCAAAGAAAAGGAGAAAATAAATGTCAAAGATATTCACACCCATCGTGATCGTTCTGTTCATTGCCGCCCTGTTCATCCAGCCGGCCCAGGTCGGGCTTGGACTGTCCGAGACGGCAGAGCCGACTCCCTTCGCCATTTTAAATTCGATCTTCACCGCGCTTATGGCCTCGGTGGGAGTCGGATCAGCCCTGTCATTCCTGATCCAGTTGGGAAAGATGTACCTGCCCCAATACTTCCCTGACGGTAGCGCGCAAAACTGGAGGCTGGCAAGTATATTGATCCTGGCATTGGCTATCTACTTCGTTCCGTTGTGGTTCCCTAACGCCGCGGAATGGCTGGCAGTCATCAGGCTCGATCAATTGGCGCAGGACTTCGCCAACTTCGGCGCATTGATTATGCCGTTGTTTGTGTGGATGTCGGATCTGATTTCCAGGAAGTTCTATGCAAACGTACTGCGTGGGTCATTCGTGGGTAAGTCTCACAGCATTGCCGCCCATGATGCAAAAGTTGCCGCGGCTAAGGCGGCCAAGAAGTAGATAACAAAAAAGCCCATCGTCCGCGCCGGATGATGGGCTTATATTTGAAGCATGAGATCGGGATGTGAAATCAAGGCTTCGGGTGGCGTGCTATAGCTTGGACAGGGGCGCGTTTCCATACCCTCATTATACACGGTTTTAGACAACAAAAAGACCCCTGATGGGTCAGGGGTCTTTTTGTTGATAGTTTTCCTTCGCCAGGACGGCGCACTGAGCGCATGGAAATAATACTTTATGGATTTCACACGTCGCGTTAGGATTGGGTATTACTTTGTATGGGTTTCGCGTTTGATTGAGTTGAATATCAACATACAAAACCTCATTGGTGACTGGGTCAGGATATAGCCTGATTACCATGTAATGTGCAAGAGGACGCCCCTGCCTGTCACACAGCATACCAACATCCCCAACCGCATCCAGATGCGGGTAGTTTGTTTTCTTCCCTGCAAGAATATCCCCAACCACATAAGGCGGGTTTGAGGTATTTGCATTGTGCGTAGTCATATTACCTTGCCCCTTGATTTTTAGACCTGCCCCAAACGGGGAGATAGAGTCCAAACAGACAGCCAACCCAAAACGCCAGTAGATTGTAGGCCAGATACCCAACCAGGAACATTGCGAGAAGTTTTATGAGTTTCATTTTTTATCCTGCACAAAAAATAAACGGGCAGACATTGTAATGAAATGACAGTCCGATCAACAACCACGGCAGGGCAAATAAGAGTCCATGAAGTATGGGGTAATCCCGCTTCACAATTGCCACAGGTATACACATTACATCAGCTAGGACAAGAATAATATATAGATAGGTAATAAGCGGTACTGGCATTATTTAGCCTCGCATCCATAATCAGCAGAAGTGGTTTGATGGATTATCCTTTGGGCAGATGCAGCAAGATGGACGATCCGTAAGACTCTACCACTACGGGCGGGCGCTGTGTGGACTGACCGGGTTCGCAATCAATCAGGCCGTCAAGGATGATGGCAAGAATGAAGAGATGCACCCAAAGTATCTCCACTAGATTTATGAACTGGTTACTCATCGCACTCCTCGACATAATCCGAGTATACATAGCCTTCCTCGCCGTTTGCCAACACCCTGAGCCAATCGCCGTCCACTCCCAAGACCTGGATCACCTGCCCATCCGTCAACACATCTATTTCCGGGTAAGTGTTGGCAGGACCGGAGCGAAGTCTGAGTCTGCCAACACCTGCCTGGCCAGCGCTTACAACAGCCTGACAGGTGTTGGCAATAGGCGGAGTCGGGGCAGATAAGGACCCGGGTGTGGCGTATTCAAGGGTTGGTGTTGGCAGGGATGCGGAACTCCCAGGTGCAGGCGTGGCCTTCGTACAGGCTACGCCTGCCAACACCAATATAAAGATTGCCAACAGTGAATTACTCATAGGTTTCATGTGACTCCTTTCCTGCCAGCATTAGCGTAGCTTCAAGTCCTCCGTCCACAAATCCAGGGACATGCACAATTTGACCTCGTTGCTCTTGCGGGATCTGACTTTCCTCATGAAGCCGGCTGACAACAGTTGATTGGCGGCGGCTCTCAGGATTGCCGCGTTTTGCTCGTCTACGTCTCTGATATTCGGAGACATCGGAGGCATAGGCGTCGTATAAGGGGTTGATGCGTCCACTGAGATCGCGCCTGCTGATGGTTTGTAGGGTTGCCCTGCTGCGGTCCTTCCAGTAGGCGCGCCGGCGGACAATTGCAGGATTGGGGCGGTCGGAGCCTTGAAATTGGACTGTTTCATCGGGGCGGGTGTTGGCAATTTCTTCTTCATCGTCATTCTCCTCTGCCAACACTAGGGCTGAGGTGTTGGCAGTTTGGTAGGGTTTGCCTTACCACTCCCCTTGGTGTTGGAGGGATTGGGACCGCGCTGCCACCAATCACGCAGGGCTGTAAATGGGTTTTTGAGTGTTGGCAGGCGGGGATTGCCAACACTACCTACCCTCATCCCGCCGAAGAGTCCGGCAGGCGCCGATTCCACCAATGCGAAGGCGATGAGAAGTCCGATCATGATGGAAGGCAGGCCGGGCACCAGCCACGTTACCAGAAGTTGAATTTCTGCCGGTTGCTCAGAGAGCGTATCGCGTACCAACATCCCATCAAATATCTGTGCGAATGTGGACAGGATGAACGGGGAAACAGACAAAATAATATCCCAAAGCCATTCAACCAGGTTACGGGATGGGCTGACCCAGGTTTTGATCTTCATAATGACCATTACACCCTCGATCAGGAGGGCGGAACCCATAGCCCACCAGCCGGCCATATCGGTATAACCCATGAATTCGTTGGGGGAGAAGTTGGTAAGCAGATCCACCGTTTTGGGAAACATCATCATTGCCCCCCAAATAAACGCAACCAGGCTGAGGAGTTGAATACATCCCCGCCCGCTGTTTTCTGTTTCTAGGTTGTTTGTCATGATGTCATCCTTTCCAAAAGAAAATAAAATAGATAGTCAATCCACTCAGAACCAGCGCTATGGCGCAAATCACATAGATCAGGCAGGTTCCGCCCGGTCCGCGCAGGAAATTCATAAAACCTCCAGTCTCGTATCCCTCGTCATTCCATATCCATACCAGCCATTTACTATTTCGCGCGACTCGAAGCACCTGCGGGGCGGTCGTGGTTGATACGGCTTGAGGGGAATAAACATAGCAAGCCACAGGGGATCGCGGAGCGGGGAGGAAATGAATTTCACGCAACCACCAGGCGGCGGATGCCGGCCAGGACTTCCTGTTCCTTGACTTGGATTTTGTCCTGTTTCAATCGCTCGACGATCTCAGCGATGGTGATTTTATAGAAGTAATCCAGGGAAAAGGAGTCCTCAGCGACTCCTTTGTTGGAGCGCAACCAACGGACAAGCAACTTACTTTCAGCGTGGGATAACGGGCGGTCTGTTAGCATATTTTTATCTCTCTTTCTGTGTGTGTTTTTCCCTATTATACGCAAGGGGGAGGCGCTTGTCAAGGTTTTACAACAGAAAAGCCCGGCAGGATGCCGGGCCAATCCCCCAAAACGCCTCACAAGGGGAAAAAAACAGGTTGATTCCGCGATTTTGAGCGGGATTGGGGCATTTATCAAGGGGTAAGCACCATGCCCTGTTTTTTCATCATTTCGATCTCAGGGCGATAGAGTCTCAGATAGTCAATCCACAAGTCTACATGGCAGGGGAGAGTCCTGGGACAGAAGCAGGATAGATGTCTATAACCACTCAGGGGCAAAAGATATTCCCTGACGAATCGATCCACACCCATATCCCTCAGCAGAATTTCAAGGCTCATGCGATTCAATAGC
>Ga0209417_1007638_pt1 | contig 10292 bp, 9 predicted proteins | sample RifGroF2_FD_184002 | JGI IMG/M metagenome (GOLD analysis project Ga0209417, IMG submission 184002) | Groundwater microbial communities from Rifle, Colorado, USA - Groundwater F2 (SPAdes) (version 2) | ecosystem: Environmental > Aquatic > Deep subsurface > Groundwater | place: Rifle, Colorado... | reverse complement strand
AATAAGTTAAATTATTTTCTTTAAAAAACCGGTTTCACTTGTTATATTTGGACTTTAATAAACCGAAGGTTGCATGAAACAATTAATTGAGATCACCGCGGGAAAACCGATATACGGCGGAAAGTGCCTGTCCGAATATGAAGGCAGAAAAGTGATGCTCGAGAGAGCGCTGCCCGGCGAAAAAGTTCTCGCTTATGTCAAGAATAAGAAAAGCGGATACATCGAGGCAGTGGCTAAAGAAATACTCGAGAAGTCTTTGCACAGAAAGGAATCAGACTGCAGGTATTATCCGACCTGCGGGGGCTGCAAGCTGCGTGATGTGGAATATGACTATCAGACTTGGATCAAGGAAGAGGTCGTTAAGGACTGCGTACGCAGGATCGGCAAGGTGACGGACTGCGAGATGCTTCCGATCATAAAATGCGAACTGCATAATAATTACCGTAACAAGACGGAATTCACATTTTCAAAATTGAGATATTATACCGAAGAAGAAAAAGATTTGGAGGAGGAAGGATTCACGCTCGGATTTCACGCTCCGAAATTCTTCAGCAAAGCCATCGATATTGACCATTGCCACCTTCAGCCCGACCTGACGAACAGGGTCTATCACGCACTCAGAGAGAAACTGAAAGCTTCAGGGCTGGAACCTTACGATGTGGTTAAGCACACAGGTTTTCTAAGGTATCTGATCTTGAGAAAAACGAATGCCGACGAGATAATGGTCAATCTGATAACCAAGGCGAAAAGGTTCAACGAAATAAAAAATGTGGCTGACGAAATGTGCGCGGAATTCCCGCAGATAGCATCATTTGTGAATACGATCAATTCGGGTCTGGCTTCAACCGCATTCGGCGAAGAAAGCATTCTCATCAGGGGAAGTGAAACGGTGATCGATACTATCGGTGAATTAAAATTTGAACTCAGCTGCAATACGTTCTTTCAGGTCAACCCGGAACAGGTAACAAAACTCTACGATAAAATAATAGAATTTTCAGATTTCAGCGGCAGCGAGACCGTGCTTGACCTTTACTGCGGTGTAGGCACTATTTCTCTTTACATAAGCCATAAAGTTAAAAAAGTAGTCGGGTTCGAGCTCGTAGATAACGCTGTGGAGAATGCACGCAGGAATGCAGAACTTAACGGTATAAAGAACTGCGTATTTTTCTCAGGCGATATGATGAAGCTGGCAAAAGACGGAGAGCTTTTCAGAGAAAAATATGATATAATAATCACCGATCCTCCCAGGGACGGTATGCATCCAAAGGTAGTCGAAGCTCTTATAGGCTCAGGAGTACCGAAGATCGTTTATGTATCCTGCAATCCGTCAACTTTCGGGCGCGATGTACAATTACTGGAGGAAGGCGGCTATAAACTGCTGAAAGTTCTGCCTGTAGATATGTTCCCGCATACCTTCCATGTTGAGACTATAGGGCTGCTGGTAAAGAATAATTAAGGATGTTCTGAAATGGCAATGTCTGTTCATACGCAGAAATACCTCGAATACAAGCAGAAAGGCCTGAAACCCGATTTTCAGACAATTAATAATATCGAGAATTCAAAGCTGATATTTTTTACGAAGCTCTTCGCGACTGTCGCGCTTTTGGACAAAGAAGTTACCGAGGAAGAACATTCCTATGTTCTGGAATTCTACTGGATGAATTATCCCGATAACATTGCTTTCTATCTGTTCGACAGATTTCATGATTATGTAAATCAGAAGATAACCATAAAAAGTTTTGAACATTCAGATTACGCGGGCATTTCATACGGCGAGAAATTTTTCATTCTGCTTAAAATATTTGAATTTTTAAATCTTCAGACCAATGAGAGACTTAAGCTCGAAACGGGAAAAAAGATATCCGAAATACTTGGGATAGAAATCGTCGATTTAGAGATGGCAAAGGAGATATATACAACAGGATTTGTACCGAGGTCCAAGCACCTTGATTCAAAGATAAAGTACTTGTATGTGTCAGACGAGAAAGAAGCTTCAGATATATATCTTCCGTTTCAGGATCTGAGAGCTATTCTGTTCAATGTGGACAAATTCTGCTTTATGATAAAAGCAGACGCGGGATCATCCGTATCGACAGGAAATTTCAGCCTTAAGCCGATGACCGCCTTCAGCATGCCGTACGGAAGCAACGTTATTATAAACGACTATTTTATTGAGTCTGAAGATATAAAGCTGTACCTGAAAATAAAATACAGTCTGTATCCCGACAAAGAGTTCTTTGTAAATGACATGCCGGATCTGATAATTTTGGAAAAACAAAAAAAAGGGTTCAGCATTGCGAGAATAGTATTTCACGGATGCAAGATCATAATAACGCCGCTTGACAGGAACACGATCATATCTGTAAATGAAAAAGATATGGAAGGCGATGTTTTTGTGAATGTGAACGATTTCGTTAAAGTCAACGAAAGCTACATCAATCTCAGAAAGCTGAAATATCAGGAGTTTTTCGATAATGAATATATAAAGCTCGAAAGAGGTAAAGCCGAATATGTGCTTTCAAACAGACGGAGCGCAGATATTTATATAAGCGATTCGTCCGAACACACATGGGAAGGTAGAATTATTCTGAAAGAAGGAAAATATTATCTGAACACGGGCAACTGCTACCATCCCGTATGGATCATAAGGGATAATGCCGATACGCAGATCAACAGGCAGACCGGGATCTTCGGGCACAGCGTTAAAAAGGAAAAAAGATTTAAACTGCGCGGCAACGATATAATCTTCATTCAGGGCAATGTCCTCAAATTTAACCTTGAGGGCGGACTCTTCGAGAAAACATATTTCAGATATATAACATACAGGGCGGAGAATCTCGAGTATTCATTCAAGGATAAAACAAAGGCTGTTGACGGTGTTTCCTGCGAGATAGACCATGGCGACCTTGTCTGTATAATGGGGCCGAGCGGCTCCGGCAAAACGACGCTTTTAAAGATCCTCTGCGGAATGATCAAACCGCAGAAAGGAACGATACATGCAGATAATTTTGATTTTTTCGAATATTATGAAAAAATTAAGAGGTTCATCAGCTATGTACCTCAGGATGATGTGCTTTTCGAGAATCTGACGGTATATGAGAATCTTTATTTTAATGCAAAGCTGCGTTACCCGAAGCTGAACGAAAAAAGCATATCGGAAAGAGTTCTCTCTGTTATAAAAGAGATCGGACTACTACCGAAAAGGAATTTTAAAGTCGGCACGGAATCCGAAAGGATCTTAAGCGGCGGTGAGAGAAAAAGGCTTAATATCGGGCTTGAACTATTATCGGATTCAAATATTTATTTCTTTGACGAGCCAACTTCCGGCCTGTCATCAAAGGACTCGGAAAAAGTCGTCGAGATTTTAAAAAAGCTTGCGGTCAAAGGCAAGATGATATTTGCGGTGATACACCAGCCCGGCTATAAGATATTCAATAAATTCAATAAGGCTCTTGTGCTTGATCACGGCGGAAAACTGGCATATTACGGCAGCACTTACAGCGCCCTGCAGTATTTCAGGCAGTGCAGCAGGTATGACAGCTATATAAGCGATCTTTCAACCAAAAGGGACGATCCGGATGTTCTGTTAGATACGCTGGAAGAACCTTTAAGAGATGTTGACGGATCAGTTTTACCCGAGAGAAAATTTCAGCCTGAATTCTGGCAGAAAAGATTTTTTGAGCACATAAGAAATTTGAGGCCGGTTAAAATCCCTCATAAAGATCTGGTCAACGATGTCCCTTCGAAAAATTATGACCTTGAAGGCAAGATCACCCAGTTCGTAACTATGTTTAAAAGGAATTTTTTAAACAAACTCAGAAACAGATCAAATCTTATAATTACATTTCTGGAAGCTCCGCTTTTGGCGGCGGTCGTCGGCTTCATCCTAAGATATATTCCAATGAGCGAATACACTCTGTACAACAATATTCACAAGCCTACATATTTATTCCTGACAGTTGTTATCAGCATGTTCCTGGCGATGTCGAACAGCTCTGACGAAATTATCGGGGACACAGAGATTATCAGGCGCGAAAAAATGCTCGACATAAAATATTTGAGATACTATATTTCAAAATTTATTACACAGATGATATTCGCATCCATTCAGAACGCTTTGTTTATAATTGTCAGCTTTGCATTTCTCGAGATAAAGGAACTTCATCTTTACTATTTCGCATTCATGACCATGATTTCGGCTGCCGGGATATCCATGGGCTTTCTCATCTCGTCAATACCCGGTCTTACGGTCAAGGCAGTTCAGAACATAGTACCTTTAATTCTTATACCTCAGATCATATTCGGAGGAGCTCTTATACAATACAAAGAGCTCAATTCATCTCTGACGGTCTATCAGAACTCGCCTATACCTGAAGTCTGCCAGATCATGCCGTCAAGATGGGCTTATGAAGGCCTTGTTGTGCTGCAGGATTCATACAATTCATACCATTCGGGAAAAGACATACTTCAGGCTGCGCTTGATGACCACATCAAAAAAGAAAAGAATAAAAGCTCAATAGGTTTGAAGGCTGAAAGTAAGAGTATAAAAGAGCGCATACTGAACAGGGAATTGTCGGAATACAGGCGTAAGTATATGTCGAAATACGGTAACATGGAAATTCACAGGACTGTTATTTCAGGCAATGATAGGTTCACAACGGATTATAACGCTTTAACTTACGGCTGCCCCAACCTGACTGAAGTTGAAAAGCACCAGAAAATGATATATCCGATATTTACCAGGGAGAAAATACTTCCTTTCTTTAACCTTAAAGTCAATACAGCAGTTTATAACTCGGTCGTACTTTTATTTATATCTTTCATTATAAATTTTATAGCCTACTGGATGCTTTCACGGAATGATTTTCTTATGAAAATATTCTATCTGTTCATAACTAAAAAACAGCGGCGATGATCAGAATAAACGGTATGAGCGTGGCAAAAAGAGCCACGGTGATCCCTCTCCAGACAAGGTTGGCTGATATCTCATGAGCCTCAGAGATACCTCTGAACATAATTAAAGTCCACCATATATAGACGGCAAAATTTATATATGGATTGTTAATCGGTATTATCGAGGTGATAAGAACTACGGTTGAATAGCAGAAAACTCTAATAGTCGCTTCAAGGCCGTTCAGAGCGATTTTTAGTGATCTTAAGATAAAATGCCAGTAAACTGCGATCAGAAAGATTAGAAGAAAATTTATGATTACGCTGGTAAACACATCAAAAACTGCGGGCTCGGATGAGAACATGGACCTGAAATTATCCGCCTGGGTCTGAAATTGGGGATCTTTTTCGAAAGCGCTTATTACCTGCTCCGCCGGCGAATCCGTAATGTCATAAGCTATATAAATGTAATTCATTATATTGCTGAAGGTAAGAACTATGAGCATGAACAGGAAGGGGAGTTTAAGTCCTTTATTGATATGCATTTTTCTAAAAAATCCGGATGGTGCCCTTATGAGCATCATTACTGTTAAAAAAAAGGATCTTACATGTCCGTACTTAGCCTGTTCTTCAAACGGGATATTTTCAAAATTCTCTTCTGTTATAACTTCTGTCATTATTTTTCCTTTATGGCAAAACCGAGACCGTCGCCTATCGAGAGTATCTGGGCGTTAAATCCTTTCAGGGCTGTGAACTTTTTATTGAATTCTATCAGCGAAGCTGTTATATTTCTTTCATCTATCTTTTCATCAGGCATGATCACGGTACCTTTCCAGTAGAGATTATCGGCTATTATTATACCACCCTGATTGAGGTGTTCTACCGCATAGTCGAGGTATGCGTCGTATCCTTTTTTGTCCGCGTCTATGAATATCAGGTCGAATTTATCGTTCAGATCTTTCAGTATTTCCTGTCCGTAGCCTGTCAGCAGCTCGATTTTATCTTTAACATTAAATTTTATGAAATTCTTCCGTGCTGTCTCATGATTATCCGCTCGATAATCTATCGAATATATTTTTCCGTTTTTCAAAGATTTAGCCATTAAGATAGCGGAATATCCGACATTCGTTCCTATTTCGAGTATTTTGTCTGGCTGCTTAAGCATTATGATCTGGGAGAGGAATTTAGCCACATCGCGTTTGATAACTGGATGTCCTTTCTCAACAAGGTCAAAATAGAAGCCGTCAGTCCCGTCGGGGCAGAGGTCTAGAAGTGAATTCACATAGGCGGATATCTTGTCGTTCGTTATCATCGCGTTCCTTTTTCTAAGGGCGTAAATATAAGTTTAATTTGAGAAATTATCAAATAGAAGTATATATCTCGCAGATTGTACCGCTTCCCGAAAGTTGATTTGCGGGCTTCCGGTTTATTTGCCTAAAATCCATACATTCAGCTAAAGCAGAATAATTGATTTTCTTTACGACAAATAACACTTACGCCTTATTCGCAAATCTCTTTATGGTCAGCTTACACAATCTGCGAGAATAATTAAAATTGTTAGAAAAAAAAATATCACTTGACATCAGATTTTAATTACTGTAAATTACTTTAGAATTTAAAGTTCTTTAAAGTGACGCAAAATAAAACAAATGATAAAACTTAAAAAAAGGGAGAAAAAATGGAAAACAAAAACGCGGCGCAGGAAAATCTTGAATACATCAAACAGGTGATCCTCGATTCAAAGAATATAATTAAAGACAGGGGCGACGTGGCTATACTCTGGGGCGTAGTAATAATAACCGCTCAGCTGCTTAGTTTTTTTCTAATAAGAGTAAAAGAATATCAGTACATCAGCTGGATGTGGGTCGTTCTTATCGGTCTAGGCTGGGTTTTATCAATCATCATGTCCAGGAAAAAACATCAGCGTGGAGTGCGGACAAACGCGCTCAAGATAGATTCGGCAACCTGGATAGCGACAGGTATAACTATGACGATCGTAGGATTCGGCGGAAGTTTCAGCGGAATGATATCCGGATATTCGATCAACGGTCTGATGGCTATGTTTCTCGGCAACGCTTTTTTTATCACAGGAATGATTTACAGCTCAAAGATATTCAGGAACGCAGCCTTCGGATGGTGGATAGGCGGAACAATTCTATTCTGGATCAGGAATGAATACACTTTCATAGTTTTCGCTGCTATGATGCTCTTATTCCAAACGATTCCGGGTATTATGCTGTACATTAAATATAAAAAAGAAGAGGCTAAATAATGACTGAATTCGACTCAAATCTTCTGGATGAATTAATTCATTCAAAGCTCAGACTGGGGATTATGAGCATGCTTATCAGCGTCGAATATGCCGAGTTCAGTGTCATTAAGAACAAACTACAGGCAACGGACGGCAATCTGAGCGCGAATTTACGGAAACTTGAAGAGGCAGGGTATATCGGGGTCGAAAAGATCTTCGTCGGAAGGAAACCTCAAAGCAGGTATTCGATCACCGATAAAGGCAGGTCAGCTTTCGAAAAATATATCTCAAACCTGGAAAAACTCATAAACAACTGAGAAAAGTTAAATCCTACTCGTCTTTAAGTATCCATTCTACAGCTTTTTCAGCGTGGATCCTGATAGAATCAAAAACGGGGATATCAACATATTCTTCAGATATCAGCATCGGAATCTCGGTACAGCCCAGTATAATCCCTTCAGCGCCGTTTCTTTCAAGCCTTTTAATGATATCAATAAATTTATTTCTTGACGATTCCTTTATCTGACCCCGCACAAGTTCATTGAAGATAATATTATGGATCGTATCCCTGTCTTTTTCGCCGGGTATGACAACATCTATTCCGTACTTTTCTTTTAGAACATCCTTGTAAAAATCTTTCTCCATTGTGAATTTAGTGCCGAGCAGGCCTGCTTTTTTTATGAATTTCTTTTTAGCCTCCTCTCCTACGGCCTCACCAATGTGAAGATAAGGTATCGAAACGCTGTTTTTTATCGCATCTGAGCAGATGTGAAGCGTGTTGGTGCAGAGAACTATCATATCGGCTCCCGCAAGCTCAAGCTTTCTGGAAATATCAGCTACAATTAAATCAAGATCATCCCATTTCTCTTCATTCTGAAGCTTTACGATCTCATCGAAATCAACCGTGTACATAATGCTTTTACAGCAGTGATATCCGCCCAGGATGTCGTTCACTCTGTTGTTGATCAACTCGTAGAAAAGTTTTGAAGATTCGTAGCTCATTCCGCCGATAATTCCAAGAGTTTTCATGACAATCTCCTTAAATTTTAGTTCTACTCAAATAAATATAGACTTCATATCCTTTCAAAACAAGGATTTTGTTAATTTTATTGATATTGCGCTTAATAATTCATAGATTTCATACAAGAACAGGAGCGCAAAATGGAAAAAGGACTAATAATCATAAATACCGGTGACGGTAAAGGTAAAAGCACAGCCGCATTCGGAACAGCTTTCAGAGCCCTCGGACACGGGCACAAAGTGTGCGTGATCCAGTTCATAAAGTCGCCTTCGGAATACGGCGAAGTAATATCTGCCGAAAAATTCCAGAACCTCGAATGGTACACGGAGGGCAGAGGTTTTACATGGAGCTCCGACGATCTCGAAAAGGATAAAGCTGTGGCGCAGAAGGGTTTTGAGCTGGCTAAAGAAAAGATCAATTCAGATAAATATGATCTGATAGTGCTTGACGAAGTAACATACCTGACGAACTATAATTTTATTGAGATAAATGAACTAATTGAAGTTTTAAAAAATAAGCCTGAAAGACTCAGTATTATTTTAACCGGCAGAAATGCCGACCCGAAGCTAATCGAGATAGCAGATACAGTCACGGAAATGAAAAAAATAAAACACTGTTTCGATGACGGTATCAAGGCTAAGAAGGGGATCGAGTTTTAAAGAATTTTACATAAACAGCATCAGACTGGCTGCCATTACGACCATTCCGCCCACAAGACCGTATATAGCTACATGATGCTCGCCGTATTTTTCGGCAGTAGGCAGAAGTTCATCAAGAGATATAAAAACCATTATGCCTGCAACTGAAGCGAAAATAATACCGAAAAGCGCAGGTCCGAAAAACTGTTTAAGCAGGAAATACCCCAGTAATGCACCAACAGGTTCGGATAATCCCGAACTGAAAGAGTACCAGAAAGCTTTTTTTCTGTTCTTTGTGGCGTAGTAAATAGGCACGGATACCGCGATGCCTTCAGGGATGTTATGGACAGCTATAGCAAAAGCGATGCTTATACCAAGATGAGGATTATCAATTGCGCTGATGAAAGTTGCTAGCCCTTCAGGGAAATTATGGATCCCGATAGCCAGTGCGGATAAGACACCCATGCGCATCAGCTTTTTATTCTTCATCTCATTCTCGCAATCCTCTACGCAACGCGGTTCATGCGGGTTTTCATACGATGGAACAAGCTTATCTATAATCGCTATTACCGCCATTCCCCCAAAGAACGCAAGCATAGTATAGTAATAACCTTCTCTATCCCCGTAGATCACGGAAAGAGAAGTTCTTGCTTTGGCAAATATCTCAACAAGGGAAACATAGATCATCACACCGGCGGAAAATCCCAATGAGCCTGCAAGAAATTTAGGATTAAAGCCTTTCGACATAAAGGCCATTACACTTCCGATCCCGGTTGAAAGTCCGGCAAAAAGCGTTAGTGCGAATGCGAATAATAAATTGGATTCATTCATACGCATAATATAAATATTTACTCCGGGAATAAAAATATATTTTTACTTTTTTTAACCGATATTCATGTTATATTACTGTTTGATAAATAATTAAAACTTGAGACTCGTTATGAGCGAAAGCGAAAAACTGAAAGAAATGATCAGACTTGGAATTGAACTGAACAACATAAACGATATTGACATTCTTCTTGAACGGATTTTGCTTGAGTCCCGAAGAACTTCATGCGCGGATGCGGGAACTATCTATACCAGAGAAGGCGATGCTCTTTTATTCCGCCAGGCTCAGAATGACTCGCTTCAGAAAAAACTGAACAAAGGCGATAAGCTCATTTATACTACCTACTCCGTTCCGATAAGTAAAAGCTCGATAGCTGGTTATGTGGCCTCGACAGGAGATGTTTTAAACATAGAAAATGTTCACGAAATATCGTCATTAAAAGATTACAGGTTTGACGGGAAATATGATGACATGTCAGGATATTTTACTAATTCGATGCTGACTGTACCTATAAAGAGCGATACCGGAGAGGTCCTCGGCGTAATTCAGATAATCAATAAAAAAGATGAAGCCGGAGATGTGATAAGTTTTTCAGATAACGATGAGCTTTTCGTTAAGCATTTCGCTCAGACAGCAAGCTCGGCACTGCAGAAAGCAAGAATG
>Ga0209417_1007636_pt1 | contig 10294 bp, 11 predicted proteins | sample RifGroF2_FD_184002 | JGI IMG/M metagenome (GOLD analysis project Ga0209417, IMG submission 184002) | Groundwater microbial communities from Rifle, Colorado, USA - Groundwater F2 (SPAdes) (version 2) | ecosystem: Environmental > Aquatic > Deep subsurface > Groundwater | place: Rifle, Colorado... | reverse complement strand
CTAGGGATATTCGCAAGTAATGTCAAAAATTAGGAAAAGGGATGAATCACCAGATTGTGTTTCATCCCTTTTTGCTTTGAGTAGTGTTGAGTTCGTGTTTTCCTCCAATTTTGAGGCTCCAATTTGAGGTTTTGATTTAAAAAAAGCACACCGATCCCATTTATGTTTCAGATTTTGTTGATCAGGATGCCTTTTTTAACTGTTTGGCTTTGATTCGTTGGGCCAGTCGGGCAAGGTTAGCGGTATGGATTCCAAAAAATATCCAGAGTACCTCGTTTTATTCCAAAAAATATCCAGAGTACCTCGTTTTGCTCTGTTCGTGCCTTGATTCGTTGCAGGCTGTAATGTTCTTTTTCTGTTCCAAAACTGCCTTCCATACGCGTTGATCTCTCCTTGTTGAGTTCCAGGCTGATCAGTTGCCGTTGGTCTTCATATTTTCCGGCTCTTCCTTTTCTTTTAAAGTTAGTGGTTATGTGTTTGGCTGTACAATAGCTTCGGTTGGCATTGGTGGCATAAATGGCATCGGCAGCCAGGTGTGTGATTTTTCCAAACAATTGCCGGGCAAGCCAAACAGACTTTTTCAAACGGGTTCCTTCATTAAAAGCATTAAAACTTAGGTGTTCGATAAAATTGAACCCGTCGATCTGGATGGTGTTCACTTTGGCGCCAAACTCAACTTTCTTCACTTCTTTGCCCCTGACAATGGGGCGGATATAGGATTTGGAAAGGCTAACAATACGGTCAGGGATACTTTCCCCGGTGCTGAACATCTGAAGTTGCTGACGGTAAACTTTGCGGAACATCTGAAGTTGCTGACGGTAAACTTTGCGGACCACTTTACGGCGCTGGTAATATTTGGCTGGCATTTCAATTTGTCCGGAAAGTTGCTGCTCCAGCTCATCGAGCAATCCGTTGAGTTTGTCCAGAAGCAACAGCAGGCTACGGGTACGTTTGGTCCTTTCCTTGCGAAGTTTTTTTCGTTTGCGCTGGTAGTTAAAGTATTTCTGCTTCTGATCCAGGTATTTGCTCCGGGGTATCCGGACCTTGCAACCCTTGCACATCGAAGCCATCTGGTGGTACATCCAATCAACACTTTCCCATAGTAATTTGACATTGGTCGGATAACGCACCTGGGTTTCGTAGCAAGTGGCATCTTCCAACATCACATGGGTTTGGCTCATATACGGTTTCCAGGCTCGTGCTAAAACCTGTTGGCAATCTTCCAGATCAAGCCTGGCTCCGAGTTCGGTACGTATCCGGCTTACAATCTTATAATCCTTCAGGCTTTCCCCCGCCCTAAGTATGATACCACAAAACATCTGGTAATGAAGGTTCCCGTTTACACTCCCGATCAACTTCCGGTCTGAAAAATTGGTGTACGACTTCAGGAACATTAGAGCAAGTTTGCCTTGTGGTGAGAACAAGCTGTCCGGACCATGACGCTTGTCTTTCAATCCAAAACTCAAAATTAGTTCCTGCCACGGAATTCCCTGGTAAATTAATCCCAATTCAGAGTTAAGAAAACTGGAGCGGTAAAGATTGTACTCGTTTTGCGGAGATAAAAAGTTAATTGGTTGAGTTCTTTCAAAAATTCTGATTAATTTTCCCATAGCTTTTTAAGAAATTACCCCGTTTTTGTGCCAAAAGGGCCAAATTCGGGGTTTTTCCTTAAAGATAATAATATCTTACGTCCTGTCAATCAGTAGATTAATTTATTTGCGAACATCCCTAGTTCAACCGGTAGTGAAAAAACAACCTCAGTCCCGATATTTTTGCGACTTCGAATGACTAATGAACCATTATTTTCTTCGATAAACTCCTTGCAAAGGAATAAGCCTAGCCCAGTTCCCTTTTCCCCGCGAGTACCGCGCTTGGTAACCGATTCATTAAATTTAAAAAGGTTATTCTGAACTACTTTGCTCATACCAATACCATTATCCGAAATCGTCACCAACACATTATTTTCTGCATTTTCACAGGTAACAATCACCTTACCTCCTAACCCGGTGAATTTTATGGAATTGGAAATCAGGTTCCTAATAACCGTCTCAATCATTCTTTTGTCAGCCATACAATATAATTCATGTTTCGGTTCATAAATGATAGAGATATCTTTTATGACAGAGATATGACGCAAAAGTTTAATATTTTCAAGGATTACCTTATTTAAGTCAAACTTTCTTATTTCCGGATTCAGGCCTTCCAACTGATTTCGCGACCAGAACAACAGATTTTGTAATAAATGATAAGTCGATTCACTTAACCTTTCAACTTCATGTAACATCACCTTTTTTTGATCGTCAGCCTGGCCTTCATCATGAATTACAAGCTCCAGCATCTGCGCCATGGTTCCAACCGGCCCACTCAAATCGTGAGCAATAATGGAGAAAAATTTATGATGGGCTTCCACTTTCATTTCCAGCCGCTCTGATATTTTAACAGAAATAAGCAGCAAGAACGAAAACATCAGCAATGCCTGCGTAACATTGGTCATGAAATAGAATAACAGGTTTGCAGTGATTGGGGTATGGGCTTCGCCAGGAAGGATAGTAATTATAGAAATTATCCGGTAAACTGAGGTTAATGCAGTGATGCCAAAAACAATAGAACACAGTATAAACGCCAATCGATAAATCACTATCCCGTATACCACTGGAAAGTTAATTTGAAGTCCCTTGTAAACCCTAATCCCTGCCAAATAAAATGAGATTGCCATAGTCGAGAATGTCCCTGCAACCACAAAGGCAATATAACCTGGTACTGTAGGGTAGAATGCAAATAATAATGAACCCAACACTGCAGAGAAACTTCCATATGACCATTGCAGCGGTCCTTTTACAGTCGGTATCCTTTTGTAAAAAAGGAACATCAGCATAGCAAATAAAAATGAAATAGCCCCAATAACGTAAAGGAGGGTGTTTAAATCGAGCGGTTTCATAGGCTAATTAGTGTAGCCCTAATTTAAGAAAATATTATATGAGAATGAAAGATCAGAAAATCTTCACAAAGAAGCATAACAAACTAATTATAAGGCAAATAAATCTGTCGAAGTATCCTTTCCTCATTCTCCCAACACAATTCATTTGCCGCCTTCAGCAGATTTTGTTTCCACACCCGTCTTTTCTCCTGATCAAACAGGGCTGTTTTCATGAGTTCAGCCAGTTCTTTTCGCTGATGACTCTCAGCAATTACACCTATCTGATAATGTTCAACGATCTTTTTCATCTCCGGAAGGTTGGAAACCAAAACCGGGACTCCAGCCTGGATATAATCGAACAGCTTATTGGGTAAGGCAAAACGATAATTCAATCCAAGGTCCTCTTCAAGCGAAATACCCAAATCGGCCTTCAGGGTAAGTTGTTGAAGTTGCAGAAGCGGCAATCTGCCCAAAAATTTCACCTTGTCATCCAGTTTTAATTCGGTTACCATTTGTTTAAGTTGCAAAGTAATATCACCATCTCCGGCCAGCCAAAGTTCTGCCCCTTCGATGAATTGCATTGACCGGATGGCCGCCTCAATACCGCGCCCCATATTAAGCGCTCCCTATTAAGCGCTCCCTGTAAAGAATTATTTTCGGTTGTCCCGGAATTTTTTCCGGATGTCCCGGTTTATCAATCGTTGAACAAACCGGAAGATTACGGACAACTTTAAAATCAACTTTGTACAAATCACTATAAACTTCAGCAATCGATTCACAAACAGTATAGGCAGCCTGAACACGTGGAACCAGCAATCTTTCCAGCCACGTCCACACAGCCTTCACAAACGGACGGCCAATCAGTTCCGGAACTTCAGTAAAATATTCATGGCTGTCGTAAACCAGCGGTTTTCGTTTTATGCGTGAAGCCAGATAATTTGCTGGAAGCGTATCCAAATCATTGGAAACAAAGACATGGGGTTTGATTTTCAGTAGCCGGAGAAATAGCCGGAAATTATATTCGAAGTAAAAAAGCGGTCCCTTTCGAAATACCAGTTTCATCCGCTTCGTTTGGTATTCGCGTTCCACCTCATGACTTTCAGGTAATAATCGTCCGACAAGAACAGGTTCAAAACCCATTTTTTGCAAACTAACTGCCACTTTGTGCACCCGGTTATCGGTCACTAAATCGTTGATCACACTAAGTGAAACTTTTTTCAAGGGATTTTTTCTATTCGTTGATATCGCCAAGTTAAACGAAAAAGGACGATCTTCTGTTATATTTGTCCAAAAATTATTTCGATGATCCGCTCATACTCCAATTATCAACTCCAGAAACATCATACATTCGGCACCCAGGCCACAGCCAGTCACTATTTCGAATTTACTGAAACTGAAGATTTGGAGGGTTTCTTATCCACCACAACCCAATGGAAAAATCTACCAATCCTGATTCTGGGAGAAGGAAGCAACCTGCTGTTTGTTAGCGATTTTCAAGGGCTGATTATCAACCCTAATATTCCAGGAATTAAAGTTGTACACGAAGACCGCAACAACATTTGGCTCGAAGTGGGCGCAGGTGTGGTTTGGGACGATTTGGTGGAATATGCCGTTTTTAACGGATGGGGTGGAATCGAAAATTTATCGCTTATCCCAGGCAAAGTAGGTGCTGCAGCCTTTCAGAACATCGGCGCTTACGGAATGGAAATTCAGAACCAGATTGAATCGGTTACAGGATTTGACCTTGAATCGCAAACTGAAATTACCAATGAAGCTTCAGAATGCGGATATGCCTACCGCGACAGTATATTCAAAAATCAGTTGAAGAATCGTTTTATCATTACCAGCGTAAGTATCAAACTCGATAAATTCCCGGAGTTCATCCTGAATTATGGCGACCTGAAAGCTGAAACCGAAAAGTTGGGAGCAATCACACTGCGAAACATCCGCAAAGCAGTAATTGGCATTCGCGAGTCGAAGCTTCCCGATCCGAAAGTCTATGGAAACGCTGGCAGTTTCTTTAAGAATCCGATTGTAAATACCGCGCTGGCAGAACAACTTTTAGCAACATACCCTAAAATGCCCCACTACCCTGCCTCCGATGGCCAAACTAAATTAGCAGCCGGCTGGCTCATCGAACAATGCGGCTGGAAGGGTTTTCGACGGGGAGATGCAGGCGTGCACGAAAAGCAGGCGCTAGTTTTAGTAAATTATGGAAATGCCACCGGAAAAGAAATCTACGATTTATCGAAAGAAATCAGGCAATCGGTTCATGAAAAATTTGGGGTGGAACTGGAGCAGGAAGTGAACGTGATTGGGTAAAAGTGATCAGTGTTCAGTCGCAGTTCTCTGGATGCATCTCGTCGGATGACTTGAGTGATTTCCTTTTTTTTCATTCCTTTTTCCTAATGAACACTGACTGTTTTCCTGCAAACCACCATCCAAAATCTCATTGGTTCTTCGTTTTCCATATGTTTCACCGGTTCTTCAATCTCTCGGTAATCAACCAATCCAAATTTGCCAAATTCACGTTCAATCGAAACCGAATCATAGAAAAATACATCCAGTCCATTTTGAATCCGGAATCTGTCTTTGCTGACTGGGTTGCCATTTTCATACAATTTGGTATAACCTTTCGAGACTACCACAAAGACCATGATCCCGCCTTCACGAAGCTGATTATAACAATTCTTCAAAAATTGTCGCCGTTCGTTTTGATTAAACAAATGAAGAAGCGCGTAACAATATATACCATCATAAATCGTGTCATCAAAAGACATTTGAGACACCGATCCATGATGAATCGGAAAATCAAGACCATTTTCACGGGCAAGCCGGATGGCTGTTTCAGCGATTTCAATCCCCGTAACCTCCATTCTTTTTTCAATGAAAGGCTTTGCATTTCTACCAAAACCAATTCCGGGAATCAGGATTTTCTGAAATTCATTCTTAGCAAATAAATCACTGAAAAACATGGCCGAATCTACAGGTTCAAACTCCCAGAGCGCACCAATTTTTTGAAACATTTCTTCCCAAAACTCATTCATTTCTTAACCGCTATAAATATCATGTCTGTAGTTGCTGATCCATCAGGTTCAATGTAATCCTGAAGTTTGACTTGCCTGACTTCGAAACCACTCTGCATAAATGCCTGCTCCAGATCAGCTTGCCGATGGTAGTTGAAATAAATTTCGGCGTCTCCCGAAAAACTTGTGGTTTCGAAACCTGCCCGCTCTTCATTTCCTTCCATGGTGCTCACATACAAAACACCTCCGGGACCCAACTTGTTGGCACAATCTGCAATCAATTTTGCGGCATCCGTATTCGACAAGAATGGCAGACAAAACGAACACATTATCGCATCAAAGACTTCCGGAAGAGACGAGATATTGCGCACATCCATCACTCTGAAATCGACATCAGGTAATGTTTTCTGCGCTATTTCAATCATTTTTGGAGCCAAATCGACAGCCATAATCCGGCTTTCCGGAAACCGAAGTTTCAATAATCGTGTTACATTTCCCGGACCACAAGCCAATTCCAGAATCTTTGGTTCATTAGGTCCGATCAATTCGCAAAACCGTTCAATCGAATCTGAATAGCTATTCATATCTAGAAAACGTTGGGCATATTCGGCTGCAAATTCATCGAATCGCTGAACCGAAACATCAAAATTCTCCATTTTCCTTAATTCCTTCAGCTTTTTCGTATTGATCAATCACTTCTTTCGCCCTTTCGTAATCAACACTCGAAACGAAAATTTTTACTGCCCCGGCACCTCCACCGGCAACATTCCAGGGGACAAGCACTCCCATTCGTTCATCTTTCAAAAAAGACTCGATTTCGGCATTGTCCAAAAGACTTTTTACCAATGAAACTTCCCATTGATTGCCGTCAAAAACCTCTACGGGTTAACCAAACCATTCAAATCATACTGAATTCCTCCTGAAACCGGATCTTCACTGAACATCATGGGAGTATCAAAATCACAGTACCTGACTGAATCACTCGTCAAGGCCAGATGAGCTGCAGCTGTAAATCCAATCCGGGATTCGAGAAAGCCACCAATTTGTAACTGCAATAATCATAATTGAAGTATTCTTCCTGATATGTGATAATTCCATAAAATTCCATCGTGGAATTGGTTCCTCACAAAACTGAATGTTGTATGAAGCCAGTTCATTCAAAACTCGGATAGCAGAATCAACATCCCAACCCTGATTGGCATCCAGCCGCAACGGAATTTCATTCCCAATCTGTTTCCTAATGGCTTTTATCCTGAAAATATCTTTATCCGGATCATCTCCCAGCTTCACCTTGATTACCTCAAACCCACGATCCTTTATATCCTGCGCATCGGTAACCATTTGCCCGGGATTTCCCAAACTGACCGTATAGTCAGTCTTCAGGATTTTGTTGTTTAGTCCTCCCAGAAAGGCGTACAAAGGCAAACCGGCGTGTTGGGCAGCAAGGTCATAAAGTGCGATGTCGAACGCACTTTTGATACTCGAATTACCGAAAATCGTACGATCCATCAATTCTGAACATGACTCAATATCCAGTGGATTTTGCCCAATCAGCGATTTTGCCAGGTAACGAGCTACCACATAACAGGTTTCCATACTTTCACCATTAATGGGCATAAACGGACTGCACTCGCCAAATCCGGCAAATCCTTCATCGGTGCGAATAACGACAATCACATTTTCGGCAAATTCGAATGCGCCTAACGAAATAACAAATGGCTTTTTCAGGCGAACAGGAAACTGATAAACTTCAATTTGGGTAATTTGCATAGCTTTAAAATTGGTCATACCAATGCAAATCAAAGCTAAAATAAAAAATTAATGAAAGACTCAAAAGAAGCAAATAATTTATATTGAAGATTGATAAAACAAATTCTTATTTCACCCGTCCCATGCGGAAATTAATCACTTTTTGATTTCCATTCATAACTGCGGACACCTCAGCAATCAGCGAATCAGGCTTTTGAAATCGGTAATCAATCTTCTGAGGAAAGTCATGCTCAGGATTTTCAAAAGTGGCCGAGCTGTCAGTCAGGCTAGTCATGGTAAAAACGACTGCCTTCCCATCGTTTTGATCAGCCAATGTAGGAATGTAATACAGCTTTCCGTTTCGCTGCTCCAAACTGATCAATTCCGAAGAAAGCGTATCTCCATTGCTAATAAAAAAACTTCGTCCCGCAAACGTTGAATCATTCAATTGTGTCCATGCTTCAGTTAAAGTTCCTTCTTTTGATACACGCTGCCAATTACCAATCAGCCAGTCTGTTTTATGAATAATCTGATACTTTTCGCAGGGGTTCTTAGTTGGTTTTGCAGAATGGACACAAGCATAAAAATTACTTACCAAAATCGCTGCAAATATCAATGCTTTTTTCATGCTCGTCTTATTCTTTTTTACTCATTTCTTCATTTTCTGCTTTCTTCTCAATGACAAACCACGATGCCACATATGCGGTAAAGGTTCCAAACAAGCCCACCCCTCCGGTCATTAAAATCGCGGCAATAATGCGACCTTCAGTGGTTACTGGGAATTTATCGCCATATCCAACGGTGGTAATCGTCACATATGCCCACCAGACAGCATCTTCAGCAGATTTAATATTGCTGTTCGGGTCAGTTTCAACCTGCAAAATAGCAATCGACGAAAAAATAATGAGCAAAACTGCCAACATGGCCACCGAATTAAAAGTACCCTGCGCTCTATTTCTGAAGATATGCCGAATCAAATGGTTAGTTGACCGGAAAGCCCGCACAATTCGCAGCAACCGAATCAATCGTAAAATCCGTCCAGCTCGTACAAAATCGACCATTGGGATACTGGAAATCAAATCAATCCAGCCCCATTTCATAAACAGAATCTTGCTTTTGGCCTGATAAAACCGAATGACAAATTCGAATAAGAAAAAAATACAAATAGACGTATCGATGTAATTAAGTAAGCGGGAGGTTTCAGTAGGAAGTTTAATAAAAGTGTCAATCAGCATGGCTACTAAAACATAGATTGACAACACCATAACAATCAAATTCAGAAATCCTAATTTGTTTTGATCTTTGGAAGTATTCATTAAGTGAGAATTAAGGCTGGGTTAGGCAAATATATAAAATTCCATAAGCCCAAATTACGCGATAGGAATTTCTAATGCTTAGCATTAGGTATATTTGAAGTATGGAATTCGATATAAGCTATACCAATCAAGAGATTACGCCCTGGGGCGGAATGGTGTTTTTGCGTCAAATGTTGGACAAAATAGGGTTCAAATCGCAAGTTGAAAACTGTATTGATTTGCCCCAGCCGGGATCAAACAGGGGTTATTCGCCAGTATCTATCATTGAATCATTTTTAGTGAGTATTTGGTGCGGTGCAAACCGGTTTATGCACACTGAAGTTACTCGCCATGATGAAGCATTAAAGAGAATCTTTGGTTGGAAACAATCTCCGGCGCAGGACGTTTACAAACGATATTTTGCCAAATTCTCACAAGCGACCAACCAACGGGTAAGCGACCATTTTTATTCCTGGATATTCAATTCGGTACAGTTCGATAATTATACCCTTGATTGTGATTCATCGGTATTGACCCGCTACGGGGAACAGCAAGGAGCCAAGCGTGGTTACAACCCGCACAAACCGGGCAGGGCATCTCACAATCCCATTATTGCCTTTGTTTCGGATGTCAAGCTGGTGGCAAACCTCTGGCTTAGAAGTGGCAATACCGGATCTGCCGATGGTTTTATTCCTTTCTTAGAAGATACCTTTACCAAGTTGCAAGGCAAAAACATTAGTCTGTTACGCCTTGACAGTGGATTCTTCGGGAAAGATGTGTTTGATTATCTGGAAGAAAAAGAGAAGCCAATCAATTATATCGTTGCCGCACGTTTCTATGAACCAATCCAACGTATTATTGCAGGAAATCAGGTTTGGACAACACTGGATGAAGGCATCGAAATCAGCGAATTACAATACAAATCCCTGTTGTGGGCCAAACCGCGCAGAATGATCGTGGTTAGACAAAAAATAGAGAAACGACCCAAAGCAGCTGGGAAGATACTGAAGCTTTTTCGGGATGAGGATTATTACCGACAGTACCGGTATTCGGCCTATATTACCAATCTCAGCCTGTCTGCTTCCGATGTTTGGCGGCTTTACCGTGGACGTGGTGATGCAGAAAACCGGATTAAAGAACTCAAATACGACTTTGGTTTTGATAGCTTCAACATGCAATCGTTTTTTGGAACCGAAGCGGCTTTAATTTTTGCCATGCTTGCCTATAACCTAATGGCCTTGTTTAGGCAGTTCCTGCTCAATTCGAAAGTTCAGCATACCTTATCAACACTGCGATACAGAACTTTT
>Ga0209417_1007633_pt1 | contig 10300 bp, 8 predicted proteins | sample RifGroF2_FD_184002 | JGI IMG/M metagenome (GOLD analysis project Ga0209417, IMG submission 184002) | Groundwater microbial communities from Rifle, Colorado, USA - Groundwater F2 (SPAdes) (version 2) | ecosystem: Environmental > Aquatic > Deep subsurface > Groundwater | place: Rifle, Colorado... | reverse complement strand
CTTATTACTGGCTTCCCTAGGTTATATCGCATATTTACAAGGCTTTGATATGGCGAGCTTCACCAATAGAATTTTCTTCCCCAACTTTCAATAACACTCTAAAAAACACTCCTACCAAGCCCAACTCCCAAAAATATTACTAAAAGTTGGGCTCCTTCCCAGGAACATCAATCTGAGATTGGTGATTCTAGGAAGAAATTAACAAAAAATATAAATAAACAACAAAAAGAGGTAATTAAATGAAATCTTTAACATTAAAAATATTGCTTATCATCTTGACTGGAATATCTCTAATTGGCTGCAGTTCATCCAATTATGTAGTCAACTCAATCTGCATTCCAGACATTTCAGGGGAAGCAAAATGTCTACTGGTACCGCTACAAGATACCAGGGACGGATTGGATATCTATTTAGATATTCAAAATATAGAAGATGGAACAGTAAAAACTGTGTCCATCAATGGCTTCAAAATCAAGTCTTTCTCTGGAGGTGAACGTCTCAACATGAGGTTTACAGACCTCATATATGATCTAGCCGAGACGAGATATCGCCGGATATGGGATTGGCGGTATAGTGCCCGTCAATTTATTACCGAGGTGAGAATTATAATTCAGGTTGATTTAGTCAGCGGCAAATCCCGCCTTAAAAATCATTGGTCCAAAGACGCCTGGCTCAACGACGAAAATTTTGGACAATCAACCTTCAAACTAGAATTCTAAATTCAAAGGCTGTGATATGAAATATCACAGCCTTTTCCTTTTATAAATTAATCACTAAAACTCACTACCGGAAAGTAATCCGAATTTTTCTATGAGCTTATCCCCTACTTGCCAGACATCCCCTGCCCCCATGGTCAGTACTAAATTGTTACGATTGGTAGTTTCCATTAAATAATTAACTGCCTCCGAAATTGTCGGTTTATAAATAACATTAGTGTGATTCTTTTTTATCTCCTCAACTAATTGTGCTGAGGTAACCTCGCCGGTTTTTTCGCGAGCTGAAGTATAAGTATCCAAGACAATCACTTCATCAGTCTCCGCAAAACTCTTGCCAAAATCCGCTAGTAGAGCCTGAGTACGGCTAAAAGTATGGGGCTGAAAAACACAACGGATATTCTTATAAGGGTAAAAAGCTCTAGCCGCTTTCAGGGTAGCTTTAATTTCACCAGGGTGATGAGCATAATCATCTACCACAGTAATACCGTTAGTTAATTTTCCTTTATTTTCAAAACGCCGGGCTGTGCCTTCAAATGAAGCTAGGCCTGTTCTAATTGCTTCCAAATCAACTCCCAAACGCCGGGCGCAAGCAATCACTGCTAAAGCATTGGCCACATTATGAGAGCCGACTAATTTAAGCCAAAATTCACCCAAATATTCCTCACCGTCAGTTGCTGAAAAATGCCAACGCCCCTCATCCAGCCACATGCGCACCATTTGCAAACGGCCGTCAGTCAAGCCGTAAGTTAAAATTTGCTCTGGGCTTAATCCTGCTTTGTCAACCGCTTCTTTAACATTATCAGAATCATAACAAGCCACCACAAACCCGTCGGTTGGAATTTTTTTTAAAAAAGTAACAAACGTAGCAAAATAATCATCGGCTGATGGAAAAAAATCAGGGTGATCCCAATCTATGCTAGTTAAAATCACACTTTGGGGCGAGAAATATTGCAACTTATTTTGGTATTCATCCGCTTCAAAAACCAGCAATTCACCACTGCCAACCAAAGCATTACCACCAAACTGCGGCACAGCCGAACCAACTATAGCTGACGGGGAAAGATTGGCCTGTTTTAAAACATGGGCTAGCATGGCGGAAATTGTGGTTTTACCATGACTGCCACATACGGCCACTGATTTGTATTCCCCGGCCAGCTCACCTAAGGCCTCAGCATAACTTAAAACTGGTATTTTTTTTTCTTTAGCTGCTTTAACCTCCACCTGATCATCACTATAAGCACTGGAACGAATAACTAAATCTATTGGCCTATCCAAATGCTTGGCCGAAAAACCAACCTCGCACTCTATGCCCGCGGCCGCCAAAACCTTATCTGTAAAAAAATGTTCCTCAGTATCACTCCCCCACACCTGAACGCCACGACTTTTCATTAATTGGGCTAAGGCGGTCATACCGACGCCCTTCAACCCAATAAAATATATTCTTTTTGCTTGATTAAATTTGCTCATGATTTTTATAAATTTCTGCTGTTACCAAATCTGCGACCCGTCCGGCTGCGCCTGGGGGTAATAACTGCTTTAATTGTTTACCGAGATTATTCCTTTGCTCATTATCCCCCAATAACTCGCTTACCGTAGCAAGTAGCCTGCCGGGAGTCAATTCCTCCTGAGGTATCAAAATAACACCACCACTCTTGGCAAAATAATCAGCATTATCTTGCTGGTGACTATCAGGTATTGGCACAACCACCGCTGGTTTACTAAGTGCGCTTAACTCAGTTAGAACCCCCATACCAGCGCGGGTAATTACCAAATCAGCTGCCACTAAAACAGTAACGCTTTCATTAGTAGAAGAAATCACCAAGTAACCTGGTAAATCAACTTCCTGATATTTCTTATTAGGCCCAGTTAGGTGAATTACTTGGGCTATATTAACCAATCCTTGTTTGATATTTGCCACTAGCTCATTTATAGCTTGGGCGCCAGTGCCACCGCCAATAATCAATATAGTAGCCCTAGCTGGATCTAGACCTAATTTTTTTCTGGCAGTTTCCTTGTCAGGTACTTGCTCAAAAACTGATCTCACCGGATTACCAGTAACTACCACTTTGCCACTAGGAAAATCTTTCACCGACTCTGATAAAGCCACGGTGATTACCTTGGCCACGGGTTTTAGTAAACGATTAGCCAAACCCAACTTAACATCTTGCTGGTGAATAAAAACCGGCACGCCATAAAAATAAGCCGCCCAGCCAACGGGTACGGCCACATAAGATCCGGCTGTCAATAAGCAATCAGGCTTGCTTTGGCCAAAACGCCAAAGTGATTCCATAAAGCCAGATAAAATACGCGCCAGGTCAAAAAAATTTTCCAGACTTAAATAACGCCGCAATTTCCCGCCGCTAATAACTTTAAAACTTATTCCCTGAGCTTCAATCAGCTCTCTTTCTGGCCCTGTTTCCGTACCCCACCATTCAACACGTATACTAGGTTGACGCAATTTTAATTGCTCAACCACAGCTAATAAGGGTGTCACAGATCCTAAGGTACCACCGCCGACACAAAGTACTTTCATATTATTTAAGAAGTTTTAACCTGCCTGGACATATTAGTCAAAATACCAACCGCGGCTAGAGCTGTGGCTAAAGCAGTACCACCAGCTGATACAAAAGGCAAGGGTACACCAGTTAAAGGCAACATCCCTAACATTGAAGCGATATTAATGCTCATTTGCCAGCCCAACCAGCCGATGATGCCTGCCCCTAAAATTTTACCAAACATGTCCGGCGCATATCTTACAATTCGAAAAACGCGCACAAACCAAGCTGCTACCACTAGTATAAAAAGGGTGGTAAAAACAAAACCCATTTCCTCAGCAATAATAGCAAAAATTGAATCACCCGTAACCTCAGGTAAATACAAATGTTTTTGCCGAGAATAACCTAAACCTAAACCAAATAAACCACCCGAACCCACCGCTAATAAAGCTTGATTAACATGGTAGCCAATGCCCTGCGGATCTAATTCTGGATGCAAAAAAACTGTTAACCGGGCAGCTCGATAAGGCGCTATTTTTATCAGCAACCACATTAAAGCCCCACCCACTCCCGCTAAAGTCAGTATATGGCCAAAGCGCGCACCCGCCACAAAAAAAGCCAAAACCGAACTAACCACAATAACTGTGGTTGTGCCAAAATCAGGTTGCAAAATAACCAAACCTATAACTATAACGGCGGTTAAAGCAAATGGTATTAGACCTGCTTTAAAATCCCTGACTAACTCACCTTTACTTTCCAGCCAGGCGGCTAAATATATCAAAAAAGCTAGTTTAACAAATTCGCTGGGCTGCACTACAAATGAACCAAAATGCAACCAGCGCCGGGCCCCACCATATGAAAAACCAATCCCGGGCAAAAAAACTGCCACTAAAACTACCACGCAAAAAATAATTGCCGGGATAGCTAAAGCCTTAAGTTTTTGATAAGGCCAAATACTAAAAAAATAAAATAAAACGACCCCGGGAACAATGCCGTAGATTAATTGATGTTTGATAAAATAATAACTGTCACCAAAGCGTTGAAAACCAACAACCGAAGAGGCTGAAGATAAAAATAATAACCCCAACGCCAACAAAATTACAGTTAAGCCAATAAAGGCATAATCTGGCCGCGTCGCGTGATAATTATTAGGTGATGATAATCTTTTAAAAACTCCCATACGCTCTATGGCTAATCTAGTATTATAAATTCTTTACTACTCTCTTAAAAGCTTCTCCCCGGTCAAACTCATGCTTGAATAAACCAAAACTAGCCGCCCCAGGTGACAATAAAACCACACCCCCAGGCGGTGTTAATTGCCGAGCTAATTTAACAGCCTCAGGCATACTACTAGCTAATAATTGGCGATGGTAATTTTTAAGCTCGCGCTGCAATTTAACTGTGGCTGTACCTGGTAAAAGCACTAAGGCTTTAACTCGACGCCTTATGATTTGTGCCATTTTTTGGTAAGACAATTTTTTATCAGTACCACCAGCAATCAAAACAATTGGTTGTTTTTTAAAAGATGACAAGGCACTAATAGTCGCATCAGGCGAGGTAGCAGTTGTATCGTTGTAATAAGATGTGCCCCCAACTAAACGAACAAACTCTAACCTGTCATGCAAACCTTTAAAATTCTTAACTGCCCGACATATATATTTAAATGGCACTCCCATTAGTACTGCGGCAGTGCTAGCGGCTAAAGTATTGGCTAAATTATGATCACCAATTAACTTAAGATCATAACGATTATAAAGTAATTTAGTTTTTTTCTGATCACGCCAATAAACTGCCTGACCGCTCACAAAACAGCCTCTGGCTACTGGCTGACGAACTGAAAACCAATAAACTTTGGCCCGGGCCTTAATTGCTAATTTTCTAGTAACTGAATTATCCCAATTCAAAACTAAAACATCTTTAGCGTTTTGACCAGAAAAAATCATGGTCTTGGCTTTAATATAAGAAGCAAAGCTTGAATATCTATTTAAATGATCAGGTAAAACATTTGTTATAACCGCTAGGGGTATTCTTAATTTATACTTACCCACGACTTCAAGCTGCCAGCTAGATAATTCCAGGGCCGCGGCTGATTTTTTATTTAGTTTATCCAAGACATCAAATAGCAGGGTGTCGCGAATATTGCCAGCCACTACTGTCTTTGGCCAAGCGTACTTCATCATATCGCCTAATAAACTAACAGTAGTTGATTTGCCCCTAGTACCTGTTATGGCTGCAAGTTTATTAGTTGGGCAAAGTTTTAAAAATAAACTTGCTTCATTTTCAATTGGAATTTGCTTTTTTCGGGCGGCTTTAAGAATGGGGTGATCACTGGGTACACCCGGATTCTGCACAATCATATCGCAATTATTAAGCAGTTTAATTGGATGGGAGCCTAAAACAAACCTAATAGGCAACCCCTTCACTTGTTTTAAACTGACGGCTAATTCTTTTCTGGTTTTAATATCTGACACAGTCAAGACGGCTCGCTGCTTGACCAACCATTTAGTTATAGCCACGCCGCCGCCATGTAAACCAAGGCCTAAGATAAGAATTCGCTTGTAAGCGAACAACTGCTTTAACATACTTGAGCAATTACAGACCCTGATCAATTAAAGTTATGATCAAGCCGGCTACGCCAGTGACTGCTGAAATTACCCAAAAACGCATAACAATTTTAGGTTCAGGCCAACCAATAGCTTCTAAATGATGATGCAGGGGGGCAGATAAAAAAACTTTTTTGCCGCGAAATTTTTTTGAAAGCACCTGAATAATTACTGACAAAGATTCCAGCACAAAAAGAAAACCAATAACTGGTAAGAGTAAAATACTATTAGTCAACATAGCCACAATACCTAAAGTAACACCTAAAGCCATGGCACCAGTATCACCCATAAAGAACCTGGCCGGATTTATATTGAACCACAAAAAAGCTAATAAACTGCCAGCAATGACCCCACAGAAACTGGCCAAATCATATTTACCCTGCAAAAAAGCAATGGCACCATAGGTAACAAAAGCCGTTAATAGCGTACCTCCGGCTAAACCATCAAGCCCATCTATCAAATTAACTGAATGAGAAGTGGCAACAATAACGAAAATAAAAATTGGTACATACCATAACCCGATATCAAATGTACCCAAAAAAGGAACGTGCAAAGACGTCCAGGCTAATTTGTAATAAAACCACCAAGCACCCACTATGGCAATGGCCGTATAAATAAGTAAACGGTGGGTCATGGTCAAACCACCACCTTTGGGGCCAAGGCGCTTGATATTAAACCAATCATCTACCAATCCTACTAAGGCTGAAGCAATCAACGCGCCCAGCGGCAGAATTGTTTCTCTGCGAGTTAAAAAATTAAAATAGGCTAAATTGAAACTTTCCAAATAGAAAAAAAGCAGCGCCACCACTAGGGTTGTTAACCAAACTAGTATGCCGCCCATGGTTGGCGTGCCACTTTTGGCTGCATGTAAACTGGACATTATCGGCGCACTAGCCGAATCCCTGATTTGTTTACCTAAACGATATTTATATAAAAAATGGGTCAGGAGAGGCGTGGAAACTAAAGCCAATAAAAAAGCTACTGTAGTTAAAAAAAGGATTTGCAAAACCGGTTGAGTCATAAACTAACTATTTATTCTTAATATTAACCAGCTCAACCAGCACCATCCAACGGCCATAAATACTGCTGACCACAACCAAAGGTAGCGTAGGGCCAAACTAGATCTAGATACTAAATATGCCAAAGCTAAATTAATTCCCACAATTACCGTGGCTAAACTTGGTAAAATCAATATCCATTTGCCCGGGGTTAGCCAATTCGTACCAACATAAATTGAGTATCTCATTATCAATGTCTCTGACTGAATCATTTTAGTAGCTAGATACCAACATATAATTATAAAAACAGTGGCAATTACTGCCGGCATAAAAACCGCCGGCCGGCGCCACCAAGCCCGCCAAGTTTCACGCTGCCAGAATAAAAATAAACGCCACATAAGATAAGTAAAAACCATCTTTAAGTGTAATCGTCGCCCCATTCCTTGGCAAACTTAACTATTTTAGGTTGCCGATACTTACAAAGTTTGGTATAATAAATCCATCTTAAAAAGCTAGCTTGAGCTAGCTAACAATAATACCAACCTACCCTATGCTCAGCCAGGACTATCTTACAAAAACCCTGCTGTCTAGCAAAACGCTAACCAGCGCCGAAGTTAAGGATATTAAAGATAAGTTAAAGGCTGAAAATTTAAGTTTGGAAGAATACCTGATAAAGAAGCATGTAGTCACCGAGGAAGTGCTTTATGAAATGGTAGCCAAACAGCTGAATATACCCTACATTGACCTGCGCAATATCAGCATTAGAAAGGATATTTTATTAGCCATTCCTGAGCCAATCTCTCAAGCCCATGAGGTTATCGCCTTTGACCGCGATGACAGCACAGTAAAAGTTGCTACAACTGATCCCGATGACTTACAAACTTTTGAATTTTTAGAAAAAAGTTTACAAGCCAAACTGCAAATTCACCTGACCTCACCAGGCTCTTTCCTGGAAGCAGCTAAGCAGTATCACCAAAGCTTAAAAGCGGAATTTGCCAAACTTACCGGCGTTGAAGAAAAAAAAGAAGAAGGCTCAGAAGGTAATCTTCAACAATTAGCTGAAGACCTGCCAGTGGTTCGTATTGTGGATACGCTGTTGGAGTATGCCATTTTTGAGCGAGCTTCAGATATTCATATTGAACCTACCGAAACCCAGGTATTGGTGCGCTACCGAGTTGACGGCATATTAAAAGATGTCATGACTTTGCCAAAAAATGTTCAGCCTGGTTTGGTGGCCCGTATTAAAATTTTATCCAACTTGAAATTGGACGAACATCGTTTGCCCCAAGATGGCCGATTTAAAATTAAATCCAAGGAATATGAAGTCAGTTTCCGTGTATCAATTATTCCGGTATTTGACGGCGAAAAAATTGTCATGCGTTTGCTACAGGAATCAGGTCAGGTTTTAACTTTAGAGCAACTTGGCTTACAAAAAAAAGTCCTCCAAGTATTAAAGCGCAACATTGAAAAACCTCATGGCATGATTTTGGTAACCGGTCCGACCGGCAGCGGTAAAACCACCACACTTTATTCAATAATGAATGTTTTAAATACGCCTGATGTAAATATTTCAACTGTGGAAGACCCGATTGAATACCGCATGCCTCGTATTAACCAAAGTCAAGTTAATCCGCGTATTGGTTTTACTTTTGCTGGTGGCCTGCGCGCGCTCTTAAGACAAGACCCTGATATTATCATGGTGGGTGAAATCAGAGATACGGAAACAGCTGAAATTGCCATTCACGCGGCTATGACAGGGCATTTGGTACTTTCCACTCTTCACACCAATGATGCTGTTGGCACGCTTCCTCGATTACTGGATATGGGCGTACCGCCGTTCTTGGTCTCCTCCACCACTAACTTAATTGTGGCCCAGCGCTTAGTTAGAAAAGTCTGCCAAAACTGCATAACTTCTTATCAATTAACAGCTAAAAATGTGGAGGATCTGGCTAAGCAATTGGATTTACCCGCCTTGCTTAAAACCCTAATTAAAGAAGGGGCGGTGGCGGAAAATCAAAATATGGAAAACCTGCTTTTCTTCCGGGGTAAGGGCTGTAAGCAATGTAGCCAAGAAGGCTACCGCGGGCGGCTTGGTATTTATGAAATCTTTGAAATTACCCCGACTGTCAGTGAACTAATACTTAACCGTGCTTCCTCAGCTCAGCTTAAAAAAGCCGCGCTGGCTCAAGGCATGCTTAGCCTGTTAGAGGACGGCTTTCTTAAAGCTAAAAATGGCGTAACCACTATTGAGGAGGTGCTACGCGTCACGAAAGATTAAATTTATGAAATTTAGCTACACGGCTAGAAATAAAAACGGTGAATTAGAAAATGGCGAACTAGAGATTGCCTCAGAACACGAACTGGCTGAATATCTTAGAAATAAAGGTCTGCTCCTGACTAGTGCTGAGGCTGTTGGTGAAAATGAAAAAAAACATAAAGAGCTAAAAATTCCATTTCTCAACCGCGTAAAAACAGTCGAAAAAATCTTTTTTACTCAAAATCTACAGGTAATGGTCAAAGCGGGCTTATCTGTTTCTGTGTCTTTAAAAACCCTAGCCCAGCAAACTAGTAATAAATTCTTTCAAACTGTCTTGATGGATCTGTATCAGCGGGTGGATAAAGGTAATTCATTGGCTGATTCACTGGCTTTATATCCCAAAGTTTTTCCTGAGCTTTTTGTGAACATGGTCAGAGCCGGAGAAAAAAGCGGAAAATTGGAAGATGTTTTATTACAATTAACCGTCCAGATCAGAAAAAGCCACACATTAATTGCCAAGGTTAGGGGCGCTATGACCTACCCGGTAATAGTAATTACAGCCATGGTTGGCATTGCCATTGCTATGATTGTGTTTGTTATTCCAAAAATTACTGGCATGTTCGAAGAGGTTAATGCTACCTTACCGCTACCAACCAGGATCTTGATAGCCTTAAGTGATTTCATGATAGCGAACGGACTTTGGGTAGGAATTGGTTTTGTTGTTTTAATAATTGCTTTTTTCCGTCTAATCCGCACCAAAAAAGGCAGCTATATATGGCATGGCTTATTATTAAAACTTCCGATAATTGCACCTATTTTACGCAAAATAAACTTGGCAAAATTTTCTCGTACCTTTTCCTCACTACTTAAAACTGATATACCTGTAGTCCAGTCATTCCAAATAACCGCTAGTACCTTGGGTAATTCACACTACCGGCGCGCGGTTGAAAATGCAGCCGAACGTGTAAAAAAGGGTGTCCAAATAGCCACTATTTTAGCTGAATACCCTAAATTATTTCCACCTCTGGTTGTCCAAATGGTGTCAGTAGGCGAAGAAACCGGTACTATTGACACTATCTTAGATGAGCTGGCTATTTTCTATGAGGAGGATGTAGATAGAACCATGTCTAACCTTACCACAATCTTAGAACCAATTTTGATTCTACTCTTGGGCGCAGGTGTTGGCGGTTTAGCTGTCTCTATAATTTTACCGATTTATACCTTAACCCAA
>Ga0209417_1007631_pt1 | contig 10302 bp, 8 predicted proteins | sample RifGroF2_FD_184002 | JGI IMG/M metagenome (GOLD analysis project Ga0209417, IMG submission 184002) | Groundwater microbial communities from Rifle, Colorado, USA - Groundwater F2 (SPAdes) (version 2) | ecosystem: Environmental > Aquatic > Deep subsurface > Groundwater | place: Rifle, Colorado... | reverse complement strand
AGTTATGCAAAAAACAACGAATATTACATCGACTCTCGGAATCGGAATTGAGACCAGCGGACGGCTCGGCTCGGTATCAATAGGAACAGGAGAAGATTTATCGGACGAGAGAACTTTCTCCGCCCCACTTAGGCACAGTGCGGAATTATTTGATACAATAACAGAACTTTTAAAAAAGACCGGCAGACAGGCAAAACAGATAGGTCAGGTCTTTATTTCCATAGGTCCGGGCAGTTTTACGGGCATAAGAATCTCCGTTGCTGTGGCAAAAATGCTGGCTCTGGCCGCACAAACTAAAATTGTTGCGGTCAGCACAACCGATGCGATGGCTCTGAATGTTTCCGACACTAATATAGATAGGATTGCCGCCGTGATAGACGCAAAGAGAAACCAATTCTTCATCGCGGCATTTGAAAAACACGCCGGGCAATGGCAAAAAATATTATCGGACTGTATGATGACCGCTGAAGAATTTAAAAGCCAATTTGATAACCCCCAAAAACCCATCTCGCTTTTAGGCGAGGGCTTGCTTTACTACGCAAACAAGTTTGAGTCCGATAACATAAAGATATTGGATAGTTCCTATTGGTCGCCGAGAGCTGGAAATGTTTTCAGAGTTGGCGCAAAAATGGCGACCGAGGGAAAATTCTCCGACCCTGTCAGTCTTGTGCCGTTTTATATTCGCCGGCCGGAAGCCGAAGAAAATCTTGAAAAAAACAAATCGGCTTAATCTGCCGCCTGACCAAAAAGCGTAAGTGCGCTTGCCCTGGTGATTTTGACATCGGCAAACCCACCCGCCAAATCTGCCGCACCGTCGAAAACGACTATGCAGTCCCCTGCCGTTCTGCCGATTAACTGCGGAAGTTTTTCATTGTCAACGCCATCAAGATGCGATTTTTTGCTAACGCCCTCGACCAAAACTTTCACTGTTTTGCCGATAAAAGATTTATTCCATTCCTCGCTGACCTTTTCCTGAACGGCAAGCAGTTCGATATTCCTCTGCTTTTTAATTTCCATCGGCACATCGTCAATTAATTTTTCATCAGCCCGTGTGCCGGGTCGGGTGGAGTATTTAAAAATAAAACTATTTTTGTATTGAGCCTTTCGGATAAGTTCTGCGCTCTTTTGAAAATCCTCATCCGTTTCGCCGCAAAAGCCGACTATAAAATCGCCCGCAATCGCGATGTCAGGCACAATTTGCCTTGCCCTGTCCAAAATCGCCAGATATTCATCAGCGGTATAATTTCTTTTCATCGCTTTTAAAATCCTGTCCGAGCCGCTCTGCGCGGGAATGTGCAGATACCGGCAGACTTTGGGCAAATCAACCATCGCCTGAAAAATTCTCTCATCAAAATTTTTCGGATAGCAGGTAACGAATTTAATCCACTCGATGCCGTCGATTCTGCTCACATCGTAAAGCAAATCAGCGAATGAAACGCCGTTATAACTATATGAATTTACCGTTTGCCCTAAAAGCGTAATTTGTTTTGTGCCGGCATCGGCGAGTTTTTTTATCTGCTCGATAATTTTTTCAGGCGGCCTGGAAACCTCCGGCCCGCGGACATAAGGCACAACACAATAAGAGCAGAAATTATCGCAGCCGTGCATTACCCGAACAAACGCCTGGGCGGGCAGATTGTTCTCTGCGGAGTCATTGTTCTGCTCAAAGTCGTCTAAACCTTCCAAATCCGCCGGCAGAGGTTTATGCCTGATGTTTTCGCTTACGGATTTTTGTTTTTTTGTATGGGCCAGCGCGTTATTTACAAGATTGACAAGTTCCGGTATCTGCAAAGGCCCGCAAACGATATTAACGACCTCGTGTTTGAGCAGAGCGTCTTTGCATCTTTGCGCCATACAGCCAAAAACCGCGACAACTAATTCTTTGCGAGTTTTTTTAATATGCTTTAAATGCCCCAGCAACGACAGCACCCGCTCCTCGGCGTGTCCGCGAACAGAGCAGGTATTGACAAGCACAACATCAGCGTCAATCGGCGAATCGGCCAAATCAAAACCAGCCTGCGCGAATGAATTAGCGACAAGATTGCTGTCGAGCTTGTTCATCTGACAGCCGAATGTTTTAATATGCACTTTCATAACGCTTTACATCTTCCCCCATTTGATAACGGCTTCGACAGTAATGATAAGGCCGAAAACAATAAATATGCCCGCTGAAATATATTTTATTGTTTTTTCGGGGAGTTTTTTACCCATAACCATACCGACTATAATAGCCAGCCCATCGGCAAGAACCATTCCCAAAGTAGAGCCAAGCCATACGCCGCAAAATGATTTATACTGCGCCGCCAGCGAAATCGTCGCAAGCTGCGTTTTGTCGCCAAGCTCGGCAAGAAAAAAAGCAATCGCAACAGTCAGCACCGCACCGAAGCCGAATCTTTTCTTGTTCTCTTTTTCGTCATAAGTATCCCCCTTAAGCGTCCATAAGCCGAAACCAACGAAAGACAATCCCACTATAAGTTTGAGATAATGCATCGGAATAATAACGCTCAAATTCCTGCCTATTACCACCGACAGCAAATGACAGAGCAGCGTGCCGATTGTAATGCCGATTATGACTTTCATCGGCTTATACTTCGTCGCGAACGAAAGAGCGACTAATTGGGTTTTGTCCCCCATTTCAGCAAGCAGTATAAAAACAAACGAAGCCCAAAAACCTAACATTTAAAAATTTCTTTCTATAAAAAAATATCGCCGGCGTTTTTTGTTTCCCGCTTCGCTCATTTTAATTTTTTTTAATTAGTTCTTTAATACTGCTGTCGAGCAGCTTATTAAATTCGCCCGGTCTTTCAAGCATAAGAAAATGTCCGCAGCCTTTCATTATCACAACATCAAAGGATGACATATACCTGCGATTAGCCTCCGGGTTAGTCGGCCAAAGGTCGGCATTAACGCAGCGGATAGGACACCTGATATCCTTAAAAATATTTGCCATTCCTTTATTTTCAAATTTCGGAACATATTCCTTAAATGCACTTATAGCAACATAAGGCGGTGCACTGGACATATCGTCAATGATCCATTTTTTCAATTCGGGTTTTATATTTTTGCCAAGCATCGACTCGACAAATGACCCGACTTCACCTTTAAAGTCCTTTTGAAAGCTTTCTACCATTTTTGCAAATACTTCTTTATCCATAGTATCTTCGACATTTTGCAGAGTATCGACACCGACAATCCCGATTATGCGTTCAGGCATCAGTCTTGTCGCACAGGCAACAATCTCGCCGCCCATCGAATGGCCTATGAGGATTACTTTTCTTGCATTAACATCTTCGACAACCGCTTTTATGTCATGTCCGAAACTTTCCGGCGAATATATTTTTCTGTTCTGGCTCGAATGCCCATGCCCTGCAAGGTCAACTGTAACTACCTGATATTTTTTTGCGAAATATGGCACCTGCTGATGCCAATATCTGCTGTCGCAGCTCCAGCCGTGAACGAATACCAATGTTTCTTTTCCGCTGCCGCACACGTTATAATTGATAATTTCGCCATCAAATGATTTGACATTGCAATAACGATTTCCATTAGTCGCTGCCGACAAATACGATGCTGCTGCAACAACAATTACCACCATCAAAATTTTTGCTTTTCTCACTGCAATTCTCCTAAATTTAGTTTATATCGCTATTTTCATTCCCAGTGATATGATTTTTTCGCGGGCATCAGGCCGCTTTTTTGCAATCTCGCCCGATGTGCCTGCATTTGCAACCAGTATGGATTCAAATTTCATACCCGTATATTCAGCGGTCAAGGCAAAAGGTTTTTCCAGTGCGTCAAGACCTATATCTTCAAATGCGCTTGCCAGAACAACAAGAGTTTTGCCCTTCAAAGGCGTTTGCATTGTGCCTGCATCGTTATCCCATTTATAAAGCGAAAAAAACCTGTCGAAAACAAGTTTGAGCTGTGCGCTTGCGCAAAAAAAATACAAAGGCGTAGCCATTACAATCACATCGACATCAGCCATTTTGGCCAAAACAGGCGAGGCTTCGTCTTTTATGCAGCATTCATATTTTTCGCTTGTTTGACAGACTCGACAGGAAATGCAGCCGGTTGTTTTATATTTTAGAACTGCTGTGCGCACAACTTCGATATCTGCGCCCTTTGATTTTGCTCCCTGACAAAACCAGTCAACCATTACGGATGTATTTCCATCCTTTTTCGGACTTCCATTAAGTATTAGTATTTTTTTAGCCATAGCAATCACACCCTTGAGACAAACGCTTCAGAAAGTTTTTTGCGGCGGAGCTTCCTCACAATCACCGAGATGTTGTCATAGCATATTATCTGGCCGCCTTCGACTCTCTGGGTTCAAGCTCAACTGCAATCTCTTTTTCCTTGTCCTCTCTTATAACTGTAAGTTCAATTTTCGTGCCTGTCTATATTAACTGTATAAATTGTAGTTCATTTCCATTGCTTTGTCTATATTTTGACTAATTCCTCACCATATACATAGACAAAACAGATGTACAATACCGCAAAAACACATAAATAACACAAGAAAACATCGAACGCTCCATTTTCAACCGTCCGGGAAACTATTTCTTATTTTTTCATTTTTTCTGTTGACAGCACGTTGACATGTATATAGTTTATACATTAACAATCTTTTGGTATTTATTGAGAAAATAAAAAAGGGCGAAAATAATACGCGGCTGTTCCTGAATTTAATAATAGGAGTGAAAAATGAGTGAGTTGTTTATTCCATTGATTTTTTTGGCGGTATGCTGTGTTTTGTCCGGGCCGATTGCGCTGATTATCTCGATTATAGCACTGAACAAGACAAAAGAAAATTCCGCTTGGCAGGAACGAAAGACAAACGCCGCCGATGCGTCAACTAAACATATTCAAACACTTGCCGATGCGCTTGCGGAGATTGAACGACCTGTCCCGCCTCCGCTGCCGGTAGTTAGTCCGTCCGCCGAGCCGATTGAGATTATACAGCAGCCAAAAGTTCAGCGGGAGACATTTAATGATTATACGCAGCGGCAACAACAGAAAGACAGCAGAGAAACAGCCGTTCTGGAACAAAGAATAGGTACAAGATGGATACTTGTCGCGGGTATAATTACGGTTTTCGCGGGTGTCGGGTTTCTTCTCAAATATGCTTATGATAATTTTTCAATCGGGCCGACGGGCAGAATAATTGCCGTGGCAATCGGCGGCGGTATCGCTCTTTTGGTCGGTGAAATAACAAGGCGCAGAGAGTACGGCATAGTCGCTAAAGGCGTAACCGCTCTGGGCTTTGCGATGCTGTACGCGGCGGTTTTCGCGGCTTATCAGATTTATAATTTAATCGGTTTTACGCCGGCGTTTGTTTTCGCGACGCTGATTACGGCAGCGGCGATGGCTTATGCTGTTGTTTTAGATGAGGTGTTAATCGCGTTTCTAAGTTTGCTGGGCGGATTCCTGACACCGGCGATTGCGATGTCGAAGATGAATTCTCCTGTGCCGCTGTTTGTTTATGTCCTGATTCTCGGAATCGGCGCGATGCTATGCGAGTACCGGCGAAAATGGAGAGCTGTAAATCTGCTTTCGTTTTTGGGAACTTTCCTGCTTTACACAATGTGGTTTGAGGATTCCGCATATAATGCAGCTCTTTGTGCAGGAGCAATCCCTCCTGTCGGCAAAACATTATTTGTGCTTGGGTGGCTGGGTGTGTTTTTCGCGATTTATCTGATTATGCCGATTATTTACGGGCTGACAAAAAGGATTAAATCGGACAATGAGGACGTGTGTCTTATTCTGGCAAACGCGGCTGTAACGCTATATTACCTTTATACCGTTCTCTTTGATTCGTACAGAAACTATCTTGCTTTGGCGGCGGTGGCGATGGGGGCGATTCATTTGGCGGCGAGTGAGATTGCGAATCGCCGATATAAAGAGGATGCGAACCTGCGTCTGATTTTGCAGACGATTGGAATTTGCTTTGCGACATTGGCTGTGCCGCTGTATTACAAATTAAACGCAGCGACAATCGTCTGGGCTTGTGAAGCTGTTATATTGACGTTAATTGGGCTTCGATACAAAAGCCCGCTGACACAGGCATTTGGATTTTTGGTAATGTTCGCAAGCAGCTTATGTCTGTTCTGTGATTTGCCGACGCACACGGAAAAATTCTCTTTCATACTTAACGCTGAATTCGGCAGATGGTGTTTTGTGGCAGCGGCAATATATATTTGTCATTTATTATACCGAAAATCACAAAGTTTGCAGGGCTATAGCGCGATTGCGCAAATACTGTATGGCTTTTCGGTAATGACGTTGTTCATAGCGGCATCTATGGAATGGCACTGGTATTGCAAATATGATATTATTTCGGCAGGCGACCACATTATGCTAAAAGGGCTTATAATCATATTTACGATGGTTATGCTGCTTTTTATTATTCGCCCGATTTCGCCCGGCGGAATTGTGCCTGCGATATTAGCGGCGGGACTGGCGACAATCGGAGCGTTGTTCGCTGCTGGTAATTTCCCAAGATTTCATAACGACAGCTTTACAATCTTTTTTAATCTGAATCTTGCGATAGTTATAATTTTTATAGCAGGCTTGTTTCTGGCGGCGCGATTATTTTGGCAGGCCGAAGAAAAAGAATATGGCAGTCGCGGCTTCGCGTTTATGTTCGCGCTCGGAGCGATATTAACGCTGTGGGTAATTCTCACGGAGGAAATATATCTTTACTTTTACTGCTATAATCGTTTTGAAGAAGCGATGGCAAACTGGAAATTTCTTGCACAGATGTATATATCCATAATGTGGGCAGTTTATGGAACAGTCTTAATGATAGCCGGGTTCTGGCGAAAAATCAGAACGATGAGATATATCAGTCTTGCTCTTTTTGCGATGCTGCTGGTTAAAGTTTTTCTGATTGACACGCAGGAAATCAGGAATATATATCGCGTCGCGGCATTTTTGGTTACGGGCATTACTCTGGTAGGCATATCTTATCTGTATCAGTTTCTGAAGAAAAAAGGGTTTTTCGAATCTTTGCTCGCTGATGCCGACCGCTCTTTGCAAGACAGAACAAATAAAGAGGCTGAATAAAATTTTTGAAGGTTTATTTATATGACACTCAAACAGGAACTGAATCTGAAAAAAGGTTTTGACCTTTTGGAACACGAAGCGGTGCTGAATGTATATTTCACGGCAACGCTGCTAAAAAAACGAGCTGATTCTTTCTTCAAAATTCTCGGCCTTACAGATGTCCAGTTCAATGTCCTGATGCTCCTGCATTATCAGGCGGAAAACAACGAAGGACTAAGTCAGGCACAGTTGGGCGAAATGATGCTCGTCAATCGCGCAAATATCACCACTCTTATCGACAGAATGGAAAAGGCCAATCTCGTAATCCGAACCAGCGTTTCAAATGACAGAAGAACCAACATTATAAAACTAACAGCTAACGGCAAAAAACTTTTCGCTAAGGCAGAACCGCTATACGCCCAACAGGTAAAAGAAATGATGACAGGATTTAATCAGACTGAACAGAAAAATATTATATCGCTTCTCGAAAGAGTCAGAATTAATGCGAAAAAGTGAAAAACTAATAGTGAATAGTGAAAAGTTGTGGAATCGCCGAAGGCGATAGAGTTTTTAAAAAAAATTAGCCGGAAAGTTAATATATTAACAATAATTAAAAGGAAAACAAAATGGTCAAGATAAGAAATATTGTTTTTGCGATGCTTATTATAATTTTCGCGGTGCTGGTTTTTTTGATTTTAGGACAGGGAGGCAAACTGCCCTTTTCTGTAATTGCCGGCCTCGGTATCGGCTTTGCCCTGCTTGGAATAGTATTGATTGCACTGACGGTAAGACTCAAAGAATCAAAGATGCAAAAGATATTTTTCATATTTGCCGGCGGCTCGGCTGCGGGCATTCCTGTCTGCGCAATTCTGCATAATGTCGTTTATGCACTGTTCTTTCACGGAAAAGGCGGAGGCGATGAAGCCGTGTTTTTCATACTGGCAATTATTGTGCTTCCGGCATTGTTCGTTATCGGCACAATAGGCAGTCTTGCAATGCTGATATATGCGGCAAAGTTGAAAACTAACCCAAATTCCGCAGTTTGGGCAAAAATAAATTTTTTTGGAAAATTTTATCGGTGATTCCGCGTTGTAAGTGTGGTTTGAGTTATACAAAACCTTCAAAAAGCCGTTGTAGTGAAAACCTATCCTATTGCATCGTGTGATTTCGGTCATACAATCAGGTCATGTTTATTCGTCCTATCACGGTCAAAAAGAACGGCAAGCGTCACGGTTACTGGGCACTGGTACAATCATATCGTACCAATCGCGGGCCTCGTCAGCGCGTGGTATCGTATCTTGGTCAGGCTGATGAGCCTTTGCGTCGCGGAATGCATCAGCAGGCGACAGGCACACCTTATCAGCGGATGCTTTTTGACGACATCGAGCCTGCATGGGTCGAGGTAAATACCAACGGCATCCGTGTCGAAAATTGCCTGGATTTCGGCGGGCCGTGGCTTGGACTCGAGCTTATCAGGCGGCTTGGTCTTATCGAACTCTTTAATCAGCTCATGGATGGCGGTCGTGAAGATGTGCCATGGTCGCTGATGGCTATGGTGCTCGTGATAGCTCATCTGTGTGATTGTTCGAGTGAACTGCACATTGCCGAACACTTTTATAAAGATACTGTCCTGTGCGATCTGCTTGGCGTTGGACAGGATAAGATAAATGACGACAGGCTGTATCGTGCTTTGGATCAACTGCTTCCGCACAAGGATGCACTGGAGATACATCTCAAGGATCGACTTGGCACATTGTTCGGAATTGAATATGACATTCTGTTATACGATGTTACCAGCACATATTTTGAGGGTCAGGCAAACGGCAATGTTCTTGCAAAGCGAGGTTACAGCAGAGATCACCGCCCTGACTGTAAACAGGTTTGTATCGGGCTTGTGGTAAGCAAATGCGGAATGCCTCTGGGCTATGAGCTATTCGCAGGCAATCGGCACGATTCAACAACAGTGGAGGAAATAGTCGAGACGATGGAAAAGCGTTATGGTAAAGCAAACCGAATATGGGTTATGGATAGAGGAATGGTATCGCAGGATAATATCAAACTGCTTAAGGAAAGTAATCGGCAATATATTATCGGCACGCCAAAATCCATGCTCAGGAATTTTGCCGCTCAAATTGCATCAGACAAATGGGATACGGTACACGAAGGTCTTGAAGTAAAGCGATGTCCAAGTCCAGATGGTGATGAGACGTTTATTCTGTGCCGCAGTGAAGACAGACGCAAAAAAGAACAGGCAATGCACGACCGTTTCGAGAAACGAATCGAAGAAGGCCTCAAGAAAATAGAATCAACCTGCTCCAAACGAAAATGTGATGCGATAACCATTGCTAAACGTGTCGGCAGACTGCTTGGTCAAAACAGTCGAGCGGCAGGGTTGTTCGAGACGAATGTGATAAGAACTGTTGATGGCAGAACAAAACTCCTCTGGCGTAAGGTTGAAGCATGGCGTAACTGGGCGGCCTTGAGTGAAGGCTGCTATATGCTGCGAACCAACATAAATGATTGGAGCGGGGAAGAACTCTGGAAGGCATACATGCAATTGACAGAAGCGGAGGCTGCATTTCGGATTCATAAAAGCGATATGAAGATACGTCCGGTCTGGCATCAGAAGACCGAGCGTGTACAGGCTCATATACTTGTTTGCTTTTTGGCATATGTGGTGTGGAAAACTTTGGCGCAGATGTGCAAAGCCGCCGGTCTGGGCGATGAGCCTCGGCGGGTATTTGAGGAACTGGCAAAAATAAAGGCCGTCGATGTGATATTACCGACTCGCTGTGGCCATCAAATTCGTCGCAGATGCGTCAGCCGGCCGAGCGATCACCAGGCGATTTTGCTGCAAAGACTTGGGCTGAATCTGCCAAAAAATCTGCCGCCGACAAACAAGATTTTGAAAAAGATGTAGTGAAAACTTTCAGCGTTTTTAATCCAAAATCAGCGATTTATACCCCTAACTGCGGAAGTTGGGCTAAAAGTGAAAAGTAAAAAACTGCGGAATCGGCGTGATGGCCGACGAGATTTTAATAAAACCGCGTGGGCTAAGAGCCCACCCTACAAAGCCATGAGTTTTTTAGCCCTTGATTTATGGCTGAAAAACCATATTTAAATCAGCGTAAGGAAATTATGAATAATTTCCTGCGAGTAATGATTTATGACGTTTGATACGAAAAACGAAAAATTTTCGTGTGCGCTTTGATCAGCCTTGTCCGAAATTACTCTTATGACGGCTAATGGTATTTTGTG
>Ga0209417_1007628_pt1 | contig 10306 bp, 14 predicted proteins | sample RifGroF2_FD_184002 | JGI IMG/M metagenome (GOLD analysis project Ga0209417, IMG submission 184002) | Groundwater microbial communities from Rifle, Colorado, USA - Groundwater F2 (SPAdes) (version 2) | ecosystem: Environmental > Aquatic > Deep subsurface > Groundwater | place: Rifle, Colorado... | reverse complement strand
AAAAATCTTCTAAGCTACGATATACAGACGTTGACCCCGTACCCTATACCCCCAACGGCATAGCCCAGGAGGGGCAAGGCGGGGTTTTCGAGGCCACGGACGGCCGCAAGCCTTGCCCGCTTGAATCACGGTGTCATGTGAAGCCGGGTTGCCATGAATGCGGCCCGACAATCGAGGAACTAGAAGCGGAGAAGAATGGCGGGCCGGTTTATGAGAGGCGAGTATAAGGCGTAGATCCTGCCAATACTGGAACAAACAAAAGCAACGCGGCCCCGTGGCACAGGAGATTTAAGAATAAAAAGGGAATAATATGACCAAATACTACGAAAAGTCACCGTATACCAGCGAGATAAGGCCGATACCAGCTAAAAGCAAGGTAAAAGCCAGCCGTGTTATCATAACTACCAAGGATACCGCCATAGGCCGGAAACCGGGCCGCAAAGCCCCCGCCATTGATTTTTCACGGCCTCGCTGGTCTATCCACTATAAAGGCGGGCGGTATATATCCAAGGTGCGCGAGTTACCGCTTGCGCTACACGACTTTACAAGGTACTGCCCCGGTAAGGACGTAACCATGATTGTCCCTATCGGCGAAAAGAGGTCGGTTTATAAAAGGGGGTTGAGGTAATATGACCTACAAGAACCTAATCAAGTGCCCGGTATGCGATAGCACAGGCGAACACCCTAAAGGCCATGGCTGCTTACATTGCAAAGGCGAGGGCATGGTAAAGCGCAAGGATTACAGCAAGCCCGAATACGACGATATGCAAGACTTCGAGGACAGGATATCGCCGCCTATTGATGACATGGGGGAGTAAGAGAAGATTCAATATGGATATTGTTTATCCCGCTTGACAAAACAAATGGCGTAAACTATACTATTGGCATAATATAATTCGTGGTTGCAGTTTTTATCACTATGCCCGCACCAAATTGGAAACCAGGACAGTCAGGAAACCCGAAAGGCCGCCCAAAGGGTTACGCGGATTTTTCCAAGCGTTGCAGGGAATGGGCCGACAAATATGGATTTGATTATATCAAAGACTTAGCGGCTGGTTCAGATTCTAAGATAAAACTGGACGCTACTAAATTTCTTATTGAACGCGGATACGGAAAATCAACCGAGCGTATCGAGCATAGCCTACTTACGCTAGAGCAAATGATTTCCAAGGTTAACAACAAAGATGGCGAGTGATTTAGACAACGCCGTACTAGCCATAAGAGAATGGCGAAAGAATCCCGTAAAGTTTGTGCGGGATCATTTTTTGGTAGAACCTGATTACTGGCAGAAGCAAGCATTAACGGCTTTTGCGGATGATAGCAAACCAATATTTCGGTTATCATTAAAGGCTTGCGCTGGTCCAGGCAAGTCTGCTGTTTTGGCCTGGTGTGGCTGGTGGTTCTTGCTTTGTTGTGGTGATATCGGCCAACATCCGAAAGGCGCGGTCGTTTCAATTACAAGCGATAACCTACGTGATAATCTATGGGCCGAATTAAATAAATGGCAACAGCGTAGCCCCGTTTTGCTTAAAGCGTTTACATGGACGGGTTCGAGAATATTTGCCAACGACCATCCCGAAACATGGTTCTTATCTGCTAGGAGCTGGCCCAAAACGGCTAATGAGGAAGAACAGGGGCGCACATTATCTGGTTGTCATAGCGAGTACGTTTTATATCTTATAGACGAAAGCGGCGATATCCCTCTAGCTGTACTGAAAGCCGCCGAACAGGGGTTATCATCTTGTAAATGGGGCCGCATAGTCCAAGCCGGGAACCCTACAAGCATGACTGGTATGCTTTATATAGCTGCCACGGCACAGGCGGAACGGTGGCATACAATCACAATCACAGGAGATCCTGACGACCCCAATAGAAGCCCCAGGATAGGGCTGGAATGGGCCAGAGAGCAGATAGCCTTGTATGGGCGCGATGATTCATGGGTAATGGCGTATATTCTAGGCAAGTTTCCGCCACAAGGGATTAACTCGCTTATTAGTTCCGATGATGTAGACCTTGCTATGTCGCGGGCCGCTACCGAAGATAAGTATTCATTTGCCGAAAAGCGTATAGGCGTAGATTGTGCCCGGTTTGGAGATGACCGAAATGTTATTGCCCGTAGGCAGGGTATGGTATGTTTCCCGGCTAAGACGTTACGTAATGCCCGTAGCGAGGAAATAGCGGCGGCTGTTGGGTCCGTGGATACCGAATGGGGCGGGGCTGATGTTATATTTATAGACGCGACTGGCGGGTACGGCGCAGGGCCAGAAGACGCTATGCGATTGGCACGGTATAAACCTATCCCTGTTAGCTTTAGCGGGGCCGCTACAAACCCCCGGTATTTTAATAAGCGTAGTGAAATGCTTTATGAATTCGCGGATTGGACAAAGCGCGGCGGTGTACTGCCTAACTCGCCACAACTTAAGAAAGAAATGAAAACCTTAACTTACTTCTTTCAGAATGGGAAAATAAGGGTAACAGAGAAAGAGCAAGTTAAGGTTTTAATTAAGTGCAGCCCTGACGAATGTGACGCTTACGCTACAACATTTGCTTTACCTGATAAACCTAGGGCAGTAACAAAGAAGCCAACTCCCATTAAAGTATGGCTACCTCATAGTGCAAGGAAAAGAACATGAAGTTTTTAAACAGATCGGGTTTATTTGTGATAAACGAAGGTGGATACTTTTTTACATTTACATTGCAACCGTGGAATTGGTTACGGGTTTATATCGGGTATGGGAAATGGCATAAGGTGTTTGAATGGGGGCATTACAGCCTTTTGGTAAGAGTGGAACCTCAGGGCAAAACTTTCTCTAGCCTGCTACCTTACGTTCATCCGTATAATCAATCTAGGCGATGCCTTTTTAATTTTCTTTTAGAAAATACTGAAAAAGCCGGAGACGCGCTTACCGAGGAAGAATTTGAAGAATTTATATACGAGTGCGCTAAGCATGGACAACATGCAATAGGGATTTACGGTATAGGGAAAGTGGAGGACAAATGACTTTACGCGAAGTATCCAAATCCATCACATCCAGGCGTAACAAGATAATAGCCCATTTGGTGCTAATCCGTAAGGAGCCAGTCAAAAAGGTGGCTAAAAAATTTAGTTTAGAACCCGCCAGTGTTTACAGCATATTGCGCCGCCTTTCCCCCCTTGCATAAATTTGCATAATCTTGCAAAGTGCCATTTTAGTATAAATGCTTTATACTATCATGGATGGATAACCCTTTCATTAAAAAACACGGTTTTGAAGCCCCTCCTATTGCGATATTGGAGGGGCGTACTATTGGCTTTGGCCGTAATGGAGCTATGGCGCAGTATAAGTGCATGGCTTGCGGTTGTGAAATATCCGTTAAACTTAAGGGTGACGCTAACACCATGACGCAGGAAAATCTTGATTCATGGGGTAAGATGAAAGCAACTAAACATCACCAATGTCCCGTCGTAGCGAACATAATGGAAACAGACAAAAAAAAGATATTTGCTGATATCTATCGGGGGGCCGACAAGAAGAACGACCAGGATTATAAAGCGGAAAAAAGGGGATATGGAAAATCTACTGGCCGCGCATAACCAAGGCAAGAAAAATGAACTTGCTAAAGATGTACGGCACAAGTTCCAATTAAGCCGCGAGTTTTATCACGAAAAATTTAGCCTATTCCAACGCCTGTACAAAGAATATCGGGCACAACGCGACGATTCAGATAACGATAATGACTGGTCAATTAAAGTAGCTCTCGCTTACGGGCTTGTTGAAAACATTGTAGCCCGCATATCGCAGACTGTCCTCGGCAAATTAACCATAGAGGTTAAACCGAAACGCGAAGATCACCACCGCAAATCAGGCAATTACTATAATATGTGCCGGACGTACTTTGGCTCTCCGCAATACCGTATTGATTACACTGACGGCACTAGAGAGCGCGTGATTTGCGGCACTAAATGGGAATTTGACGAATGGGTTAGCGAGTATGAAGACGGGTTCAGGTGGATGGCTACTAAGATGGAGAAAGTGGCTAACCTTGATATTCCTGTAGTGTCTTCAATAGCCAAGGTGGCTCGTAAGGTGGCGTTTAAAGGTTATAAACTCGCAAAGCATAGGTTCCCTATCAAGGTGGGTTATAACACACGTTTTCCCTCAATTTTCAATGTATTCCCCCAACCTGGCGTAGTCCGCGTAGAGGATTTAAAGTGGATAATCGAGGAAGTAGAATATAGGTCAATAGAGGACCTAGAAAAATGCACCTATATAGACGAAAATGGTGATTCTAAGCCTGTTTTTAATTTATCCGAGATTAAGACCACACAAGAGCGTAAAATCCGGATTACTCCCGATTTCCCTGACGATGAAGAAACTCTCGCTAATTTCAGGCAGGAATTGGAAGGCGCACCGTCTACCCGCACGAAGGATAAAGATGATGGAGTTGACGCGGTTCATTTGCTGATACTCCGCTCCAATCGTGAGCAGATAGTGGTAGCTAACGGCATTTGGCTAATCCAACACGTTAAGGACTTATACCATAAACCCGGCCTTAAAGTTAGGGCGCGGTACTATACCCCCAACAATCAATCCATTTATGGCATAGGCGCATTAGAGCCTATCATTGAAAGCCTGAACGAATACAACGATGTTCATAGTCTTGCCATGCAAGATTGGTTTAGGTCAATTAATCAGATGGTGGCGTATGACGAAGCTGCATTCCCTTATGCTGACGATTGGGACCCCCGTAGCGGTGGTCGGGTACGGGCAGCACAGGGCACTGATCTATCCCGTGCTATCATGCCTATCGCCAAGCGTGATAATGTCGGTTCAATGCTTACCGCGCAATCGGGAATACAGGGTAGTATAGAAAACATTGTTTCTGTCGCTGAAATGACACCCGGAGCTATGGGAACCCGGCCATATCATTCGACCTATGGCGGCTTGATGGAAATCCAATCCACGATGGCCCGTCGTTTCAGCATAATGATGAACATAGACCAGTGCAATACCATGAAGCAAATGGAGGAAATGTACTGGATTTATGAGCAGTTTATGTTTGACCCGCTGGCATTTAAGAAGTTTGATAATGGCATAGGCGCGACTTCTTATAAGCGCGAGGATATAGACACGGACGGCGAGGGATTCTTATTTGTGGCCTCGGACGACCCCTCATTTGGGGATAGCCAGGTTCAACGTAACCAGGCACTTGTTCTGCTAGGCCAAACTTTGCAATATGCGGCGGCGCAGAAACTTAACCCCGAATGGGATAAAGCTGACGGTGGGGAGGTATTCCGTTTTGTGCTTGAAACCTTTGGCAAAGGTGATTCTACTAAGATACTAATCCCGGCTGATGGCTCCATGGACCCTGATAAAGAACTAGAGCTTATGCTACAGGGTGTCCCTGTACAGACACACCCCAAAGAAAACAAATCATGGCATTTGATTAAACACATGATTCAAAAGCAGATGATGGACAACAACGCCAACAATGACCCCGCATTAACGGCACGTCTTGTAAACCACATAGACCAAACCAGGCAAGATATTGCGGAAGTGCTTACCAACCCCGAGCAATTTGCGGGAATGTTTATGGCCGAGGAAGCTATGAAAGCACAAGGGCAAGGAATGGCCCCTGCAATGCCGCAGATGGGTCAGAATCTTCCTTCGGCAGTAGGCGCACCCCCCGCGCAGGATATGGGCGGGTATGGGGCTTAATATGGGAAATAAACTATCTGAACTAACCAGCCAAGAACTGTTTGTAATAGAACGAACCGGGATAGAAGCCACTAATTTTTTAACTAGCAATGAATTTTATGTTAATCACTTAAAACCAGCTTTAGAAGTTGAGCGTGAACGTGCAAAGAACGGAGGTGAGTGGAAACCAGGTCTTATAACCGATTTGGCTACTATTGCGCTCCATAATAGTTTCTGCTCGGGTGAGCGTAACGGCCTTAAGATTTTAGAGGCTATATGCGCGAGAATAGTAAATCGTGGGCTGGACGCGGGTAGGGAAATTGAAAGGCGGAAGAAAAATGAAAAACAAAAAGCTCATTAAAGAGATAAAAATAACTCTTTCAGTGATGGATAAGTTTTTCGCTAAACGCAATATCATTTTTAGCACTAGCGGTGACTTTAATGTCACAAAAAGCAAACAGCAGATGGCCGAGGCCAATTAGATTTAGGACAACCCTAAAAATCAATAGCCGAGTCAACCTCGGCCCAGGAGAAACAAATGACAGTACCCGCTGCAAAGACAGGAACACCCGCAGGATCTGCTACCCCTGCCCCCGCGCCAGCACCTACGGCGCACAATACCGATACCTATGGGGATAGAACTATATCCCTTAAAGATATCCCTATAGTTGGCTATCAGAACAAAGGCACGTTTACCCCTGCAAAAAAAGAAGGGGAAGAACCGCCGCCCGAGCATGAAGCCAATGAACAGGAGGGGGAAGACAAGCCGCCCGAAGCCGAAGGACAACCCGAAGGCGATGGTCAGGCAAAGCCGGAAAATGTAACTGTCATTAAAGCCAAGAATGGGAAAGTCTTTAAAGACTTAACCGAGCTGCTTAACACCTACGACGAATCATCTCCCGAAGCCGTCAGGCTTGCCAACGATAACAAAGTAAAATCGCTGGCCATGCTTGATATGGAGAATAAAAACAAAGAGGCTAACGCTACCATTCTGGCTATGCAAGAGTATATCGGCAATGCCGCTTATACCCCTAATGTGCCGGAAAAATATAAGGGTATGCCCGAAGCCGAGATGATAGCCGCTATGACCGATGATGAAAAATTGGACTATCGGCTTGATAAGAGGGAATGGTCGAAGAAGGTGGAAAGTTTCAAAGCGCAGATGGCAAATGCCAAAACGGAATCAGAGGCAATCGCTGCCAAGATCAAAGGCGAGATGGAGCAAACCGAGGCGGCTATGTCCAAGGATACTGCACAGTATCCTGGATTTACCGAACTTGCGCCTTTACGCGCTGAAATAATCAAGCAGAGTCCGCACCTTGATAACAGGCCGGATACCCACTATGTGGCGTACTACATGGCAGAGGGTATACTGTCCCTTAAAGCAAAGGCGGAAGCCGCTAGGCTCGAAGTAGAGAGCCGTGGCAATGCGGCAAATCAGGCTAATGCAGCGGCGGCAAATGGGGGCGGTGGCGCACCCCAGGCTCCGGGTAAATCTCCCGCGCCGAAAGACGACGGCTTAAGAGGGTTAGTCAAAGCTGGAAAGACCATAAAAGGCACTTTTTAGCAATACCCCACGGCTATATAAAGGATACTTATAATGACCATGCGTTCAGGAGTACAGACCAGCGTTAACCAGGGCACGGAAGGCCGTGCGGTACGCGCTGTTGGTGCGATTATACATGAGCTTGAAATAGACAAAGCTCCGCTTACCGTCATAATGACGAAAGCCGCCGGGAGGCTTATTGCTTCCGGCAATAAGAAGGTCGAGTGGTTTGAGGACGCTCTGCCCGCGCAGTTTGACGTTCTTGGCGCGGCTCTTACGGCTGGCGCGACTACCATGACCGTCACTAACTACAGCTACTTCGCTAAAAATCAGCTTGTCCAGGTGAATAAAAACGAAATAGTCCGCGTTACCGCTACCCCTACTACGACCACCGTTGCTATTGAACGTGCCGTAGGAGAGGAATCCGCTGCCGCTGCCGCGCAGGGTGACCAGCTGTTTATCATAGGTGATAGCTCGGAAGAGGGTACTAACGTATCCCCTATCCTCCTGACCTTGAAGGATAACCCCTACAACTACATGGAAATCACCAAGACCGACATCGGTTGGACGGGAACTGCCAAGGCTTCGGAAGTCTACGGCAAATCCGACCCCGAAGTTGACCGCGTGAAAGCCATAGTTAAACATGCCCGTGAACTGGAAAAGAAATACATCGTCGGCCAGCGTTACTTTGACGCTACAGGCCCCGTTGATGGCAAAGAACACCGCGCTATGCGTGGCGTTATGCGCTTTATTTCTACCAACGTGCAGGGCATGGGCGGCGAGATGACTAATCAGGAGTTTGATAATCATCTCCGCAAATCGTTCCGCTATGGCTCCGCTAAGAAGCTGCTTATCGCTTCCGGTACGGTGATAAACGTCATTAACGGATTCGTTAAAAACAAGGTGCAGCCTGCCGTGTTTAATCCGAGCTATGGTCTTAAGCTGTCCAAGTATATCACCCCGTTTGGTGACCTTGATATCGCTTACAGCCCATTGCTTGAAAACGATAGCCTTGATGACCTGACCGGGCTTGCAGGCACTGGCATTGTCCTTGACATTGCTAACCTGGAAGTTCATCATCTGCCTAACCGCTACATGGTTCACATGATGAATACACAGGCGGCTGGGCTGGACGGCGAGCAGGAAGAAATACTCTCCGAGTGCTGCATAAAAGTGCCGCAGGAGAAAATGCATTCCTGCTTCGACGGGGTAACTGAATAATCTAACCGCTGAACCCTGGTAAGTGCCGGGGAGGCGGATAAAGGATAAACACGATGAAAAAGATACTTGTTACTATCATCATGGCTCTGTGCAGCGCGAATGCGTTTGCTATTTCCTCTGATGACTTGATAGTTAGGCAGCTTTCACGGAAAGCTACCTCTGCCCGTAGGGTGATCTCGGACCAGTCTCTGATGACCATCTTCTATACGGGTTCGTCTACCCAGGCTGTAGTTGCGATAGGTTCAGGGACGTTAAGCACCTACCTACCTGGGCCTGATAGCGCGATAGACCTCAACTACCAGCTTGAGGCAGCCGCCTACGATACCGTGGGCGAACTGTGCGACGCGATAGAAGCCGAGGATGACTACTCATGCGAGATGAAAGACGGTAAACGCAGCGATGTGTCCATAAATACTATGAACATTGCCGCTGTTATCACATCTGACGCTAAACTCGCGGCGGGCTATGATGTGCTTATAGACTCTGGGGCCGTTGAACTTATGAACGGTACTGGCGACATGCTGCGACTGGGTATTACCCCTGAAAGTGGCAAACGGGTTGTGCTTAAATATTGCATAGGCAATATTAATGTCATTGACTCTCTGCGCGTTTGGGGAAAACTCGGCAAATACTCCGATGTTTCTGATGGTGTTACCCGCGACGATAGTACGCTGGTATATTCCATTGTAACTGCTGACGACACTGATAAGACCATTGGCAGTATTTACGGTCTTGACTTCTTGGAGTTTGCAAAGGACGCTCATGTCGTTATCGGTAGCCTTGATGACGATAATGCGCAGGCCGCCGCAAACTTCCTGGAGTGCGTCTGGGACGAAAAGTAACTGTACTAAAAATATGCCCGGCGGTAGGCAATCCCTGCCGCCGGATATAACCTACAAGGAGAATCAATAAAATGTCACATAAAACCTACATAACCCCTAACATGAAAGAGCCTGAACTTGTCATCGTGCCGATGGGCGCGACCAATGAGGCGGGGGTAAAACAGAAACGTAAGGCTATAAAGTTCTTCCGTAATTCCAAGGGGCAAGGGCAGTTCGGCACTTCGGACGCTAAAATACAGTCGTATCTTGATAACCATCCGTGGGTAGCCGCTAAGAAACTGCTCTGCATAGGCGAGGAATTATCTGCTCCGGTTGAAATTCCTACCGAAGAACAGAGACAGTCAGAGGGCATGGCTACTTCTGCCGACCCTATTGCTCCGATTAAGCGCGGCACTAAACCGAAGAAACCGAAGTCCACGGAATAATCCGGCAGGATAAGGGGCGATAGATATGAACGTAGATCAATTTGTAGCGAATATAAAGCGGGTTACACAATACGGCAACCCCGCTACTGTCAATGACCAAGCGGCTAAAGATGTAATAGCCTCTATGAACAATGCTATTGACCGAATCGCTAAAAATTGGCTATGGGATTGGCTTTTTACTCCCGTATCTATCGCCCTTACTCCTGGCACAGAAGACTACACGCTTGATACTACCATTCAGAAATTAATTGATGTTTACGGCGGGGACAATAACTCGCTTACCAACATAACGCTTAAAGAGTATCACCGTTACAAGAAGGCCGACCCCGCTTTGGGTCAGACTGGTGAGGGTGCGCCCGCTTGGTACTTTTATATTGGCAGGGCGGCTAGTGGGGCGCGTAAAATACGTGTTGGCAATATCCCGTCCACCACTACCACACTAACGGGATTCGGCAAGCTGAAAATCACCCGATTAACTGACGCTGACCTAGGCACAGCAAAATCAATGTTGCCATTCCCCGAAGACGGCGAGGACGTTCTAAACGCTTTTGTTCAGGCTGATGTTTACAGGCTACAGGGCAAAACGGCACTTAT
>Ga0209417_1007626_pt1 | contig 10309 bp, 7 predicted proteins | sample RifGroF2_FD_184002 | JGI IMG/M metagenome (GOLD analysis project Ga0209417, IMG submission 184002) | Groundwater microbial communities from Rifle, Colorado, USA - Groundwater F2 (SPAdes) (version 2) | ecosystem: Environmental > Aquatic > Deep subsurface > Groundwater | place: Rifle, Colorado... | reverse complement strand
GGTTATTAGTGACTCATTTTCCGATCAAATACATTGTGCAGATTACGCACGCGTAAATATGTGATAGTATTTTCACCAAATTAACAATAGTTGCTGTGTTAATTTTTTGACGTTTACAATTAACCCATAATAGCATGGTTTAGTAACTTGCTTATTTTCAACTGGTCTTGCTTTCTCATTTATTAGTTTTATACGTTCATCATGCGTATAGTAGCACTCATTTTGAACTTTTTCATCATATGGTGTTACTTTGTATATCATATTATCGTCGACGTTAATGTAATCGATACTACTTTATTATCAATTTTACCAATATTTATTATAAAATCTATGATCTCTTGCGATTTTTGATACTTGTTGGATCGTCCATCGATAATAACTGATGAAATATTATCAAGCGAAAATCGATTGTACTGTATTCTTGTACTAATATTTTGCATATCAGTTGTTGCATGATATTGTATACCCACAATCTCGTCTTTATTATTTAATATTATAATGTATTCTGGGGAATATTCATTGGACGCTATAGCTCGATACATAGATATAGGCCGTTCTTTTATTATGAGTTTTTCCGATGTGTCACAGCCAGTTATTTCCAATGCATAGCAACCACTTTCAGCATCTCCTAATAATTCTGCTGTTTCATCGTTGTTCATATTATAAAATGTAGTAGTTTTTACATCATTTTTTATGAAAATATAGCTTGAATCTACGTCTCGGCTGAAATAAAAACAGGTATTTGGTATGTGCATGCACCCGTCGGGATCAACAGACATTTTAAATGTTATATTACAATTTAATGATGTCTTTAAATAGAAACGCTCCCATATACAATATTTTCTGTGCGCTGAGCTCTAAATAGCAGTTAGCATGATATACACATCATGATATCATATGGTAACGGTAATTCGTATATTGTTAAAAAATATGATTCATGGCATACGATCGATTAGTTAATGATTGGTATTGCAACTCATCACAAATGCAATGCTATCAACTAATGATTTTTTTACAGTTTCAAGGTTGCTGATATGAGCCTGAAAACTATCCAACAGTTCGACAATTTGCTGCTGAATTTCGATTTGTGGAACAGGGATTAGCATACTTAGAAATTTTACTTTGTCGAGAGTTTTCCCACATAAACCTTTTTCGCAATTCTTTGCAATAGTTTTGCTCATGCTATTAAGATAATAGTATGCATACTTGATTAGAATCTTACCAGCATCTCTAGGTATAAATTTTGCAACTACAGTTGAGATTGCGCATGGACCGTTGTTGTAAAATATGCGAATTCCAGATAGTCCACCCCCTAAATAAGTAGTCGTTATAACTAGCGTTTCATCGAATTCTGTGGCAACATTATGCGTGTTAATTAATGACATCGAAAGTAGTGGATATTCACCCGGTTCAGACTTTGAAGATTGAATAGTTCCTTTTTTCAGTGTGAATAAATCGCCGACTGTCAAACGTTGCACGTCTGGTCTAAACTCAATGTTATCACAAACTGTTTTCATAAACCGCTTCACACTTTGCACATCATCGTCGTTTTTCCTGATCGCGCGAACCATATGTAGGATATCGGAAAATTTTTCACCGGATGGTTCACGTAGAAGAATCGTGAACGCTCCACTACCGTATTTTGCCAGATCGATTAGATCATTGGTTGGCAATTCTTTATCTAAATATTCGACAATTCGTTGTTGGATTTCGAGCGGCGGGAGTGGGATTTTCATTTTGGAAAATGATTTTTTGTTCAAAGATCCAGTTCCTATTAAACCATGAACTCCTGATATTTCGCACGATCCAGTACTTATTGCATATTTCGCATATTGTTGATCTATATTATTTCCTTTAGGTGTCAAAGCGGCTATTGCTTCGTTGGTATATAAATCTACGCCAGCTGTTGCGACTTTTCCAATGGTCAGCTTAAATGAGCACAATAACGTTCCAGCCTTTACTAATTTTACACTACTGTGCCGAATTCCAGCGTCAGATATTTTCTTAGCAGTATCCGTCACAATGCCATAATTGAGATCTGATATTGATACCCATGGATAGCCAGTGTTTGAATAATATTCGGCAGTAGATGTTAACGGAGTTCCGCCTATTTCGAAATCAAATAAATCGCCGACTGTCGCCATTGGGTAGCCGGTTTCTGGTGCGGCTTGTCGTTCTTCACCGATCGCGGTTGCGTAATCTTTCGGATTGAGTGAGAAATGATTCTCGATGATCTCATCGATCGTGATGTATTCTTTTGTCATGTCTTCTGGCACATTGTTTAACTCACCATTTGCTTTTTTCGTCAGCATGCCGATGCGAATATTTGTTGTTGAATTTTCGATAGCATTATCAACAGCATACTTTTTCCTGACCTCTTTGACGCAGTCTTTGAGCTCGTGGGCTTTCTCGAAGACCATGATAACGGTCTCAATAGCTGCAGTTCGAAATGATTTCGGCGGAAGTACAATAATTTTTCTGATGTTGAGTGCTTTCAGTATCAATTTCCTAAAGTTGACATCCACGTTAGATGATCCACTGAGTTCGCGGCCCAATGGCAGAACAACAACGGCGCGTCCGCCAACTTTCAGCAGCGAAATGATTTTCATCAAGAAGAAGCCGGTAGCGGACGAGCCGACCGGATAGATATCTTTACCATCGTCAGTCTTCACCAAGTCCGCGAGCTTAATTCCTTTAACTCCGAACGGGGGATTTGTTACTATGGAATCAAATTGCGGAAGATTATGTGTCGCGAGAATATCCCCTTTCTTGATGCCGGTCGGCATGCTCTTAAGTTCGGACAGTAGATTGATACACGTGAGAGGATAAGCTTGTGGGCTAATCTCCACACCGGAAACCGATTTAGCGCCACGCCTGATAGCGTGAATGAGAAACAGACCAGAGCCGCAAGTAGGGTCAATTACATCGCCGAGCTCGTAGTTATCTTCCATGATCGCATTCATAGCGCATTCAATAACTGGTTCGGGCGTGAAATGCTGGCCAAGCTCGTTGCCGAGATTACCTTCACGCATAATGCTCATCAAAACCCGACCTAGTAAATCGAGATCCCCTGAATACGTATTAACATGCTGAACCAAATCGTAGGCGACCTTGCTGTCTTGCAATCGCGCAAAACCGGTAACAACACCTTTTTCGACATTCGCGATACTCCTAATCATGTTGACAATATCTCGTGGCATACTTTCGCAGTAACTAGGCGAAAGAAACGCTGTCTTAATTATACCATCCCAGTTACATTTCTTGCCGTCGTACTGGTCGAACGCGGCATTAACAACGGCACTAAAGCAATGAACTTTGCTTTCAACACAATATCTGATATCAGGACTGACAAATGGTTTGTCCACATTGTAATTAGCAGGGTCTGTCAACTGGGGATAAAGTTTCTCCAGTTCGCGCAGGATGAAAGTGAGCACGATGCAATCAAACGCGTCTTTTTCAATCACGCCGGCTTTCCGAAGGATATCTCTAGAGTGAAAGACAATGCGCCGAAGCGCCGTTTCAGTTGTCGCGGGCTCGCTATTTGTGGCCAAAGCGTCGTTAACTTCGACTTGAACACGGCTGTTCACCTCTTCTTGAATAATTTTCTCTACTTTTTCGGCTACTGGCGCGCATTTCTTCTTCCCGTTAAGATGGCGATTAAGATCGCATTGACGCTTAAAACCACGAAGGCAGCGATCGCAATGAAACTTGGGCTCGGCGTCGGACATGGTTACAGATTGCGTATTAAGCAATTTACGTATATAATATACATATGTATTATCTAATTCGAAAATTAAAAATTGGAATCACGGGCGTTATATGCCGCCGGTACAACAATAACTAAAACAATTATAAATACCTATATCAAAGCCATGGCATGCTGTTTGTATGTTATATCTGTTATGGGGTCGGCTCTAACTACGAAAGCAGATGTGAGAACCCCCGTTGTATATGTGGCTCATTTATGCATACAATTTCTAGAGGACTGTTATATATCACACCTCTTGGTTTCAGAAAATGAATTTAGATTTATATATGCCATATTCGATACACTATGAAATAGCACATGTATCTATACATCTTGAGTTCTGAATCAATTCTTGCACTAAAATCTGTTTACAAAATTGGCTGCACTAAATCGCCGCCAGAAAGGCTTTCGACGTTTCTTACTGGACGTCCACCCAATTTCGAACCATCACATGAGCTGGAATTCGTTGCCGCGGCAACAAATTTTAATAGATTATTGTGCAATACAATTCTTGTACCCATATACCACATGTTTTATAGCTTGCTGGACTATAAATTTAACAATCAGTATGCGAAATGGTCACAAAAAGATAAATGTAAGCCCTTTCCACAGATTTGAATATATAGTGATCATCATAATAACAATATGATATGTCCAGAACTCGATTTTCGTAATGAAATCATACGATTCGCAGACACAGAACGATCGTATTTCGCGGAAATTGTAGGGTACGGTAATTATCCGCGGCACTTCTTAGCCGAATGCGCAGTTGCGGTAGCGCTCCGCCAACGTAAAATTAGAGCCACGAGAATGCCTAGACTACCTCAATGGTGCCGACGTAAAATCAATGGAATGGGAAGTTCTGGTGATAGAGGCGTCGACATTATAGGAATCGATAATGAGAATCATATCGTAGTTGTGCAAGTTAAATGGACTTCCTCGCAGACTCATAACGGCTATGAGGTTACGGCCAAACTATTGGCTTGCAAATTACTGCTCGAAGCAGATCCAGAAATATCTGATGTCCGTACCATGATTGTTCTACGTACTGATTCCATACTCACCAAGGGCCATCCTGGACAAGCACTGATTGAAATTGTGCGATATCCGGAAGCTCTTGTTGAAGAGATGGCAGAATTTGCACGCATCGAAATGCCACAAATTGAGCGTGTACTCAATGAGGATAAAGATTTAGCTGTGCTGAACCATCGACGCGATGAATTTCAAACCGAAGTCGCACGGTTATTGACGGACAAATTCGAAGAGATGGATGAAATTAGACAGCCCGATACATTAATAGAAATCAATGCAGAATTACCCACTGGTGTAGGAAAAAGTCGGATCGAGCTAAGACTATGTGAGTATTTTCATCAACGTGCACGAGATCTCCCAATAATAGTTACTACTCCGCGTGTAGACCTTGTCCATCAATTGGCCGGCGTATTCAGAGAGAAAAATAATTTAAACGTCTTTGAAATCTGCGATGGGACTGAGTGGCCAGATCGGCCTATTGATATAATCACTATGACTGGCCAGAGTGTTGCGAAACAGATTCCGTTAGATTTAAATGCATCTGTCGTAATCCGCGATGAGGCACATTTACGTCACGGTGCAGATATCGCAGATCGCGTGAAAGCACAAGCTTATTTCGGATTTTCGGCAACATTCGACGAAAAGACGGCTCTCACGTACAAAATGACACGTGATGATGCGGTTCGCCGTGGATTCATATGTGATATCGAGTACACGTTCGCAGTATTCTTGGGGGCAATTGGGCCGAAGGATATGGCCGCGCATTTAGCGTCGCACACTGAATATGCTCACGTCTTAGTTTGTTTCAAAAGCCGAAGGAGCGCAATTGAATTCGCGAAGATTTCTAACGATATCGGCGCAGGCCCCGCCGCATCATACACAACATTTCGTGGCGACTTAATATCTTATCCTACGGATCGCCCATTCGAGCCGCGGCTCGACCAGTTCAAGACTGGAAAATTACGTATGTTGTGTGTTGTGGGCAAAGTAGAAATCGGTATTGATATTCCTATATGCGATGCCGTAGTATTTGCCGAGCCGTGGGGGTCAATACCCAGAATGCGCCAACTTTGCGGCCGCGCGTCTCGCATTTCCGAGCAGGCAAAGCCCGCCGGCAAATTTACGGCACTATTCTTCGTGAGTACGGCATCGCCCGACGACGAATCCGAAAACTACAACATCTCACGTGTACTACATTTACTACGTGAGCACGCGCACGAATACACCACCGATAATATCGATGTCGTAATCGCGACGTCGGCGGACGAATGGCAGGCCGCAACGTCCGACGAATCACAAACCGTATTAAATGATGAATTAATCGAAAAACAGCGTGAGAACGCTATAGCCGCGATACGAGAAATCGTATTCGACTCGAGCGGAAATATGTTAAATTCCGAATATTCAAAACTGTGGAAACGATACAATAGCGTGAAATTAAAACTGGCCACAGTAGATGCAACCAATTATGAAAAATACGAGGCACTGGTACAAAAAACAGACGATGAGTTTCCAAAAGATCCAGCCATGGAATTCTTCGGTATATTTGGCCTAAAATTCCCATGGGATGATTATCTTAATTCTGGCAGATCGAAAATACTAACACAAAAAGAGCTGCGCATTGAAATCAAAAAGGCAAAACTGTATGCAATAAAAACTGGCAAGCTCCACAAACGGGCACTAAATGAAAAAAGCGCAGTACTATACAATATACTGTACAACATAATGGACTCGCCAAAAAATTGGCCAAAAGACCTATCGGATGCTAACTACTCGATCGACGATATATTTTAATCAATAGCAACGGCTTTCGAATATCGAACAATTTTTCTATACATATCTGGAAGATTAACTACACAATCAGATGGATATCTAAAGATAGATTGTCGGCCTCTAATTCTAGTAATAATCCTAACTCCACTAATTTCATAAGCATCTTTGTAGATAAGACCATAATCCCATTTTGAATCCCATAATTCTGGATTAATTTCTAACAATGGTTGAGGTTCATGTTTCTCGAGTCTGCTTACCGTGGCCATAACAATGGCTTGCCCATTGCTTGAATTAGTTATGAACCATATGATGTCCCCAATTTTCATTTTAGCCTGGAATGTTTTAAACGCTTGAGTAGTCGAGCATAATCCCCACGTTTTAAACTCAACTCCAAACCTTTCTTGAAATTATCTCCATTTCCAATTCTTGACATCCAGTGATTTTGTTGTTCCTCCATGTTATTATTGGTACAATATATATTTCATTTTTCAACAATCTTAAATGTGCTGTTGATGATTTTTCGAATCTTTTCATACTATTAAAAAATAAATCGATAATATCACTTCATTGAAAGTATAATCGTATAACAACTCGTGCCATCCATGTGATCTTTTCGATCGGTTCTCCATTCAATTTACGTATTTGTATATCCACCCTTTCTTTAATTTCAACGGCCTGTTTTCCTATTGATGATTGGCATAAACGACATGATAGTTCAGATGATTTTAGGGCTTTACCTGGACGATAAATTGCCAAACATGATAATATTGGACATGGTTGTGTGGTACGAACAATGTTGTCGTTTTTCACGTAAATTTCACCAGCGTTGCAGCCACAACTAGTTATATATAACTCATCTGTGTCATTAGAGGTTTCAAAATCAGATAGCTGTATAGTTACTTGCGATAATGCCGTTTGCGACGGTCCGTAAATAGTTGTCCATACGTTGCCTAATTCGAAATATTCTCCTGATAGGCCAGTTTGTGATACTAGCGTTAAAGGGACTTCGATCTTCATGTTTAATACACGATATTTTATGTCTGTTTAATTGGAAAAAAGTAATTTTTCGTCATTAACTACGTAATGCAAAGCTTAATTGCTCATGAATTTATGCATCGAATATCGAATTTGCTTCGACATAGCTTTAACTATATGTAATGATCTATCCATTTCGATCAATGAAACAGCTATGTTTTGCTTATCGATTGGCAATATTGGAACATGGAGATTATAAAATCTATCCATATTAATTCCCTTCTGCGCCATGCCTCTAGCCATATCATATATGCTACTTTGCATGCAAAGTTGCAGAACGAAATTGAGATATTTTTCATCTACGATATTATTCGTAATTTTTAATGTCCATCCATGGTGATTAAGGAAGAATTTATCAGCCACATATCTTACACATTTTTCGGAAACTCCATCTTTCGCGATAACTACTTTATTTTCTCTATTGTGTTTACCGGTGATAAATGCAATTCCTCCACCTCCATAAACTGGATACCCAACTGAGCATACTTCGGATTTTGTGATATATTCCCCGGTCTCAATTTCACATATTTCACTAATTTGTTTCATTTCGACGCCTTCGGCTAGCGTTGTGTCGTTGTAGATTTTTCGGCCGAGATAGCCGCGCGCATAAATCGCATCTTCGAGTGTCATTCTCATCGATTCCTCGAGTTTTTCCGCGGCCGCGTCGTACAATTTCGCTTGCTCTTCAAGCGCATCAAGTTCATCTGCTATTTTCCGCTGAGTTTCGAGCGGTGGGAGTTGAATTGGGATGCTCCGTAAACGTTCTAGTGTTATAGATCCTAAACCTGTGAGAAAACGTGCATATTTAGTTCTTATTTGTACTGAATTGCAATTTAACCAATGATAAATATATTTTTCTACAACTTGGTCGGGATTAAAATCATGCAACGCAACCATTGGTGTTGTAGCACATGCTGGTATGGTCAGGTACCACGCTTTAGCCAAACCTACATCTGTTGTCATATCATTACAATTGCCACCTTGCTTTGCAAATAAAATATATGGTGAATTGAAGCGAAATGGATCTAAATCTGATCTACCAGTAGGATTATTAATAGTTGCTGTATAAAATTCATATTTGCCATCCGTTGTCTTGTCTTTACTATTATATTTACCAGTTGTAAATTGGCATAACTCACCTAGTAATATTTTGGAATCACGAGAACTATTCTTGATATCATCATTCTGTATGCATTGGTCAGATTGTGCATCATAATCAACTGGTGATAGTGACCATCCCATTTCTTCGAGTTTTTCCGATGTGACTGCTTCGAGTTTTCCGGGGATTGGCTCGGCTTCACCGAGAACAATGCCTGACGCATCGGTCTTTAGTCGCAGGATTTTGAATGCGGCCGTCGCGGACTCGATGTTATCGCGGAGTTTGGTTACTTTCTTCTTTTTGCCAGTAATTTCGATACAGTCGTTGAGTTCTCGGACTTTATCAAATACGACGACTACGGTGCGTATCGAAGTATTTTCGAATGTTCCCGACGCCACGGTAACGACTTCGCGAACCGAGATAGCTTTCATAATGGCCCGACGGAATTTGACGTCGGCCGGGCTTCGGCTCGCGAGTTCGCGACCGAGCGGCAGCACTACAGACGCGCGCCCACCGATTTTCAGACTGTGGATAATGCGCTGTAGAAAGTAGTTCGTCGCGGTACTCTTGAAAGGGTACACCGAGGGTCCGAGACGTGAAGTGTCGTTCGTGATTTCGTGTGTGTTCGGGTCCAGGTGCTCCACGCCGATCAAGTCGGTTACATAGTCGACGTTCTTTACGCCGTAAGGCGGATTGGCAAGAATAGTATCGTATTTTTCTGGGCGGCCGATTGTATTCCATTTGTCGCGCAGGAAATCGCCGAGCCTAATTCCGGAAGGTGTTTTGAGACTATCATTGAGGCCAAACAACTTGTGCCCCAGGATAAAGAGATACGTGTACGAAATCGGATGGACGTTCTCATCGATTTCGACGCCAGATACCGATTTTGCACCATTACGCAAGGCACCCGCCAGGAATCGTCCAGATCCACATGTGGGGTCGAGCATATCGCCAAGCTCGCGGCCTTCCTTTGCGGCTCTGGTGGCATAATCAACCACGGGTTTGGGGGTCAGAAACTGGCCAAGCTCTTTGCCATCGAGAAAGTCGACAATAACACTTTCATATGCCTTACCAAATACTTCTCCATTATCATCTTCGAACGCCATATTATCGCGAATATGACAAATCAGGTCGTATGCCATACGATGCGCGGTCTTCAGCGTAAACAATTCACAATAGCGATGCGCGATAGGATCAGTCAGCACATTTTCGCCATTTGTATCAGTCGCATAATACAACGCTTCGAAAGCCCCACGGACATAGTCGCAGTGCATTGGCGTAGTATTGGTGTTGAACGGGGTATTGGCGATAAGGCTAAAACTATGACGTCTGTTACAAATAGTTACTTCGGTGGTCATATCGATATCAGCCACAATTGGACCACGATTTTCGTTAAAATTTTCGACCGTAAGATCGACGACGCTCGGAAAGAGAAGTTCGAACTCCCTGAGCGCAATAATTGCCAGGATGTGATTAAGCGCGGCAATTCCAGTGATGCCCGCATTGCGCAACATATCACGCGCGCGCCACACGGCACGCTTGAAGGGAGTAACGCTATTGCTGTCTGCGGTAAGTTCTTGCTCAACACCGGCGCGAACTTCCTCGGCGACGGCGATACATGG
>Ga0209417_1007624_pt1 | contig 10309 bp, 12 predicted proteins | sample RifGroF2_FD_184002 | JGI IMG/M metagenome (GOLD analysis project Ga0209417, IMG submission 184002) | Groundwater microbial communities from Rifle, Colorado, USA - Groundwater F2 (SPAdes) (version 2) | ecosystem: Environmental > Aquatic > Deep subsurface > Groundwater | place: Rifle, Colorado... | reverse complement strand
GAATTTCCGAAACACACGTTTAAATTTTTTCAAACAGGGAAAAAATAATAATATAAACTGGCGAGCAATCTTCCTTCAATCCTTCTCTCTAATTCCTCTCTCTAATATGTGATAGACTTATCGGCGCAAGCCGGTTTTTTTTTGCTTATTTTTAAGAAATTTACTTTATCTTTGGAGCAAGTCCCTCAAACTCTCCCGTTTGCCTTTTGCGGAGGTTTCGTAATATTTCACCCTGCGTAATAAAAGTAAGCCCGTTTTGTTTGAAGCCCTTTAGGGCTGAGTTACGGGCGTCAAACAACTATAAGCTTAAATCATGAGCAGGGTTGAAATATAGAAACCGTAGTATTAGGCGAGCTTTCTTTTGCTTCGTTTTCTTTACGATTAAAGAAAATGAAGGCAGTTAAAAGGGTGCAGCCCTTTTTATAAATAAAAAATACCTTTAAAAAATTCCCTGCTAAAATTAAAAAAGAGGGAAAATTTATGAAACAACAGAACATCTCAAAAGGCAAAGCAGGCGAAAATATTGCTGTAAGCTTTCTCGAAAAACAGGGTTTTGAAATAATCGAGAAAAACTGGCGCTTTTCACGCATGGGAGAAATTGACATCATCGCTAAAGACAATAACACTCTGGTTTTTATAGAAGTAAAAGCCCGAAGCTCAAACCTGTTCGGCAATCCTCTTGAGTCTGTCGATGAAAAAAAATTTAATAAAATCCGAAAACTGGCTGAAATTTATTTAATAAAAAATCCAAATATAGATTTTAAGGATATAAGATTTGATTTAATAGGGATTTTGCTTAAAGAAAAACCCGAAATCACTTATTTTAAAGGTGTATATTAAAAAATAAACTTAACAAAAACGTATCAGGAGATAACTACTACAAGGTTCGTTATCTCCTGACTTTGTTTATAATAACTCTTTTTTATTTTAATTTAATTCGACGAAAGTTTAATTTTTAACGACTCAAAAATTAAATTTGGGCATGCAAAAAAATCGTATTAAAATACATGTCATGATCGAAGAATTAAAAACATGGGAAAAAATACAGGAAAAACTGGCGGAAGTGCTTGGCACTCCTGCTTTTGAATCATGGATAAAACCAGTAAAATTCAATTCTCTCGACGAAAACAGCCTTTATATCTCCACAAACAGCAAAACCGGCAAAGATTTAATTTGTAAAAATTATCTTGAACACATCAACACTGTCATTAAAGAAGTTACCGGAAAAAATATTAAACTTAAAATAAAAATTGAACAGTTTGAAAATATTCAGCAAAAAATCAATTTCCCTGAATTATCGGACTTAAAGACTGATTCTGACAATCAAACCCCAAAAAAACCTAAGCAAAACAAAAATATACCGCTTTCCGAAAACCAGATTGACGCATTAAAAAGCATTTCAAACAACTTAAACCTGAAATATACTTTTGACACGTTTGTCGTGGGTTCTCACGATAAATTTGCGCATGCCGCCGCGTTTGCCGTAGCTAAATCTCCCGGAAAAGCTCATAACCCTTTATTTATATACGGTGGAGTCGGGCTTGGGAAAACACATCTTATGCAAGCAATTGGTCATTATGTTCTTGTAAACCACCCTGATTTAAAAATAAAATATATAAGTACTGAATCTTTCACCAATGAGCTAATAACATCTATTCGAAGTGATAAAATGCCTGCTTTCAGGGCAAAGTACCGGCAAATGGATGTGTTAATGCTTGATGACATTCAATTTATCGAAGGAAAAGAAAGCACAAAAGAAGAAATCTTTCACACTTTCAACACACTTCATGAATCAGGCAAACAAATCATAATTACCAGCGACAGACCTCCAAAAAACATTCCAACACTTACAGAAAGGCTAAGAAGCCGTTTTGAATGGGGTCTTCTGGCTGATATTCAAACTCCTGATATAGAAACAAGAATCGCAATACTCAAAAATAAAGTGGAAAGGGAAAATTTAAACGTCCCTGACGATGTTCTGGAAATAATTGCAACGGCTTATCAAAACAATATTCGGGAACTGGAAGGCGGCTTAAACAGAGTGGTTGCTTATGTAAGCATCAATGACTGCCCCATGACAATTGAATCTGTCAAAAAAATAATCAATTTCTCCGGTTCAGGGAAAAATTTAACTTTAGATAAAATAATTGAAGTGACTGCTAACCATTTTTCTATGGAATCGGCTGATCTTAAAGGACAATCAAGAGCAAAAGAGTTTTCTTATGCAAGACAAATAGCTATTTATCTTGCCCGTAACTTGACAAATTCCAGTTTTCCGTCAATTGGCAATGCTTTCGGCGGAAGAAAACATACGACTATCCTTTATGCTTACGAAAAAATGAAGGAAGAAATTCAAACAAACAAGGTTTTGACTGAAACCGTAAACGCAATTTCAAACAAAATCACTTCTTGAAAATTTTATAGGAAGATTCAGGGGCTTTGCCCCTGACAGTGTTGACCCTTTGGGATACAGTTTTTCTTTCTTTTGGTTCTGTTTTCTTTCTTTGTGAACGCACAAAGAAAGAAAACAGAACATGTTTTTAATATTTTCTTCCAACAGCTTTTTTATGGGCAGCCCATTCAATTTCGTCGTTAAGCGGTTCTAATTCTACTTTTCCATAATTTCTTTCAAGCGAAAGTTGTATTAAATAATCCGTAAAATGCGGATTTTTCGGTAAAAATGAGCCGTGAAGGTAAGTTCCGAAAACGTTTTTGTAAAAAGCGCCTTCTGTTTTGTCTTTCCCATTATTGCCATTGCCTGTTGTCACAAGCCCTATAGGTTTTGTGTCCCCCTGAAGATAAGTTAAACCGCTGTGATTTTCAAAACCGACGATTGTCGCCTCACTGTCATTGCGAGGAGCTTGCGACGAAGCAATCCAAAGAAAATCATTTATTGTTACTTTGGATTGCCGCGTCAGCCCTTCAGGCTTCCTCTCAATGACGTTTAATGCAGAATTTAACTCTGCTGTAACATTCCCAATGAATCTCGTGTTTCCGGCAACTGTATAAGCGTCTAAAAGACTGATGCCTTTTAATTCGTCTCCGGCATGAGGTTTGTAATAATGCCCGAGAAGCTGATATCCTCCGCAAATCGTGAGAAAAACTGCCATATTATCCCGTGCCTGAATTAAAGCTTCTTTTTGTTTCTGTAATTCATCGGCTACGGCGATTTGTTGTTCATCCTGCCCCCCGCCGATAAAGTAAAAATCATATAAATCAGGATTGATTTTGTCACCCGGATGGATTTCATGGATTTGAGCATCTATATTTCGCCACAAACAACGATTGACAAAGGCAAGTATATTGCCTTTGTCACCGTAAATGTTTAATAATTCCGGATATAAATATGCTATGTTAAGTTTCATTTGGTTTTTCTTGAGTTACAATATTTGGAAAATAATAAGCCGGTGAAAAAAGACTTTTTTCGGTTACTAGAGGATCTTCTTTACCCTTTAAATATATACTTATTGGTGCGGGACCATTTCCTTGTTGCTGTTCTGCTTTAGATATTGAGGTTATAGGAATATAAGTACCTATATCTTCATTTTTAAGTTTAATTAAACCACGTTCCCTACTATAATTATCTTCTAAAATTTTGTATGCGCCAAAACATAATTTGTTTCCTGCATTTCTAATCATTTTTATCTTCTCCTTATATTCTATTAATTAATTTTTGTTTCTAATTACTTAATGAACATAAAGATTTTAAATTGTTTTTTTTGAGAAAAATATTAAAAGATTGTTACATTTTATTTTGTAATACTTCCGCCGCGAATACTTTTTATCGTGTCATAAAAGAAGAAAGACAAAGCTATAAACATAAAAATCATTCCGACTATACTTATTAATTCATAATTACTCATGTTTTATCTCCCGTATTTTTTGTAACATATTATTAATTTTTTGATTAGCTGCATAAATAGCTATCATATCCATAGTAATAAATATAATGGCAATTATAAGTAAAATGCCTTTAATTAAAGAGTCCAAAGTAATTAATAATGCCGACATACCGCCTATTAATCCAAACAAAGCAGTCCAAAGCGTTCTTCTTATTTCAATACAGTTTTTTATGCTTTCTTTTAAAAATTCCAGTTCCATAAACAAACCCTACAAAGTTTTAGAAGCAGCGTGGATTCTTGCAATTGCCCGTGAAAGCGCCGCATGAGCTCTGTCCGCGTCGACATCCGTAGCCCCTGTTCTCAAACGTGTTTCTGCTCTTTCTTTTGCGGCATTTGCCCTTGTAACATCAATTTGCTCTCCAAGTTCGGCATTATCAGAAAGAATCATAACTATATTGTCTTTTACCTGAAGAATTCCGCCAATCGTGCAAATAAATTCTTTTTTATTATCTTTGATATATTCGGTCACACCAACATCAAGCGGAGTCATATAAGAAATATGGTCTGGAAGTATGCCGAATTGACCATCTGTTGAAGTCGAATAAACAGCATCAACCTCTTCTTCAAGAAGAACTTTTTGAGGAGTGATTATTTTTAAGTTTAATTTTTTTGACATCTTTATTCGCCTTTAGCCATTTTTGCAGCGTTTTCCAAAACCTCTTCTATAGTTCCCACCATATAAAAAGCCTGCTCGGGAAGGTCATCGTGTTTGCCTTCAAGTATTTCCTTAAATCCTTTAATTGTATCTTCAAGTTTTACATATTTTCCCGGTCTGTTTGTAAAGGTTTCCGCAACAAAGAAAGGCTGGCTGAGGAATCTTTGAAGTTTTCTTGCCCTTGATACGGTGATTTTGTCTTCTTCGGAAAGTTCGTCCATACCAAGAATTGCAATAATATCCTGCAAATCTTTATATCTTTGAAGCACTTGCTGAACGCCGCGAGCGGTGTCATAGTGGTCATCACCTATGATTCTGGGGTCAAGCACACGACTTGTACTGGCAAGAGGGTCAACAGCGGGATAAATTCCAAGCTCGGAAATCTGTCTTGAAAGAACAGTAGATGCATCAAGGAATGCAAAAGTCGTAGCCGGTGCAGGATCGGTTAAATCGTCGGCAGGAACATAAATTGCCTGAACTGATGTAATTGATCCGTCTTTTGTGCTGGTAATTCTTTCCTGAAGTTCTCCCATTTCTGAAGCGAGTGTCGGCTGATAGCCTACAGCACTTGGCATACGACCAAGAAGCGCTGATACTTCCGAACCTGCCTGTGTAAATCTGAAAATATTATCAATAAATAACAATACGTCTTGTTTTGCAGTATCTCTAAAATATTCCGCAACCGTAAGCGCGCTTAAGCCAACCCTCATTCTTGCTCCGGGAGGTTCGTTCATTTGTCCGTAAACAAGAGCAACTTTATCAATAACGCCTGATTCTTTAAACTCGTTCCAGAGGTCGTTTCCTTCTCTGGTTCTTTCGCCTACACCACCAAAAACAGACACACCGCCGTGTTCTTGAGCAATATTATGAATTAATTCCTGAATAATAACTGTTTTTCCAACGCCTGCACCACCGAAAAGACCTATTTTACCACCCTTCGGATATGGTTCAAGAAGATCAATAACTTTAATACCTGTTTCAAAAATCTCTCTGTCTGTGTTTTGGTCGATTAAAGTCGGAGCAGGTCTGTGAATAGGATAATAATCTTCTGCCTGTATAGGCTCGCCTTCGTCTACAGCCTGTCCTAACACGTTTAAAATTCTGCCTAAAGTTGCATTTCCTACAGGAACTTTTATCGGTTCTCCCGTATTTACAACTTCCATTCCGCGTCTTAAACCATCCGTACTTGACATAGCAACTGATCTTACCCTGTTTTCACCCAGAAGCTGCTGAACTTCAGTTACAAGATCAGGATTTTGCTGTCCCGGATACGCGTCTTTAATTATAAGAGCGTCATAAATCTGCGGCAGTTTGCCTCCCGGAAACTCAACGTCTATTACAGGACCAATTATCTGCGTTATTAAACCCGTTGTTTTTTCTTCAATTACTGCTGACATAAGCACCTCGTCTATTTAACTATTAAATTTTATCAACTTCTCTTTATTATTTGAATTTTATCTTTATTTTCCACAAAAATCAAACAATTAACATTTTTCTTAAATTCCTGAAAATCTTCCGATTCAAGTTTGTTAAATAAAACTTCGATATTTTCAGCCTTAATCTCTGTAATAACTGTTTTTTGAGAATTAGCAAGCAGCGACAAATATTTGATATCGTCATTAGAAATAACTTCTTCAACATAAACTACGTCCGGCGACTGAAAATCAATAAATTTTGCCGCTTTTGCAAAATCAAAACCGACTTTTTCTTTTAATTCGCACTGGGTTATCTCTGCCAAATCATACTTTACAATGGATTCAACCGTCATTATATTTTTATTTTTTTTATCAAGAGAATTTAATATTGAGTAAGCAATAAAACTTTTTCCGCTCAAATTTGGACCTGATATAAGGATTATTCCCGCTTTTTTTATGCTTTCTTCCAAAAAATGCTTATCTTCTTCGTTTAAGGAAAGTTCTTTTATGGTTTCAGGAGACCTGTAAAGCTTTATGGCAATCCTTTCGCCTTTTACTGTAGGGAAAGTAGCAATTATAGAAGTTATATTTTCTCCCAAGAAAACAGCATTAAACTTTCCGAGTTGAGGAATCTCATTTGTCGTAGGATCAAGCCCTGATAAAGATTTTAATTTGGAATTAAAGAGTGGGGTTAAAAGAAGAGGTATTGCTCCTTTATCAAAGATTTCACCTTCTTTTTTAAACTTTATAGTCTTGCCTTCATTAGTATTTTCCAAAATTATTTCATAGACATCTTCTGAAAGCGCTTGAAAAAGAATGGCGTTAATTACTTTTTCTGCCTGAAACTCGTTTATAATCCCAAAATTAAGTTCATCTCTCCAGTCAATTCCCTGACTAATTTCAATATTATTTTCTTTAAAATTATGGGAAGAATAAAATCTATTTATGGCTTCCAAAACAAGCCTTTCCGAGCAGATTACAGGTTCAATTCGGCAATTAACAGATTTTATAAGATTATTCAAAACAAAAAGATCCATAGGATCAGCCATTGCGATAGTTAAAACATCTTCTATCCTGAAAAGAGGAATAATTTTATGTTTTCTGGCGTCTTCGGCAGATATAAAATCAAGGCACTGCTTGTCCAGAGAATAATCTTCAAGATTTACATAAGGAATATGAAGGTTATTCTCTATAAATTTCAGCAAAGTTTCTTCAGAAACGAGATTTTCTCGTATTAAAACCTGACCAATATGCAGGTTATTTGATTTTGATGATTCTTCAGCGCGTGTTAAATCCTCAAAACTCAAGAGGTTTTCCCTTACAAGATCGTATTTAAGCTTTTCTATAGTTTTATTTGAAAAATATTCCTGCATTTTTCCTCAAATTTTTATGCTATTTACCGATTATTTTAACATGCCAAACAAAAACAGGGGATTTTTTATTTCCACTGTTTTTTAAATTATATCTTTTTTAAAATTGATATAAATCATATTTTATTAGGCTCTAGATAACCTCAATTAATGAGGTATACTAGAAAAATGAATATAGGCAAGCATTTAAGCGATTACAAAATCAAAAAAATAATAGAAGCTTTTTGTGCAGATATTTCTGCTATACAAACTTTTATTTTGTCAAAAACAGTTTATATTACAGCAAATAAAAAACTCTATGAAGCGTTTAATGCTTGATCGATGTCTGCGATAATATCACCCACATCTTCTATGCCTATAGAAAGTCTGATGAAATCATCAGTAACTCCGGTTGAAAGCTTTTCTTTTTCAGAAAGTTGTTGATGAGTTGTACTTGCAGGATGAATTACCAGAGATTTCGCATCACCAATGTTTGCAAGGTGCGATAAAAGTTTTACATGATCAATAAACTTGATGCCCGAATATTTTCCGCCTTTTATTCCAAACCCTATTATTGCTCCCTGTCCTTTTGGCAGGTATTTTTCCGCAAGTTTGCGGTCAGGATGGTCTTCAAGCCCCGGATAATTTACCCAGCCGACTTGTTTATGATTTTTAAGAAATTTAGCGACTTTAAGAGCATTTTCTGAATGTCTTTGCATTCTCACATGAAGTGTTTCCAGCCCTTGCAAAAGCATAAACGAGTTGAAAGGACTTATTGCAGGACCTAAATCTCTTAAAAGCTGAACTCTGGCTCTTGTAATGTAAGCAGCTTTCCCAAAATCTCTTGTATATATTACGCCATGATAACTTGGATCAGGTAAAGTCAAATCAGGGTAAGTACTTGCTCCAAACCAGTCGAAATTTCCTGAATCTACAATTAATCCGCCAAGAGATGTTCCGTGTCCTCCTATGAATTTAGTGGCGGAATGAACTATAATATCCGCTCCATATTCAAATGGCTTGAAAAGATAAGGAGTGGGAACAGTATTATCCACAATCAGAGGAACATGGTTTTTGTGAGCAACCCTTGAAAGCGTTTCTATATCAACAATATTAAGTTTTGGATTGCCTATAGCTTCTGTATAAACGAGTTTTGTGTTTTTTGTAATAGCCTTATCAAAATCATCAGGGTTGTTTGAATTGACAAAAGTGGTCTTAATCCCCAATCTTGCAAGTGTATGAGCGAAAAGATTGTATGTTCCGCCATAAAGCGCTGAGGAAGAAACTATTTCATCTCCGGGTTTAGCAATATTTAAAATAGCAAGAGTAATCGCAGCCTGCCCTGATGCAACGGCTAAAGCTCCAACTCCTCCTTCGAGCATTGCAATTCTTTTTTCCAGAACGTCTGTTGTAGGATTCATGAGCCTTGTGTAAATATTTCCGGCTTTTTTAAGTCCAAATAAGTCCGCAGCGTGCTGTGAATCTTCAAAAGTATATGAGGTGGTCTGATAAATGGGAACAGCTCTTGAATGGGTTACAGGATCAGGTTCCTGACCGCCATGCAAGGCAATTGTATCAAATTTCATTATTATTTCTCCTTTTAAGATTTTTTAAAAATTATAAATTTGTTATCTATATTTAATTATAAACCTAATATATATGCAAATATTAAAGGCGCAACTATCGTGGCGTCTGATTCTATGACAAATTTGGGAGTGTCTTTGGCGAGTTTGCCCCATGTTATTTTTTCGTTGGGGATAGCTCCGCTGTAAGAACCGTAACTTGTTGTGGAATCGCTTATCTGACAAAAATATCCCCACAAAGGCACATCGAGTCCTAAATCCTGATGAATCATGGGAACTACGCAAATTGGGAAATCACCCGCAATTCCGCCACCTATCTGGAAAAATCCGATAGAAGCATTTTTAGAGGTTTCTGTGTACCAGTTGCAAAGACTTATCATGTATTCAATACCGCCTTTTACTGTGAGTGGGTTTTTAACATCGCCTTTTATGCAGTGTGACGTGTAAAAATTCCCAAGCGTTGAATCTTCCCATCCGGGCACAAATACAGGAACATTTTTCTTTAAAGCCGCTATAAGCCAGCTATTTTTCGGATTTATCTGGTAAAATTGTTCTAAATCAGGATCTTTTAGGACTTTAAATATAAATTCATGAGGAAAATACCGCTCCTGTTTTTTATCAGCGTCAAACCAGTATTTTTTCATGAATTTTTCAATTCTTCTCATAGCTTCTTCTTCGGGAATACATGTGTCAGTAACCCTGTTAAAATGGCTGTTTAAAAGCTTTTCTTCATCATCAGGCGTCAAATCCCTGTAATTTGGGAGTCTTTTGTAAAAATCATGCGCGATAAGATTAAATAAATCTTCTTCAAGATTAGCTCCCGTGCAGCAAATAGCCGAAATCTTGTCCTGCCGAATCATTTCTGACAAAGAAATGCCGAGTTCTGCGGTACTCATTGCTCCCGCCAAAGTAACAAGCATTTTTCCGTTGTTTTCAATATGATTTTTATACGCTTCCGCAGAATCCACAAGAGTTGCGGCGTTAAAATGTTTAAAATTGTCTTTTAAAAAGTTTGTAATAGAGTTTTTATTCATTATTTTTTAGCCTTTTAAAATTAAAAACCTGCAAGTGTTTGCAGGTTTGATTATATACGATAAATCACTTTAATTAAATAAAATGTTTTTAAGGTCCCAGTTTAACTTTTTTAACAACCGTTAAAAAAGCAAATTTATGGAATATCTCAGGATTGAAAGACTTAGCTTCTTCTGTAAGCATTATTCTTACAGCATCGTTTGATTGAACTGAGCCTCTGTAAATCTTTTCAGAAATAAGAGCATCAAAAACATCAGCGATACCTATTATTTGCCCGAATTCCGAAATTTCTTTTCCTTTTAATCCATTCGGATAGCCATCGCCGTGCCATCTTTCATGGTGATCCAGAGCGCCTTTTGCTATATATTCAGGC
>Ga0209417_1007617_pt1 | contig 10325 bp, 12 predicted proteins | sample RifGroF2_FD_184002 | JGI IMG/M metagenome (GOLD analysis project Ga0209417, IMG submission 184002) | Groundwater microbial communities from Rifle, Colorado, USA - Groundwater F2 (SPAdes) (version 2) | ecosystem: Environmental > Aquatic > Deep subsurface > Groundwater | place: Rifle, Colorado... | reverse complement strand
GTATATTATCCCGATCAGGAGGAACTAAATGAACTTTAATTTAAACGGTAAAAATATCAACATTACCGAGGCTATCAAAGAGTATGTCAAGGAAAAAATTAGCAGAATTGTTAAGCACAATGGCCAAATAATGAATATGAAAATTACGCTTAGTGTTAATAAGAACCCCAGCGTAAAGAAAAACAGCATAGCAGAGGTCGTATGCTTCCTTAATGGTTCAGTAATCAAGATAAAAGAAGACGCTGAATCCATGTATGCAGCAATTGACCTCTTGGCAGACAGGCTGGACAGACAGGTTAAGAATTTAAAAGAAAAACTCATAAAAAGTAAGACCGGTGAATCAATTAGAATAAGCACACCGGAACTTGCAGAAGAAGTAGCTGAAGAAACAGAAGACCCCGGCAGCGAAGAGTTTCTGCATAACGAAACCGTGCATATTGAGCTGGATTCGAATATACCTTAAGAAAAATTAAATTATTAAATATATGTAGGGGCGCACATATATGTGCGCCCTAATTACTTGGGCAGACACCCAGGTCTGCCCAAACATCCATGCTGTCCTCGGCGTCAAAAGGGTTTTTAAAGGGGAAATTGGCCGCTGCGCGGCCAATTTCCCCTTTAAAATTACTTAATACGTCAAGGACAACCCAAAAAGAAACCGAAAGATGTGTCCCGCGCCGCTTTTATAAAAGTTGTATATTGAAAGCATTTTCGTATAAATATTAAAAAACTATTAACTATTGAGAAAAATTCTCAATAAGTAGTATTATTATATATAGATTCACAAACACCCAGCAAGGAGATAAAAAAATGGAAAAATGTATTAATAAAAGCAAGGAAATTAATTTTGAGAGGATTTGCAAACTGCATGGAAAATGCGGAAACGAAATCCATCCCTACGACTCTACACGAATAACACTGTACGGGTTGTGTTGTCTCAATAAACACAATGAAAAGGCGTCTTGTTGACGCCTTTGTAATATATGGTTGTGTTATATTTTTAATATGAACAACCTGAATCTCACCAAAACCTGTGACATAAACCCTGAACACGCTACACCAATGATGCAGCAGTTTCTGCAAATAAAAAAACAGCATCAGGGAGTTATCTTGTTTTATAGAATGGGTGATTTTTATGAAATGTTTTTTGAGGATGCAGTTTTAGGGGCAAAGGAACTCGAACTTACTCTCACAGGCCGCGACGGCGGCAGGCTCGGTAGGATACCAATGGCTGGCGTCCCCCATAAAGCCGCTGATAACTACATTGCACGCCTGCTGGAAAAAGGCCACAAAGTAGCTATATGTGAACAAATGGAAGATGCAGCTTTAGCAAAGGGGCTGGTTGAGCGAAAAGTCGTAAAAACCATCACTGCCGGCACAATCACTGATATAAACCTGTTACAGGGTTCAAAAAATAACTATCTTGCAGCAGTGACAAACGTGCAAAAATCCTGTAAGCGCGGCTTTGCTTATGTGGATATTTCAACGGGCGAATTTAAAATTTCAACACTCGGCTATGATCAATTAATATCTGAAATTAACAGAATTGAACCTTCTGAAATATTATGTGTATCGCAAAAAAGAGAAATAAAACCTTTTCAAATTGTACCTGAAGAACACCCTGACTTGCCCGAAACTGTAATAGCTAATTATAATTGCACTGTAAGGGCAAATGCCGCATTCTACAAAGAAACAGCACTTGAAAAAATAAAACAGGCATTTAATATAAAATCCCTGGAAGCATTCGGCTTTCCTGAATACACAGAAGGCCTTATTGCTGCGGGTGTGATTATTGATTATTTACTGGAAACACAACAGGATAACCTGCCCAAATTCGATGTTATAACGCCGTATGAAACCGGCTCATTTGTTGCAATAGACAGCAGCGCAAGAAGAAACCTTGAACTCGTACAGACAGTGCGAGATAACAAATACGAAGGCAGCCTCATGTGGGCGGTAAATAAGACAAAAACCAACATGGGCGCACGACTTTTAAGAAAGTGGATACAACAGCCTCTTCAGGATATTAACGAAATTAAACAACGCTACTGTGCGGTTGAAGAACTTATTGAAAACCCAAAAATACGCACTGATGTTGCCAATTTACTTGATAAAGTATACGACATAGAGCGGCTTGCTACAAAAATAAGTAATAATTCTGCAAATGGCCGGGATTTTATATCATTGCGGGATTCATTAAAGGTCTTACCTTTATTTGGCAATATCCTTTATAACACCAAATCCCCCTTACTCAATAAATTTAGTGAAAAAGATGAAAAAATCTCTGACTTCACAGCCCTAATAGATAAAACAATTGTTGAAGAACCGCCTATAAGCATTAAAGAAGGCAATTTAATTAAAAGAGGCGTGCATGAGGAACTGGACTACCTTAAAAGCCTACTTTGCGACGGTCAGGAATGGCTGGCTGATTTTGAAAAAAGGGAAAAGGAAAGATCAGGCATAAAGTCCTTAAAGGTAGGATATAGCAAGGTTTTTGGTTATTTTATAGAAATCACGCATGCCAACACCGCACAGGTACCAAATGACTACATAAGAAAACAGACCCTGACAAGTGCTGAAAGATACATTACTCCTGAATTAAAACAGCATGAAAACGAAATATTAAGCGCAGGCTCAAAAAGCGCAGAACTTGAATATCACACTTTCTGCAATTTCCGGGAATATTCCAAGGAGTTCGTAGATGCAATTAGAGATATAGCAAAATCGCTTGCTGTACTGGATGTAATGCTTTCATTTGCTCAAACAGCGGTAGAATACAACTATGTAAAGCCGGTAATTGATAAATCCCGGGATTTAGTCATTGAAGAAGGCCGTCATCCGGTAATTGAGCAGTTACTGCCGCTCGGCAGCTACGTACCCAATGACCTTGATATTACTTCTCCCATGCTAATGATACTTACCGGGCCCAACATGGCCGGAAAATCCACCTTTATGCGACAAAACGCCTTAATAATTATTCTTGCTCAAATAGGCAGCTTTGTTCCGGCAAAGTCGGCACGCATCGGCATAGTGGACAAGATTTTCACCAGGGTGGGCGCAGTTGATGACCTCTCAACAGGACAGTCAACATTTATGGTAGAAATGACTGAGACTGCAAGTATTTTAAACTCCGCAACAGACAGAAGCTTTATCCTGTTAGATGAAATAGGCAGAGGGACAAGCACATATGACGGCGTTGCAATAGCCTGGAGCGTTGCAGAGCATATAACCCAGAATATAGGCGCAAGAACCATATTTGCAACACACTATCACGAATTAAACATAATGTGTGAAAAACACCCGGAAATCAGAAATTTCAGGATGACTATATCTGAGAACGAAGATGAAATAATATTTTTAAGAAAAGTAGTTCCCGGCGGGGCAAGCAGAAGTTACGGAATACAGGTTGCTAAGATGGCAGGGCTGCCTGCATCAGTCATTGCAAGATCACAGCAGTTAATGACCAAAATGCAGAAAGATTACGCCGCGCAAATATCAACTAAGAAACGCAATAATAGTGAAGTTCAGGCGGACACGCCGCAATTGTCACTTTTTATAGAGTGAACTTTAAACACTTCATATTCTTTTGACAATTTTGAAATATCCACATCATTCTCATAAATCCCGAACACAGTAGGCCCGCTGCCTGACATAAGCGCATTTTTACAACCTAATTCGAACAGAAGATTTTTCATATTTTCAATTTCAGGATAAGCAGGGATTATGGCTTTTTCAAGATCATTATAAAACTCTGCATTACCTGGCTTTGGTTTTTCTTCCAGGCGGTCATACCTTTGATATGCTTCTTTTGCTGATATAAAAAGGTTTTTGGGTTTTAGTAATATAATTTTCAGCTCTGGAGTCGGCATGGGTTCAAGAATTTCCCCTCGGGATGTTGTAAGGCAGGTACCGCCTTCAAGACAGAAATTAACATCAGAGCCTAGCTTTGCAGCGAGGGAATGTAGTTCTTCCCAACTTAAAGGCTTACCATACAAATCGTTCAATCCCCGCAATGTCCCGGCAGCATCAGAGCTGCCGCCTGCCAGACCCGCTGCAACAGGAATATTTTTTTCTATATAAACTTCTATACTCTGGTTTTTTATTCCTGTCTTCTCCAGAAACAGTTTCACCGCTTTAAAAACAATATTATTTTCATCATAAGGTATATGCGAAGAATTACCACTGAGAGTAATTTTCTCACTCCCCTCTTCTACAGTTATATTTAGATAGTCAAACAAGCTTACAGTCTGCATTATACTTCTAATTTCATGGAAACCGTCTGCTCGCCTTCCAAGAATTTCAAGTACAAGATTTATCTTTGCAGGAGTTTTTATTTTTATTGTTTTCATTAATTACATTATAATAAAATTAAATCAGATAATGAAAGAGTAAAATGAAAAAATACAGACATAAAACTACGTTTTCAAGCTTCCTGTCCGCTTATCGAGGGATAAGACTAGCTGCAAAGTCCCAGAAGAACTTAAGAACCGGCTTGCTTATTGCAGGATTTGTGTTGACATCAGGGATTTTATTAAAATTCACCGTTGTCGAAATGGCTCTCATAACTCTGTCTATAGGATTTGTGCTTTTTGCTGAGTTAACAAACACTGTTACAGAATTCGTGGTGGACACTTATTTCAGGACGAAATATTCCGAAATAGCAAAAATGTCTAAGGATGTTGCCGCCGGATCAGTGCTTTTAGCCATTTTCATTTCCGGAATTATAGGTGCGATATTATTCTTACCTAAAATTATCGCTCTAATTATGTAAACAAAGCATTCAATACCTTTTCTTTACCAAGCCCTGTCTTGGCGGAAAATTCAATCACTTCTGTATCAAAAGCATGCGATATGTGTTTTATGGACTCATTAAGCTTGTTTTTGCCTAAGGCATCAGCTTTTGTAGCGACAGTAATAATCGGAATTTTATGATATTCCAGCCACTCACGCATTTGCATGTCATTTTTCTGCACTTCATGCCGTGCATCAATTAACTGAATAACAAATTTTATAGCTTTTCTCTTTAAAATATACTCTTCAAGGTTTTTCTGCCACTTTTCCTGCTCGGTTTTGGATACTTTTGCATAGCCATATCCCGGCAAATCCGCAATAACCACTGCGTCATTAAGTTTATATAAGTTTATCAGTCTGGTTTTCCCGGGAGTATTACTTGTGCGTGCAAGGTTTTTCCTATTAGAGAGTGTATTTATAAAAGATGACTTGCCGACATTTGAACGCCCGATTAAAGGAAATTCCGGCAAATTAAAGTCAGGACACTCTTTAAGACCCGGGCAGCTGATTATAAATTCCGCTTTTGTTATCTTTATCATTAGTTTCTATCTGTTTCATCTTATACCTTTTCCAGGTATTCGAAAGTAAATCATACATTTCTTTGTCATTATACACCGATATTTGTACTGAATTATTTTTCTTAAAATCCAGCTCAAACATATTTTTATTTTTTCTGGAAAATATATTATCTGCTTCTATAAGGATTATTTCAATTAACCTGTCCTTAAGAATACTTATATTGTCTTTATTAAAGATTTCAAATGTTTTATAAATATCACTACTTTTTTTCATTCCTAAATTATATCATTTTGAGAAAATACTGTCAGAAATTGACAGAGAATTTTGAGGCTGTTATATTTAATTACACACTAATACAAAGGATGGGCACTATGATAGCAATAGTAGAAACAGGCGGAAAACAATATAAGGTCGAAGAAGGCAAATACGTTGACATTGAACTTCTTGATGGAAAAGAAGGCGATAAAATAGACCTTGATAAAATTGTAATGATTATAGACGGCGAAAACTCCAAAATTGGCCAGCCATATATTGAAGGTGCTATAATTAAAGGTGAAATTTTAAAAAACGGTAAGGACAAAAAAGTTCTTGTTTATAAAATGAGACGCAAAAAAGGCTATCGCAGAAAAAATGGCCACAGACAGCAGTTCTCAAGATTAATGGTAGAAAGTATAAAATTATAAGAATATAAAGGTGGTGAATCCTAATGGCACATAAGAAGGGTGTAGGTTCAACAAGAAACGGACGAGATAGTCAAGCGCAACGTCTAGGCGTGAAAAAATTCGGTGGACAGGTTGTCACAGCAGGAAACGTTTTAATCCGCCAGAGAGGAACAAAATTCCATCCTGGAAATAACGTAGGAATCGGCAAAGATGACACGTTATTCGCTCTTATTGACGGCTCAGTCAAGTTTGAAAAACACAGAAGAAACAGAACTCAGGTTAGTGTCTACGCTGTATAACAACATACCCAAAAAAGTATTAATTATCGAAGATAATCCCGTAAATTTAAAGTTAACAACCGATATTCTCGTAGCGCATGGGTATGAAATTCTCCAGGCAACAAGTGGTGGAGAGGCCTATAAGGTGCTTGAATGCAGGCATAAAGAAATCAGTCTTATTTTGCTTGATTTAAAGTTGCCTGATATGGACGGAATAGAAATAATTAAGAAGTTAAAAAGCAGCGTAGATACTGAAAATATTCCTGTTATTGTTGTTTCTGCGCATGCGATGGAAAGTGATATAAAAGCGACAAAACAAGCGGGCTGTACGGATTACATAACAAAACCCATAAACGTGCGAGAATTCTTAAATAAAATTACTCTATTACTTTACCGCTAAATATATCCAGAACCATTTTAGCCTGATCGGAAACATTCACGGGGGCTATATTCTTATTTAAAACTTCCAGCTCCTGCACTATCTCTGTTTCAATGATTTCCCTCTCCTCCACATCAATAGCTATCTGGGCTGCTTGCTTTGGTTTTGGGGATTCAATTCTGGGTTTATCTTCGTGAAGAGTTTTTTTTTCCTCTGTTTCATCCCCAGGCATTGGCGTCCTGATAACAATTGGAGGTAAATTACCAAAAAGCATTTTTGCTGCGTCCTGTAAAGGAATAAGCTTCTCACTTTTCGCTTTATCAATCCATTTTTCATTTGCGCAGGTAATTATTATTTTTTCCGCATTTATTTGAACAGGTTTAAATATTTTATAGAAGGCTTTTGAGGGGGAGTCCTCTTTTTTAAAGCAGGAGAGTAGCTTACTCCAGGCAGCGTCAACGTTTTCCATATCAAGATTGTCATTCTGAGGGAGCGCAGCGACCGAAGAATCTGTTGAATGAGATGCTTCGCTTTGCTCAGGTTGCGGTGATGGAATATCTCTTGTTGTTGGTGGGATGATGGGTTGCTTCGCTTCACTCGCAATGATTTGAGGAACTTTAGCGGGAACACCACCTGCCTCCAGCCGCTCTATCCTCGTCTGCAAATCTTTAATTACCTGCATATCCTGTCTGTGGCATATGCTTAAAAGCGAAATCTCCAGCCACAACTGCTGCTGGTGCGTAGTTTTTATAGTTCTTTCATATTCACAAAGCTTTTCAATTATTTGTACTACTTCATCTGTTTCAAAATGCTGGGATTGGACTATTATATTTTCAATAATATTGTCACTAAAATCAATCAATTCCCTGACTGCCTGCAAATCCCTAGAAGTCTTAATAATAAGCAGACTTCTAAAATAATTAACCAGCTCCCGTATTACATTAACAGGATCACAACTCTGTACAGCTCTATCCGCAATTTCTAAAAGCTTTAAAGTGTCTTTTTCTGCCAAATTTTGTGCAAGTTCATGTAGTATTTCTTCTGATAAACTGCCAAATAAGGACAAAACTTCATTTTCTGTTATTTCAATTTCCTGATTTGCCAGCACGCTTGCCTGGTCTAAAAGACCAAGGGCGTCTCGCATTCCGCCATAGGCTTTTCTTGCTATCAGGGATAAGGCTGTTTCATTAATTTTTATATTTTCTTTGTGCGCAATATCTTTTAATTTCTCAATAATAAGCTCCTGGCCTACACGTTTAAAGTCGAAACGCTGGCAACGGCTGATAATTGTGTTTAAAACCTTATGTGATTCAGTTGTAGCAAGAATAAATACCAAGTTTTTAGGCGGCTCCTCAAGCGTTTTTAATAATGTATTAAACGCCTCAGTTGTCAGCATATGGACTTCGTCTATTATATAGACTTTATATTTGCCTGATACCGGGACAAAATGTACTTTTTCCAGCAGGTTTCTTGCATCTTCAACTTTTCTGTTACTTGCTGCGTCAATCTCAATTACATCAACAGAGCTTGAATAAGTTATATCAATACAACTGGGGCATTTACCGCAGGGACTAACTGTCGGGCCTTCCACACAGTTAATTGATTTTGCAAGAATCCTCGCGCTTGAAGTCTTTCCTGTTCCCCTTGGCCCGGTAAACAAATACGCATGACTTATCCGCCCAAAGTTCACCGCATTGGACAGGGTTTTAACTACTGATTCCTGGCCTATGAGGTCAGCAAATGTCTGGGGGCGGTATTTTCTATATAAAGGAATATAAGTGCTCATCGAGTTCCCTCATCGAGTTCCATATTAGCATGATTTATTTTCATGTAAAAACTTATAAAGCTTGTACCCCTTGTATTTTCCCAAAAGGCGCGCCAATTCAGATTTATTGGCGGCTTTTATTCCCTTTATATCCCCAAAATACTCTAACAACAATTTTTTATGGGAAATCTCCAGGCCAGGTATATCATCCAGCACGGATTTTATGGAATTTTTATCCCTCAACTTCCTGTGATAATTTATAGCAAACCTGTGTGCTTCATCCCTTACCTGCTGGAAAAGGAAAAGCGCCTTTGCATTATCAGAAAATATTATAGGGACGGAATTACCGGGAACAAATATTTCCTCAAATCTCTTTGCCAATGCTACAATAGGAATATCGTCCAACCCTAAATCCTCCAGCACCTCGATAGCGGCAGAAAGCTGTCCTTTTCCGCCGTCCACAATAATTAAATCAGGAATATCAAATGTTTGATACCTCCTCTTAATCACTTCTTTCATACTGGCAAAATCATCTGTCTGTCCATCCGGCACAGTTTTTATCTTGAACCTCCGGTAGTCTGATTTATACGGCTTTCCGTTTACAAAAACTACCATGCTCCCGACTGTATTCGTTCCCTGAATATGCGAAATATCAAAACATTCAATCCTTGTGGGAAAGTCATGGAGTCCAAGTTTTTCCTGTATATAGCTTCCGACCTCGTTCCACTCATTTTCTAGGGTGTTAATCTCACAAATTTTAAGATTTTGAAAGTCTGATTCAACGTTTTTTCTGGCCATTTCTACCAATTCCTGCTTTTTCTGGAGTTTAGGCGTTAATACCTTAATATTCAGCCATTCACTGAGGAGTTTTATGTCATCTTCCTGTATTTCATCATCTAAAAGCAGCTCCTGCGGAATCTCCGCACTATCAACCATCCTGTAGTATTCCTGCATAAAGGCCATGAAAGCTTCACTCGGTTCATGAATTCTATCCAGCCTTATATCAAAGCTCTCTTTTGCGATAAGGCGGCCTTCTCTCACTTTTAGCAACACTATAGCCATTAACAGGTCATCATTTTTATACACAATTATGTCCTGGTTTAAGGTTGTGTTTTCTGAAATCACCTTTTGCCGCGCCATTGCCTTCATTATGTCAAAGTAGCTGTCCCGGTACTTTGCGGCCTTTTCATAATCCTGCTTTTCTGCGTTAGCTTCCATCTGGATTTTTATTTCCTCAAGCAATTCATTTTGTTTCCCGGAGAGAAACAGGCCAACCTGCCTGATTATTTTCTGGTAATCATCTACAGTAACTAGCTTCTGACAAGGTGCTAAGCATTTACCTATCTGATAATAAATACATGGCCGATCTCTAAAGCGGGGATTTTTGCACTGTTTTAGAGGGAAAATTTTCTTTATCACCTCAAGTGTAGAATACATTGCCCGAGAGTTTGTATATGGGCCGAAGTATTTGCCTTTCGGGCCGGGCTGGTCGGTTTTTCTGGTTATTATGATTCTGGGGTAATCTTCTCTTGTTATTAAAAACCAGGGGTATCTTTTATCATCTTTTAAAAGCACATTGTATTTGGGTTTGTATTTTTTTATAAGCTGGGATTCCAGCAATAGCGCTTCTACTTCAGAATCCGTAATTATAAACTCAAATTTAACAATCTGAGGAACCATAATAACGAGTTTTGGAGAATCGTGATTTTTTGTAAAGTAACTTTTTACCCGTTTTTTGAGGTTTTTGGCTTTACCAACGTAAATTACCTCGTTTACTACGCTATACATTAGGTACACACCAGGAGCATCGGGCAAAAGAGCCAGTGAATCTTTAATTGAGAGGTTAGTGTTCATAATAATATTTTAACCCAAATAACTAATTTTATTGTTTAGGGAGGCGCGCTTCGCGCGCCTCCCTAAACGTTGGCGGG
>Ga0209417_1007616_pt1 | contig 10325 bp, 7 predicted proteins | sample RifGroF2_FD_184002 | JGI IMG/M metagenome (GOLD analysis project Ga0209417, IMG submission 184002) | Groundwater microbial communities from Rifle, Colorado, USA - Groundwater F2 (SPAdes) (version 2) | ecosystem: Environmental > Aquatic > Deep subsurface > Groundwater | place: Rifle, Colorado... | reverse complement strand
CTGACGACTGTCAGGCATTAAGAGAGATTTACAGGATTTTAAAACCAAAGGGCACGCTTATTTTAACTGTGCCAAATCATAATTATCCATTCCTGTGGGACCCAATAAATTGGGTTATGGAGGCAGTAACAGGCGGCCATATAAAATCCGGCTTTTGGGCTGGCATATGGAATATGCACTTAAGACTTTATTATCCTAAAGAGATAAGCAGTTTGATAAAAGACGCCGGATTTAAGGTTGTTTCTATGGAGCCTTTAACTCATTACTGCGTGCCTTTTAATCATATTGTGCTATACGGGCTCAAAAAGGTGCTTGATAGCGGCATGCTGCCTGATGGGATGAAGAATACCGCTGATAAATTCTCAGTCAATGAGAATAAGCAATCTATGTTGATAAAACATGGCTACAGGGTTTTAAATCTTCTGGATAAATTTAATGATAAACTTGCAGATGGCGAGTCATCTGTATCTATCTTTGTAAAGGCTGTGAAGGATTATTAGGTTTAATATGTTTAGATTATTTGTTTTGTCGGCTAAAAGCCTTGCGTCTTCAATATCCTATAAGCTTAACCGAACAATCAAGAGGCCTGTGAAGCCTGTCTTTATTAATTTTCCTGTGACATACAGATGTAATGCCAAATGTATAATGTGCGACATATGGAAGAAGTATAAAAAAGATGATAATGAAAATAAAAGACTTTCCGACGAACTGACAGTTGAAGATATTGCTGGCTTTCTAAGAAAAAATAGAGACTTTTTCTCAGATTTAAGGAGCATAGGTTTTACAGGCGGAGAGGCATTTCTGAGGAAAGACATGGTAGAGATTATAAGGGCAGGGCACGAGGAGCTTCCGTGGGTTGATATCGGTGTCCAGACAAACGGACTCCTGCCAGAGTTGATCAGGGATAAGATTATAGAGATTCTTAAATTTTATCCGAATTTTAAGATTGCTGTATCGCTGGACGGCATTGGCAGCACTCACGATGAGATTCGGGGTATAGATGGCGCATATGAAAAGGCTGTCAGAACTATAGAATACGCTGCAGAACTGGGCATAACAGGCATTACATGCGGTATGACGCTTACATCCAAAAATTTTGACAAGATAAAAGAGGTTTCAGAAAAGGTTGAATCACTCGGTTGCGAATTTTCCTGCTTCCTTCCTGAAAGCAGCGAGTATTTTGGCAACCTGAATAATAAAAATCAGCTTACAAAAAAAGAACTTGATATTATTGCAGAAGAACTCAAGGACTTCGGCTACCACTATTTCATGGACAATCTAAGGACGCAGATTACAGGTGAGTCCAGAAGGACGCTCCCATGTTATTCAGGCTATACTTCTTATGTGATTAACCCTTACGGTGAAATACTGCCGTGCATATTGATTGAAGAGAGCTTTGGCAATATTAAAGACGGGTTTTTCAAAGACATAATAAATTCCGATAAGGCATGGGGCTTGAGAAAGAAGCTTGAGAAGTGCAAGTGCTGGTGTGAGTGCGAGGTAAGTTCCTCTGCTATTATAAGTCCTTTTGATGTAGCAAAGTGGTTCCTTATGAATAAGAATAAAAAAGAGATATTAAAGACCCTAAACAAAAAAATATTATTAAAAAGGTTATAATTGAGTGATATGAGAGTCGTTTTAATTTGTTCAGAAGATTTTTCTCTTGGAATAACTTCCCTTTCAGCCTATCTAAAATCTAAGGGTTATGAAGTTAAAGTTATTTTTGATCCAAAGCAGTTTGAAAAATCATATTCACAGAATAAATTCCTTGCGAATTTGTTTGCGAGGAGGGATTTGATACTCCGAGAAATTGAGACATTCAAACCGGATATTGTCGGTTTTTCGGTATTTACATCAAACTACCAGTGGGCACTGAAGATGGCGAGAGCGGTTAAAAAGGTTATAAAAGTCCCTATTATATTTGGGGGCGTACACACCACACTTGTCCCTGAGACTGTCATCAGTGAGGATGCGGTTGATATGGTATGCGTCGGGGAGGGTGAAGAGCCGCTTGCAGAACTGCTCCAGTGCTTAGAATTAGGTAAGATGAGTTACTCCGTCAAGAACATATGGTTCAAGAGGGACGGCGAAATTATCAAAAATGAAATTCGTCCATTAATGCAAGATCTTGATGCACTTCCGTTCCCTGACAGGGATGATCTGTACGCCCAACTGCCACGCTCATACAGCAAGTATCCTATAATACTAACAAGCTATGGATGTCCTTACCGGTGTACGTATTGCGCCAACAACGCCATCGCAACAGTTTATAAAGGAAAGGGTAAATACCTAAGGCGTAGAAGCCCTATCCACGTTACAGCAGAGATTAAAGCTATAAAATCCAGGTATAAACCAAAATATATAATTTTTATGGATGATCTCTTTACTTTCGATAAGGAATGGCTTGAAGAATTTGCACCCATGTAGGCCTACCCTACAGTTGTTTATCTCACACCAAGTTTTTGGATAATGAGATATGCGAGCTTTTAAAGAAGTCAGGGTGCAATATGCTTTTATTGGGCCTTCAGTCAGGTTCAGAGAGTATAAGGCGTGAAGTACTTAAACGACCAGAGACCAATGATGAATACAGAAAGGCTACAAGAAGGCTTAAAGAACAAGGAATTAAATTTTCGCTGGATAATATACTTAACATACCTTTTGATACAGAGGAGACCATTAAAGAATCCCTGGAATTTTATAATGAGTTGCGGCCCGATATTATCCACTCCTTTGACCTTATATATTTTCCGAAAACAGAGATAATCAACCATGGTATAAAGGCTGGTATGCTTGAAGCTCAAGCTGCTGATTCTATCAATAGAGGCCTGTTTAAGGGCTATATGAACCTTCAGTTTAACTCGCAGGGCAATTTCAAAAAATATGCTCTACTTTTTACTTCTTTGCCGCTTATTCCGCCGTCAATCGTTAAGCAAATGGATGAATTTTTTAGAGAGACTCCCAACGATATTTGTGTTGATAGCAAAATTTATAATAAATATTAGGGCAGGGACGGGGTTTATTTTTTTTACGGTTTTGCGAAATGAATGGTTTTACTTGAGGAATACAGTGTATCAAAAATGGGTTTTAAGACAGGGGTTGGGGAAATTTTTAAATTAAAATTTATAATAATCAATAACGGTATTATATCTTCTGAAGGGATGAGCGGATCAGACCAGCGGGCATTAAATTGGAGCAGGATGTTTATTTTAAAAGGCCATGAAGTAACTTTAATTATTCCTGAGCAAGGGAAAGAAAGATACAAAGGATTAAATTGTATTATAACTGTATCTGATTCACTAAGTGGTGGCATTGGTTTAGCTGCTGGTTATTTTTTAAGGGGAATAAAGGCATCGCAGATGCTGTATAAGAGACTGAAGAAAAATGTCAAAGATAATACGGTTATATACTCTTCGTCGGATTTGCTGCCTGATGCCATGCCAGCTATTTTTTCAAAAATAATGATGTCTGAATTGAAGTGGATTGCTGGTCTGCACCTTATAGCACCGAATCCATTCAAGGGCTTCAAAAAGATATCTATAAGGGGGTATGCCATACCTTCTATTTCCAATATCTATTATTTTTTTAGCCAGCGTTTAATTATGAGATTTATGAAAAGATATACACATACTGTAATGGTCTCAAACTCTATGGACAGGGATTTTCTCATTAAGAAGGGTTTTGTGCCTGATAAGGTGATTGTAACATACGGTGCAGTTGACTGGGATGCTATTAATAAAGCTGATAAAAAAGAACCAGGATATGATGCGTGTTATATTGGAAGGTTTCATGAACAGAAAGGTTTTTTTGACCTTATTGAGGCATGGAAACTGGTTTGTGATCGGTTTCCAAATTCAGTAATGGCTGTTATTGGCAGTGATATTAACTTTGATGATGTGGTTAAAAGGGTAAAAGACAAAGGTCTGTTTGAGAATATAAAATTTATGGGTTTTCTGAATGGGATAGACAAGTTTACTGTTATGAAGTCATCTAAGATATGTATCTTTCCGAGCACCTATGAGAGCTTTGGAATGGTTGTAGCAGAGGCGATGGCGTGCGGTCTGCCTGTAGTGGCATATGATTTGCCTGTTTACAGGGAAATATATCCTGTCGGGATGATTAAAGCGGATATAGGTGATATTAAAGGATTGGCAGAAAACATAATAAAGTTGTTTTCTAATAAAGAAGCAAGGCAAAGGATGTCAAAAGAGGCTTATGAATCAAGCCAGAGGTTTAATTGGGAAAAGACTGCGGATATGATAATCGGCAGGTTTAATTAAATGTGCGGTATATCTGGTTTCTATGGTTTCAGGGATGATGTACTTCTTAAGAAGATGTGCGAGATCATTCGGCACAGAGGCCCTGATCAAGAAGGAATATATGTATCCAATAAGGTTTCACTTGGACACAGAAGATTAAGTATAATTGATTTGTCTGAAAATGGAAGACAGCCAATGACAAATGAGGATGGAAGCCTTTTTGTGATTGTAAATGGGGAGATTTATAATTTTCAAGGTTTAAGGGACGAGCTGCTTAAAAATGGCCATCATTTTAAGAGCTGCTCAGATAGCGAGGTGATTCTTCATTCCTATGAAGAAAAGGGAGTTGGATGTGTTGAGGATTTCCGCGGCATGTTTTCCTTTGCATTATGGGATTCAAAAAGGGATAGATTAATACTCTGCAGGGACAGGATTGGTAAAAAACCATTATACTATTGGTGGAACGGCAAAAGGCTTGTTTTTGCCTCAGAGATAAAGTCTATTCTGGAGTGCAGTGATATTGATAGGGAAGTAAATCTGGAGGGTTATTCTTATTATTTGGCCTTTCAATATGTCCCCGGAGCAGAGACCATAGTGAAAAATGTATACAGGTTGCCTCCAGGGCATATGCTTATACTGGAAGATGATAATATAACTGTCAAGAAATACTGGAATCTTTATGACATTAAACCCCAAAGCTGGAGTGGGAGCGAGGCAGAGGCTTGCGAAAAACTCAAGGAATTGCTTGATGAGTCTGTATCGCTAAGGCTTATCAGCGATGTTCCAGTAGGTGTTCTGCTGTCAGGGGGGCTTGATTCAAGCAGTGTGGTGGCAATGATGTCAGGCGCAGGCGCAAAGGAGATAAAGACCTTTTCAGTAGGTTTTGGTGAAGAGGGTGATGAGCTGGGATATGCTAAAATAGTTGCAAAAAGATTTCAGACTGACCACCATGAATTTACCATTAAGCCTGATAATTTAATGAACCTGCTTGAAAAAATAGTATGGCATCTGGATGAGCCTATTGCTGATGGAGGCGCATTTGCAACCTTCCTTGTTTCAGAGGTTGTAAAAGACTATGTAAAGGTTATACTTGTTGGAGAGGGCGCTGACGAGCTTTTTTGCGGATATTCGTGGTATAAGCTGTCAAGTCCGTATCTTGATTTTTTTCCAGAGACAATTAAAAGACGGCTTTATTTTTATCTGAATACATTCTACAGGGGATGGGAAAACTCCTCTGTAATCTATAAAAAATTTGAAGGGCTCTTTGACACAACAAGTAGCAATATAGATTTTTTATCCAGGATGTCGTTCTTTGAGATGCAAAATCTTCTGCCGAATTGCCTTTTAATGAAGGTAGACAAAATGACAATGGCGCACTCCATAGAGGCAAGGGCTCCATTTTTGGATCATAAACTACTGGAGTTTGTTGTTGCCTTGCCCAGGAAATATAAAATAAAAGGCCTTACCGGGAAGTATATACTGCGGAAGGTCATGGAAGGCATCCTTCCTCAGGAGATTGTAGAAAGAAAGAAACGGGGTTTTCTGATTCCCCTTGATAAGTGGCTGGAGAGCGGTTTAAAAGGGTACACTAATGAGGTTTTAATGGATGATTCTTCGTTTTCCAAGAATTTTTTAGGAAATGAGATGCTCTGTAAATTATTTAGACCCCAGAGAGGGCTTAGAAGAATAGAGTACAATATCCTTCTCTGGAGGCTTTTGATATTTGAGGTATGGTACAGATTTTATATAAAAGGCGATAATATTCATGAAAGAAAAAATTCTCTTATATAATCCAAGACCCAATCCACATTTAAGGCCTGTTGATCTGCCATTGTCATTATTGTGCATATCAAGGTTCCTTGATAAGGATGGTTATAATATAAAAATAGTCAGCGAAAATCTGTATGATGACCATTTTGATGTGATAAGGGAAGCTGCAAAGGAGAGCATGATTCTTGGCGTCTCATCTATGACAGGCTATCAGATATATGATGGGCTTAAGGCGAGCAGAATTGTAAAAGAGGCGAACAAGGACATAAAGGTAGTATGGGGCGGGTGGCATCCTTCGCTTTATCCCCAGCAGGTATTGGAGAATCCCTATATAGACATTGTAATAAAAGGGCAGGGTGAAAGGGCGTTCTATGATGTAGTAAAAAGGACAGAGGAGGTAGCGCCCTATGAGAATATTTTAGGTGTGCACTGGAAGGATAATGGCAGGATTTATTCTAATCAGGACAGGATGCTTGAACCGCTTAATGAAATGCCGCCAATCCCGTATCATCTTGTTGATACAGAGAAATGCCTTATTGAAACCGAGTTCGGCAACAGAACTATAAATTATGTTTCAAGCTATGGCTGCCCTTTCAGATGCGGATTCTGCTGCGAGCAGACAGTTAACAAGAGGAGATGGGTTGGATTAGATGCAAGAAAGGTTGTTGATGACCTTGAAAGGCTGGAGAAGGTTTACAAGGTTAACGGCGTATCAATGTATGACAGCAATTTCTTCGTTGATATGAAGAGGGCAAAGGGTATCTTGAGCGGAATGTTGGAGAGGGGCTTGACAATAAGGCTTGGCAATGTTGACGGCAGGACAAAACAGCTTGCTGATGCTGATAAGGAGATATGGGAGCTATTAAGGGCAACACGGTGTTACAGCATCCTGACAGGCGCGGAATCCGGCAATCAGGAGGCCCTTGAGATTATTAAGAAAGACATAAACGTGGAGGATAATATAAGGTTTGCAAAGAGGTGCCATGAGTATGGCATAAAGGTAGTTTTTTCAACCCTTGTGGGGCTGCCAATACCAGGAAAGACCTATGATGAGCTTGCAAAAAAGACAGGTGAACAAATAGATGCTACTATAAAAATGTTTGATGAGCTCCTTTCATATGACAGCAGGCACAGGGGGTTGATGTTTATATACTGCCCGTATCCGGGAACACCCATGTATCAAAATGCAGTTGAGCTTGGTTTTAAAGAGCCAAAAAGCCTTGAAGAATGGAGCAACTATACCCTATATGAAAAACATACCCCATGGGTCACAAAGAAGCAGGTTTTGCTTGTTTCAATGATTTCAAGCTATATTTTCATGTTTTTGGATTCCGATACAATAACATGGATTGGGGAAAGGATAAAGAGTAGGCTTAAAAGAGGCTTGTTTTTAATAGTCTTCAAATTTTATCGTATATTGGCCAGGCTTAGATGGGGATATAAATATTTTGGCATTCCGATAGATTACAGATTATTTCAATTTGCAAAGAGAAGGAATAAATCAATATAAAATTATGGAAAACAAAAGATATCCTAAAACCACACTGCTTGCCTTATATGACCCTGATGCAATAGGCATCAGGACATTGGCTTCATTTGTCAAAGAACATGAAGGCATTCAAGTGAATCAGGTTTTTTTTAAAAATCTTTTTCCATCCAAGTTTCCTTATACTCAGAATGAAATAGATACGCTGGTAAATCTTATAAAGGATTTAGATACCGAGCTTCTTGGGATAAGCCTGAGGTCATCGTCATATAAGACAGCAAAGGCTATTATAAATTTTGTCCGCAATGAGATTAAAGATATAAAGATTTTAATAGGAGGGACTCACGCAATACTCTCGCCAGAGGAATGTATAGAACTGGCAGATATGGTCTGCCTCGGCGAGGGCGAGTACCCATTTTTAGATTTGATCAGGAATTATTCAGACGAACTTAAAAGTATAACAAAAATCTCGGGTTTATGGGTAAAGCAAAACGGCCAGATATATAAAAATCAAATAAACGAACTTATAGATATAAACCAGATTCCGGCTATAGATTATTCCAATGATAATAAGTGGCATATTGAAAACGATACTGTAAAAGCAGGCGAGCCGCTCATTGGAAATTCAGTCGGAGAAATATTCTCCTCAAGGGGATGCCCCTATCATTGCACCTACTGCACCAACAATGTGTTAAGGAGTATAATGCACGAAGGAAAGTTTGTAAGATTAAAAGGTGTTGATAATGTCATAAAAGATATACATAACCTTAAAGGGTATTTTAAGAACCTGAAAAAAATAGTTTTTGCAGATGAGGTTTTTGCATTTAATAAAAACTGGACTATAGAGTTTTGCAATAAATATGAGAAGCATGTAAATATGCCCTTTGCGGCCATGTTCTATCCAAATGTAGTGAGGGAGGATACTATAAAGATGTTAAAGGATGCAGGCCTCAGCCACGCAAGGATAGGCATACAGGCCGGTTCTGAGTATGTAAGGAAAAATCTGTACAAGCGCAATGAAACAAATGAAAAGATAATAGAGCTTGCAAGCCTATTCCATAAGATGGGTATCAGGATAACTTTTGATGGTATTGTGAATAATCCTTATGAAACAGAGAAAGACCTTGAGGAATCGTTGAGGTTTTATCTTGAAATACCAAAACCATTTGAATTAAACCTCCATTCCCTTGTTTATTTTCCAAAGACAGAATTGACTGAAAAGGCTTTAAAGGATGGCATTATAAAACAGGAGCATATTGAAGGTGAAGCTGATGAGGCATTGCGGCTTAACCATGTCTTATTGAAGGACAAAAAGATGATATATGGCTACCAGAATAATCTTTTCTGGAACAGCCTATTTTCATTGACATCAAAACCTTTTATACCCTCATGGATTATAAACTTTTTGTCCAAGAGCAGGTTTTTGAAAAAGAGGCCTGAATATCTTCTTTATATTGCAAAGATAGCAAATATAATTAATATCGGGGCAATCGGCCTTTCTCTTTTAAAGAGGCGGGAGATTGGATTAAAGGAAGTTTACGCTGCTGCAAAGAGCTTTGCCTTTACATCGTCTGTAAATAAATAGTTTGTAGTGGAGGATTTTTAAATGGCTGAAATTCTGTTTGTAAACCCGAAGAGCTTTAATACAATCCCCAGTTACTTTCCGTACGGGATACTCTATATGGCTGGGTTTTTGAGAGCAAAGGGTATGGATGTCGGAATATATGACACAAATGTGGAAGATAGGGATTTCAGGGAATTTTTGAAAAAAACATCTCCGAAGGTGGTTGGTTTTTCAGTTCTTTCAGGTTCATGTATAGGAGATGCCGTTAATAAGTCCAAGATGGTAAGAGAAATCCTTAAAGAAGCGAAAATTGTATGGGGCGGTATACATACAACAATATTTCCTGACCATGTGCTTAAACAGCCTTATGTTGATTACATCATAATAAATGAAGGGGATCGCCCAATCTTAGAGCTTTGCCAGAGGCTCTTAAAAGGTGATGATGAGGCAAAGGACATACTGAATCTTGGATATAAGGAAAATGGGACCCTTGTAAAAAACAAAATCAGACCCTTTATAGAATTAGATGACCTTCCGCTCCCTGCATGGGACATGGTGCCGATTGAAAGGTACATACATAAAAAATTCTATTCCGATAGGGTAGTAACATTACACACAAGTCGTGGATGCCCATGGTCATGTTCATATTGCTATAACGAACAGGTAAATTTTAGAAGATGGAGGGGCTTATCTCCTGAGAAGATACTGGAACAGGTATTGTGCTTAAAGGATAGGTACGGAATAAAGGGGTTTCAATTTTATGATGATGAATTTGACGCTAACCCAAAGAGGGTTGTTGTTTTCTGTAATTTACTTTTAAAAGAGAAGATAAACATAAAATGGGCGCATTATTCAAGAACGAATATTGCAGATGAGGAGCGGTATGCCCTTGAAAAAAAGGCAGGTTGCTGTTTCATAGAATTTGGTGTTGAAAGTGGTTCCCCAAGAATTCTTGAAAAAATTAGAAAAGGCCAAGATGTAGACGGTATTAAGAAGGCCTTTGATATTTGCCACAAGGTTGGACTTAAGGCCGGGGCCATGTTTATGGCAGGTATGCCAACAGAAACAAGAGAGGATGTTGAAATGACCGTAAATCTGGTAAAATCACTAAAGGCTCATCAGACGATAAATACTATCTTCAGGCCATACCCCGGATCAGAACTGTTTAATTACTGTGTTTCAAATGGACTTTTTAAACTACCAGAGTCTCTGGAGGAGCAAGGTAAGGCTTTTGATATTGGCAATACAA
>Ga0209417_1007614_pt1 | contig 10328 bp, 8 predicted proteins | sample RifGroF2_FD_184002 | JGI IMG/M metagenome (GOLD analysis project Ga0209417, IMG submission 184002) | Groundwater microbial communities from Rifle, Colorado, USA - Groundwater F2 (SPAdes) (version 2) | ecosystem: Environmental > Aquatic > Deep subsurface > Groundwater | place: Rifle, Colorado... | reverse complement strand
TGTCGTAAAGCCTCCCGCCTTGAGAATAATATACATTGCCATTGTCGTGTCGTAAATATTCGTCGGAAACTGGTCTGTATCCCAACCGAGCAGAAGATCGCCGCGATTAGCGTCAACGCTGCCGAGAACACCATTAGCTGCGCTCAACGCCAATTCGTGTTCAAATGTATGCCCTGCCAAAGTCGCATGATTAGCTTCTATATTCATCTTGAAATGTTCCAGCAAATCATATTTCCGCAAAAACGCGATACAGTTGCCCGCATCGAAATCATACTGATGCTTCGTAGGCTCTTTCGGTTTTGGCTCGATCAAAAGCTGCCCGCCAAATCCGATTTTCTTTTTGTATTCAACCGACATTTTCAAAAGCATCGCCAGATGATCAAGCTCCCTACCCATATCCGTATTCAAAAGCGTGTCATAACCCTCTCGGCCACCCCAGAAAACATAACCCTGACCGTCCAATTCTTTTGTTACTTCCATCGCTTTTTTAATTTGGCTTGCTGCATACGCAAAAACTTCAGGCGAAGGATTCGTTCCCGCGCCTGCCATAAAGCGCGGATGTGAAAACGCATTTGTCGTACCCCAAAGCAGCTTGATGTCAGTATCATTTTGCAGCTTTTTCGCTTTGGCAACAATCTTATCAAGCCGCCTATTTGTTTCAGCGAGATTATCCGCTTCAGGTGCAATATCGCGATCATGAAAACACCAGAAACCAACTCCAAGTTTAGTAAAAAATTCAAATGCCGCTTCTAATGTATTTTCAGCGACCTGCATCGCGTCCGTTGCGTCGTTATAATTTCTGATAATTGTCGGACTGCCGAACGGATCGCCGCCCAGTCCTTTGAACGTATGCCAATAACAAACTGCAAAACGAAGATGCTCCGCCATAGTCTTGCCCATAACCATCTCATCAGGCTTATAATACCTAAACGCCATCTGATTCTTCGAATCCCGACCTTCAAATTTTATTTTGCTTATCCCTGGAAAATATTCTTTCATAACCAAACCCTTCAAAAATTGGAAACCATATATATTACTTCCCTCATTTTAACAAATATTACAAGTTGCTAAAAATCCATTTTGCGTTATAATATAACCAGTTTGCGCACAGGAATAATCTGATGAAAAAAGTTATGATTATGGTCGATACCGCCCGCGCGGTCGGCAGAAAATTTCTCAAAGGAATTGAGCTGTATATCAGTTCTTTTGCACAATGGGAAGTATGTGTGCAAGCTCCCGATTATTTACCCGCAAAATCTCCCGGCTTCGATTCATCATTCCAACTGCATCAAGCCGATGGTCTTATCGCTCTCGATTCAAAACACATCGCAAAATTATTATATTTAAAAATTCCCAAAATCGTCCACAGTACAATAAGCGAAATTCCCGACGTTTCAACTATATACACAAATTCAAAAAAAATCGGCCAATTCGCCGCCGAATATTTTATCAATCTCGGATTCACGAACTTCGCTTATTGCGGCTTCGAAGAATTAGCATGGTCAAATTTGAGGTATAAAGAATTTGTGCGTCATCTAAAAACAAAAGGGTTCAGCCCTATTTTCAAATATAATAAACAGAATATTATCGACTGGCTTAAAATACTGCCCAAACCTGTTTGCATTTTCGCCTGCAACGATGATTATGGCGTACGTATTTTACAGTCTTGCAAAGTTGCCGGTCTGTCCGTGCCTGAAGAGATTGCCGTTTTAGGTGTAGATAACGATGAACTGATTTGCGGTCTGTCTCTGCCTTCGCTTTCCAGTATAGATTTAAACTTTGAACGAAGCGGTTTTGAGGCCGCCAAATTATTAAACGAAACGATGTCAGAAAAAAAACGAAATCGGCATATCGTAGTAGAACCCACAGATATTATCACGCGCCAATCAACAAATATTTTCGCTGTCGACGATGAACAAGTTGTTAAGGCACTTATATTCATTCGCGAAAATTATCAAAATCCCATCCAAGTTAAAAATGTCGTCGACGCGACCACTCTATCTCGCCGCGAACTCGAACAAAGATTCCAGAGTAAGCTAAAACGATCGATTAAAGATGAGATCGACCGACTCCGCATCGAATCAATAAAACGCAGACTCATCAATTCCAGCGATACGATTTACAATATCGCAAATTCGCTTAGCTTTACCGACCAATACCATTTTAGCCGTTTCTTCAGACAAGTTACCGGCTCAAGTCCAAGCAAATACCGCCTGGCAAACAAATTATAACCTTATTAATTTCCACTTACTTTTCATTTTGATTTTGTTATAATTACAAAAAATAATATACCAGCGATTTTAAGGAAATAATAATGAGAGAGAAAAATAATGGTTCGGTTCTTATCGGCTTGCTGGCGGTAATCGTCATCGTGGCTTTACTTTATATGCTCAACATTTCAGCGATTTTCGGCCCCGTCGATAAGAAAGCGGCCTATTCTGAAAAGCCCTGGTTTGAAGAACAAAGACTTGTAAACCAATTTCCCGTCAAACAAACCGGCAAAGGCGGCAAAGCAATTATTTTAAATCAATTAACTCTCGATGCGCCCGTTATCCGCCACGGTAATGAAAGAGGAACAATCAAAATTGTAATTGAACCTAACGGCCTCGCACAAGGACACTGGCAGTGCAGCTATGAACACCCTGAAGATAATTCAAAATATAATATAACTGCTGATTTCAAAGGCAACATTGATCCCACGAAAACATATTGCGATCCCAACGGCTACAATAAAAAGTTGCTTTATATGATCACCAAAGGAAAATACAAAGAAATAAAAACCGATGCAGCACAAGTACAATGGCCCAGAGAGGCTGTCGTTTATGTAGTCGGCTGGATAGATAAAAACAGATCAGCGCGAGGAAAAATTTTCTTAATGACCGACGATACCGAAGCCCACGGCAACGCAGAATACGACTGGAAGACAAATTAACCGAATTTTCGTTTTAACGTTTTCAGCGTCTCGATGATTTTAATTTTCTGCGTGCACCTCTGTTCACATCTGCCGCATTCAATACATTCCGAAGGATCCGCCGAACGCTCTGTATTATTGGGACTTAGCTGCCAGTTGTAAATGTTGCGTGGTTTACCGTCAACTTTCAAAAATTCACTGAAATACGCTGCCTGCATAAAACCGGGAATGTAAATATTTTTTGGGCAAGGCATACAATATTTGCAATCCACGCAGCAGCCGGAATTTTTATTAGATACTTTCTCAAATTCAGCATTAAGCCGCTTCATCTCATCCGATGAAAAATCAGGTTTGTTATAATTTGCCAGCGTTGATGTAATATCCGATGGCTTGCTGATGCCGCAGATAATCGTATCTATGTTTTTGTTTGTCTTTAGCCACCGATGCGCGGTCTCAACTAAATCCGCAGAACCGATAGCGTTCTTAATCGCATTATTCAACGGCGGTGAATCCTGCGCGAACACCCCGCCGCTGATAGGATTCATCACAATCGTCGCGATACCTTTTTCGTGAGCTTTTGCGATCGAATCCTCATAAGTTCTGTTAAGCATATTATACGTAAATAAAATCGCTTCGCACCAATCCGCCTCATCAATGCATTTATTCAAATTTGTCGGATCATCATGCGTCGTAAAACCGATATGCCTTACAAGTCCTTCCTTTTTCGCACGAATAATGCCATCAAGCATTCCGCCCTTTCGCGTCGCCTGCACCCACAGCTCATTATTATTTATGCTCCAAAGCTGATAAAAATCAAGTTGATCAACTTCAAGCCTTTTCAATGATTCATTGATTCTTTTGTATGTGCATTCCGCCGATGTATCATCATCAGCTTCTACTTTCAAATTCCACGGACACCATTTCGTCGAAAGAATAACTTTTTCCCTGTACCCGTTTTTAAGCGCCTTCGCAAGTTTTGTTTCACTATCGATATAACCTCTGCTCGTATCAATGTATATCATACCTGAATCGATAGCCTGCCTTATCAGTGCAACCGATTCATCGACATTTTCCGGAAATCGCATCGCCCCGATACTTACTGGATGAACTTTCAGCCCGCTTCGTTTCCCAAAATCTATTTCTCTTTGTTTTTGCATCAGACACCTTCGACATTGTGATTTAAACTACGACACATATCTTTAATCATATTTACCTTATCGACCCCATACACCAGAATAGGAAATACAGTTTTATTGTGCATCAAAGGTTCGCTCATATCAACATATTTTTCACAAAATTTCGCATCGGCCACAACAGGTATCGGCGAAAAATCCGCCAGCATCGACCTAACCCCTATACTATTAACATATTTCAGCGATTCTTCAACGTTCTGAATTTCAAATTTAGGATGACCCAAAATCAAATAAGCCGTGATGTTTTTTTTATCCGCACCGGCAGCAATCAAGCTTCTTACCGCATCAGAAAATTCATTATCAAAAATTTTCGACCCTGTCTGTTTTTGAAATTCCTCAACCCTGCTTTCAAAACCAAGATAAATACTCTTAAAGCCTGCCATCACCATTAAGCCCGCAAGCTCTGCATCAATAAATCTCGCATTTAGCGCATTTGGCGTATGGAAATTCACTTTGATTTTATTATCAATAACATACCGCAGAAAAGGTTTTATAATTTCAACCGCCTTATACAACAGCGCATCATCATAAAACGCGATATTTTTAATACCCAGCGAAATTATAAAATTAAATTCGTTTACTATCTGTTCGTAAGGTTTCGCGGAAAAACAATTATGAAAAATCGGAACCGTGCAGTAAGTACATTTGAATGGACAGCCCTGCGTTATCTTCATCGCCGCCGTCTCTTGCCTTTCATAAAGATCCCACCTCGGCACTGTGGTTAGCCCCATCATCATTTCAATCCCCCTTGTGGGAACCATGACGGGGTTGTTTTCATCCCCATCCAAAAAATCCGCACCAATACCGCGAGCGTGCTCCGGACAAATCCTCGTATATGGCCCGCCCATTACAATTTTCGCTTTAGGCCAATAAGTTTTCACCGTTTCGATTACTTCCTTATACCCTAAATACCAGTAAGTCATCACCGTTTGAATAAAAACAAAATCACAAGGCTTGTTTATTTTCAGAAACTCTGTAAAAATTTTCATCGGCAAACCAAACCGTCTGAAATTTCGAGGCACATCTTTAAAAACGTTTGGCTTGTTTATAATTTCAGAATAAAAACTTCCCCTGCCGCTTTCATCGCTCTTATATTTTGATTTGCCTGAATAAAATGAATGACTGCGATCTAAAAAATCGAATAAAGTGAAATCAGCATCGCCGATTTTACCTGCCGTCTCGAGCATACCCAAAGGCCGCAGCCAAAAATCGTACGCCGCGAAATCATAGATCGGCGGATTCACAAGAAGTATTGATGGTCGAAAACTCATACCATCATTGTAAGAAATTTCATTGAATTAGTCCACTCTTTAAGAAAGTTTGGGCTTGCGATAAAAGAGCGTAACAATAACACCCAAAAGAAGTATTCCCGCCGCGATTGACAGCGCCATCGAAAAGCTGTTGGACGTTTTTTTTACCCATTCCATCAGCATCGGCCCAACCGCCCCCGCAGCCCCCCAGGCAAAAAGTATTGCTCCATATACACTTCCTATATATTTCGAACCAAATGTATCCGCCGCAAATGACGGCATTGTCCCGAATCCCCCGCCGTAGCACAAAAGAATATAACAGCAGATAATCGTAAACAGCGATGTGCTTGTAATATGCGGCAAAATCAGAAACAAAGGAATCTGCGTGCCAAAAATTAAAAGAAACGCTCTGTTTCTCCCGATCTTTTCAGACAAAGAACCCCAGAACAGTCTGCCAATGCCGTTGAAAAGAGCCGCGATTGCGACAATTCTACCCGCTGCCATTGCCGGATCGCTCAAGGTTAATTGGGCCTGCGCCATTGGCGAAAGATTACTGATAATCGCTATGCCTGCCGTTACATTCAAAAACAAAATCGCCCACAAAAGATAAAACTGATTCATTCCGCGCGCTTTTTTGAAATCGACAGATATTTCATTCGCAGTGTTTTTAGATTTGTGGTTGACTGCGATATAATCAGCAGGCGGATTAACTAATTTCTGCGCCGCGATGAACAATCCGACAAGAAATATCGCACCGTTGAGATAGAATGTGTTTGCTATTCCTATTTTGTCAATCATAATCGGTCCTGCTTGCCCCAGCAACGCCGCGCCAAGTCCGAACCCCATTACCGCAAGACCCGTGATGAAACCTTTTTTATCCGGAAACCACCGCAGCAATACCGCGACGGGTGTTAGATATCCAAGCCCGTTCCCGATTCCCGCGATAACACCGTAGCCTATCCATAACAGCCATAGACTACCTATCGAATCAGCAACACCTGCCATGAGCGTACCAACGCCAAACAAAATCGCCGCTATTGATGCGACTTTTCTTGTTCCGGCTTTATCGACAAACCTCCCGCCCAGTGCTGCGGAGAATCCAAGAAAAAAAATAGCAAGAGTAAAAGTAAAACCTACCTGCGGCACAGACCAGCCGTGATTTTCAACAAGCGGATTTTTAAAAACGCTCCATGCGTAAACTGTGCCGAGCATCATTTGAATTGCGACACCCGCTATCGCCACAATCCAGCGGTTGTGTAGGTTGTGTGTTGGTGCATTTGCTATACCAGCCGCGATATTGGCCTGTTGTTTCGTTGATAGTGTTGACATATTGAATATCCTGTAATTATTGAAACCTTAATACAGGATACAAAAATCACACAGGACAGGTCAACACAGGCTATGGCAAACACACCCAAATAACCGTTTAGTTATGCAAATCGGCAGTTTTGTATTATGTTTATTCCAGTTATCTTCGTGCCTTTTTGTCTTTGCGGCTAAATCTCCGCTATATCGACATTTTTCGCGGCCGCGGTTTCATCTAATCTTCCGATTGGCGTTGTGATTGGCGCAGCTTTTAATTTTTCCGGTTCTGCTTTCGACATCTTCGCCAAGTCGATCATTGTATCGATAAACGCATCGAGCGTCTCTTTGCTTTCTGTTTCGGTCGGCTCAATCATTATCGCTTCTTTTACGATTGTCGGAAAATAAACTGTCGGCGGATGAAAACCTCTGTCTATTAATCCTTTCGCAATATCGATCGCGTGAATGCCGTCGGCCAATTGCTTTTCGGCGCTGAACACGCATTCGTGCTTGCAGGTCTGACCAAACGGCAGTTCATAATAATCTTTCAATTTTTCTTTTACATAATTTGCGTTCAAAACCGCATTTTCAGAAACCGCCTTCAAACCTTCTCTGCCAAGCATTAAAATGTAAACATACGCGCGGAGAATTATCGCAAAATTGCCATAAAAAGGCGCAATATATCCAATCGACTTCTGCCTGTCGTATTCAAGAGCAAACGTCCCGTCATTTCTTTTCACCACAATCGACACCGGCAGAAAATCCACCAGCTTTTTCACCACTCCCACCGGCCCCGCTCCAGGCCCGCCCGAACCGTGCGGCGTGGCGAAAGTTTTGTGAAGATTTATGTGCATAATATCGAAACCAAAATCACCCGGCCGGGCTTTGCCGACGATTGCGTTCAAATTCGCGCCGTCATAATAACAAAGGCCGTCGACGGAATGAATGATTTCACAAATTTGTTTTATGTTTTTTTCAAAAATGCCAAGCGTATTCGGGCAAGTCAGCATCAAGCCCGCGGTTTCAGAGTTGACCATTTTTTTCAGAGCTTCAACATCCATCATACCTTGACTATCGGAAGGCACTGCAACAACTTTATAGCCCGCGATCGCTGCGCTTGCCGGGTTTGTGCCGTGAGCACTGTCAGGAATCAGAATGGTTGTTTTTTTATTACCCTTATCGCGATGATAAGCGGCCATAATCATAATGCCGGCAAGTTCACCGTGTGCGCCTGCCATCGGCTGCATTGTGAAACCAGCCATCGCACTCAACTCGCACAAAAACTTATCCATATCGTACAAAACTTCCAGCGCACCTTGCGTAAGCATTCCGCCAAGCCGAAGTTGCGGCAATAAAGGATGCAAATGAGCAAAGCCCGGATACGCCGCGATTCGTTCCGCAACTTTCGGATTGTATTTCATCGTGCAGGAACCCAGCGGATAAAAATTTGTATCAACGCCGAAATTTTTTCGCGAAAGTTCCGTGAAATGTCGAACAACATCAAGCTCACTCAACTCCGGCAGCTTCGCATCGGATGCTCTTAACAATTCTTTCTTAATATGTATAGTCGTAGGAACATCGCTTTTCGGCGGCATCACGCCCTGACGACCATCGACACTTCTATCAAATATCAACTTCATAATACAGCCTCCAATGCTTCTGCGAGCATACCAATTTGCTGTTTTGTTCTCTTTTCCGTAACCGCGATCAGCAGCGAATTTTCCATACCTTCATAGTATCTGCTCAATGGAAAACCGGCCGCGAAACCTTTTTCAATTAGCTTGCCCGCGACCTCCGCCGCATTGGCCGGCAATTCAACAACAAATTCGTTGAAGAACCATTTCGCCTGAAATCTTGTCCTCACATTTTTTACAGCAGTCAATCTCTGCAAAGCATAACTTGCCTTATCAGCACATAATTGAGCGGTTTGCTTTAATCCTTCTTTGCCGAGCAGCGAAGAATAAACCAAAGCCGTCAGCGCACAAAGCGCTTCGTTGGAGCAAATATTCGATGTCGCCTTGTCGCGCCGAATATGCTGCTCACGCGCTTGAAGCGTTAAAACAAAACCCGTTCTTCCCTGATTATCTTTTGTTCTGCCGACAATTCTGCCGGGCATTTTTCGCACGTATTCTTTTTTCGTCGCCATAAATCCCAGATAAGGGCCGCCAAAACTCATTGCCAATCCTAAACTCTGCCCTTCACCTGTAACAATATCAGCGCCCATCGCGCCGGGCGTTTTTAAAATGCCAAGCGAAATCGGATAGCACGAAACGATCAGCAACGCGCCTTTTTTATGAGCCGCATCGGCCAAATCTGCGAAGTCGTCGACACAGCCGAAGAAATTCGGATTTTGCACAATTATCGCCGCCGTATTTTCATCGAGCTTTTCCAGTAAAGCTTTTCTATTGGCAAGGCCCTGATCGTTTTTTGTTTCCTCTAAATCGATACTCAAATTTTTCGTATATGAATGAATCATCACGCGGTAAATCGGATTGACGCTGTCGTCGATAAGGATTTTATTTCTGTTCGTAATTCGCAGCGCCATCATCATCGCTTCATAAAGAGCCGTTCCGCCGTCATAAAGCGAAGCGTTGCTAGCTTCCATATCCGTCAATCTGCAAATCATCGATTGATATTCGAAAATCGCCTGCAATGTACCTTGCGAAAGTTCAGGCTGATAAGGAGTATAAGCGGTATAAAACTCACTCCTGCCGATGATCGCATAAACTGCGGCAGGAATAAAATGATCGTAAAAACCGCCGCCGAGAAAACAGGTAAGATCGATATGATTCTTACCGGCCAGTTCCGCGAGACGATTGCGAACATCGAACTCGCTCATTGCCGAAGGCAGATTAAAATCTTTTTGCAGAAATTCTTTCGGCACATCGGCAAATAAGCCGTCCATCGAAAGACCGATTTCCGACAGCATCTGTTTTTGCTGTTCGGGTGTGTTGGCAATAAAAGACATTTGCGTAACCCTAAAATTAACCACGAATAAACACGAATTTACACTATATATTATATTGTTTTAAGATACTCTTCGTATTGTGCCGCGTTCATAAGATGTTTTGTATCAGGCGATGAAATTTTCAATTTGCAAAGCCAGCCGGCTTTATAGCAATCCTGATTAATCAGTTCAGGCTGCGATGACAATTCTTCGTTCACTTCCACAACTTCACCTGCGAGCGGACTATAAACATCGCTTGCCGCCTTTGAGCTTTCGACAACTGCCAAAGCATCGTGAACATTCAATTTCTTCTGCGCAGCGGGCAATTCAACGAAAGTAATTTCGCCAAGCGAATGCTGCGCGTAATCGGTAATGCCGATTATCGCGGTGTCGCCGTTAATTTCCGCCCATTCGTGGTCTTTTGTATAAAACAAATTTGATGGTGCCATATAAAACTCCGTTAATCGTTTTCGGTTGCGATGCTCGTTTCGTAATGCGTAATACGGTTACGAATTTTGCCGAATTACGATTGCCCAACCGATACAAGCTTCGCAACCGTAACCGTACAACGTTAATTATAATTTTTCGAATCTATTTACTGCCATTCCTTTGATATCGGCGTTGAGTTTTTCGCCGAGGTTCACTTTTTCTTTTCTGCCCTGCTGAATATGACCTGCGTTACGCGCAAGATAATAAATGCCGACAGGTTTTCCTGCCGAGTTATA
>Ga0209417_1007610_pt1 | contig 10330 bp, 12 predicted proteins | sample RifGroF2_FD_184002 | JGI IMG/M metagenome (GOLD analysis project Ga0209417, IMG submission 184002) | Groundwater microbial communities from Rifle, Colorado, USA - Groundwater F2 (SPAdes) (version 2) | ecosystem: Environmental > Aquatic > Deep subsurface > Groundwater | place: Rifle, Colorado... | reverse complement strand
TGATACTTTGGGCATGGATATCCAAATCCGACCCGTGGACTTGACAGGCCCGGTTAAATACACCCCTTACCTGAAGCCAGTCTCCCTTATGGGTATAATCTCCGGCAAAGGAAATTAAATTTAAAAAATTATTACCGGTCCAGACCCCGATGGCATTTTGTCCGTCATTAAGGTTAAGCCAGGAATACTCACCCCTGGTCATTGCCTCGCCAATCAACTCGCCCTCATAAAGGACTTCCTGCCCATCTAATTCCTTGGCCCGTTCAATCAACTCAGTCGAGGAAACCGTCGTCTGAGCGTAACAAACAACGGATATGAACCATAAACTATAAACTATTTTTCTCATTTCCCCCGCACAAACGCCGCAAAAAAACCGATCAGGACAAAAACCGACATAAACTCTAACCTGCCTATCCACATCTGTAAGATATAGACCACCTTTAAGAGCGCGGGCATCGCGGCTTGGGTTATCCCGCAGGTCAAGCCCACATTGGCCGCGGCTGAGGTAGATTCAAACAAAGAGTCCAGGGCCGGATAACCAAAAAACATCCCGATAACTCCCCCTAAGGCATAGAGCCCCAGGTAACATAAAAATATCAAGACTGCCGAGCGCACCTGATGTTCCTCCATCACCACATCTTTGATATGATGATACTTCTCAACAAAGACTCCGGCTTCAGGAAGCATCACCCGTTTGATATCATTATACAAAGCCTTAAAAACCACGCCGATCCTGAGCATTTTTATCCCGCCGGTAGTTGAACACACGCATCCGCCTAAGGCCATAGCTATAGTCAAAGAGAAAAGGGCTAAGGCCCCCCATTCATGGATAAACTGCCGGGCATAAATAGTTTGATAACCGGTTCCGGTATGCCCGGAAATCAATTGATAGAATCCTTTTCTGAACAAGCCTAAGGCATCCGGATAAACTCCTAACTTGGCTAAACCCACGGCGGTCAAAAAAAAGGTTAACATTATAGTCATAAAGAAAGTGCGGGTCTCAATGTTGGTTACTATTTCTTTTTTACGCCGCAGCCAGACGGTATAATGCAATTTAAAATTAAGCGAACCCAAAATCATAATTATAATAGTAGTAACTTCGTAAGCCAAGCTGTGATAATAGAGGATATTCTGGGATTGAGGGGCAAAGCCTCCGGTGTCAAAAGCGGCCATAAATACGCAGGCTCCGTGAAAAAATGAATTTGCCCAGGACATCCCTTCGTATCTGCCGACTATAGCCAGAACAATTGTGCCCAATATCAGATATACTATGCTGACTAACCAGATAAAACGGGCAGTTTCCACTACATTGGGAAGCACCTTTTCATCGCGGGCCTCGCCCACATACATCCTGAAGGCCCCGGCTGAGCCGCGCACCAAAAATGATAGAGCTACCACTACCACGCCCTGTCCGCCGATAAACATAATCAGATGGCGCCAAAGATTGACGCTCCTGGCAATATGGTCAAGGTCCTGGACCAAAACCAGCCCGGTAGTGGCAAAGCCGCTCATTGAATCAAAGATACAATCCAGAAAGGAAACCCAGTGCCCGCTCAGATAAAAAGGGACTGCTCCCAAGACTGCCGCCGTCAGCCAGGCCAGGGCCACTACCACCATTCCCCCGACCCAATTTAAATCCTTATCGGTTTTACAGAGTAAAATCAGGGCATTGCCGGAAATCAGGCAAATCAAAAAACTGATTAAAAAATCATACAGCGGATTAAACTCCCGGAAAATAAAGGCCGAGGCCAGAGGAATAAGCATAGTCATCCCCAGGCCGATGATGATTTTACCTAAATAATATCCTATTACCCTAAGGTCTTCTAAATTCGGCTTGAGGACCATTTTAATATCAGGACTAAATAGATAATTCCTAGATTAGTTAAAATTATCGCGAGGCCGTAGGTAATCTCAATCAAGATTCCCAGGCTGGACTGAATTATGGGAGTGAAAAATTCCAATGCGGGTTTGGAATTCATAGCTTACCGATAAGGTAATTTAGAAGTTGCTGTTCATTCTGCAAAAGGGTCAGGGCGATAAGGTCATCCCCGATTAAAAGAGTGGTGTTTCCTTTAGGGACAATCACCTGATCGCCCCGGATAATTGAAACCAGCACCGAATCCGGCGGCAATTGCAGTTCCTGGAGCTGTTTATTGATTACCGGAGAATCCGGCGGCAGGTCCACCCGGACAATGGCCAGCTTACCGCGCTTAAAACTCATCAGGTTCACAAAGTCGGCAAAAGAAACCTCTTCTTCGATAATTTTGGCCAGGATAGCCGTAGCGTCAATGGGCACATCCGCGCCCAGACAGGAAAATACCGGCTCATTCTTGGGGTCGTTGACCCGGGCCACGGTGCGGGAAACCTTAAATTTCTCCTTAGCCAACTGGCAGACCACTAAGTTGTCTTCATCCTCTCCGGTAACGCTGGCCAAAACCTCCGCCCGGGCGATTCCCGCTTCTTCCAGGTATTTAGGGTCGCATCCGTCGCCGTTAATCACCAGGGTATTAAGATCCTTGGCTATTTCCTCGCAGACGCTTTTTTCCTTTTCGATAATGGCTACGGTATGCTTATCGCTCAGCAATTTCTGGGCTAGAAATTTTCCCACTTTTCCGGCACCGACGATTATGATATACATTTAAAAAACCGCGGAACTACGCGGAATATCACGCGGAACTACGCAATACTGTTATGCGTGGTTCCGCGTATCGTTGCGCGTGGTTCAGCGTCTCTTATATTCCAAATCTCTTCCTGACTTTATCTAACTTATCTATTTTTACTACAGCCATAACCACATCATTTTTATGGAGTTTAGTCTTGGCTTCGGGCAAAATAACCCCTTTAATCCCTTTGATCATCACCACCAGAAGCTCTCCCGGTATATTTATTTCCTCAACGGTTTTACCGGTGAGATGCTCATCCGTCTCAATCTCTAATACTCCAACATCCTTACTTTCTATAAGATAGCTGGAGAATCTACTCTCAATAATCTTATCCCGGATCATCGCGGCAAAAAGGATTGTTCCGCTAAGGACATCCAGGCCTAAAGACTTATAGATATCCGCCCGGGTGGGATCATAGACCCGGGCAATGACCTTGGGTACCTTAAAGAGCTTTTTGGCGACCTGAGCGGCCACGATATTACTGTTATCGCCGTTAGTTACACTGCAAAAGGCATCGGCCTGGGCTATTCCGGCTTGTTTAAGAAGCTCGACATCAAAACCGTTTCCCACCAAGGTCATTCCGTTAAAGGTCCGGCCCAGGCGCTCAAAGCTTTTGGCTGAGCGGTCAATAACCACCACATTATGGCCTTCAGTGGAAAGAAGTTTAGCTAATTCTGAACCTACCCGGCCACAGCCGACGATTATGACATACATCTATCACCTAAGTTTGATAGAAAATAACCAAGATACAATAACCAAAAAATAATCAATAACCAATACTCAATAATCAATGGTAAAATAGGAAACTAATCAATTGTTTGGTTATTGATTCTTGGTGCTTGGTTATTCTTTGGTTATTGGTGATTGGTATTTGGTTATTTTCATATCATTATTTCACTTTAGCTATTTCAATTAACTTCTCAAAAGTCTTGGAGTCGTTGACCGCCAATTCAGCCAGCATCTTACGGTTAAGGCCAACCTTGGCCTTTTTCAAACCGCTGATAAAGCGGCTATAGGTCATACCCGCGGCCCGGACCGCGGCATTAAGCCGGGCAATCCAAAGCTGGCGGAAAACAATCTTGCGCTTCTTACGGTCGCGATAGGCATACACATCGCTGTGCAGAAGTGAACGCTTGGCCTGCAGGTATTGCTTAGAGCGGTCACCCCACTGGCCCTTGGCTCGCTTTAAAACCTTCTTAACTCTTTTTCTTCTTGCGACATTAGTCTTTACTCTTGCCATTGATTTCTCCCTTTGGTCGTAATAGATTACAGATGACAGAGAAATCCAGAAAGAATTTTTTTACTTCTGTTCTCTGTTTTCTGTTCTCTTTTATTGATTACCCGCCATACGGCAGCATAGTCCTAAGCATACTGTTCCTGGATTTATCCACGACGTTCAACATCTTAAGCTTGCGCTTGCGTTTCTGGCTTTTTGAAGAAAGCAGATGTCCTTTACCGGCTTTACCGTGTTTGAATTTTCCGGTTTTAGTCATTCTAAATCTTTTCTTAATTCCTTTTTTTGTCTTTAATTTAGGCATTTCTCCTCACTTTACTCGGCAGATACCAATAATCAGCTATGAAATCTCAAGATTAAGGTTAAGCAACTTTAGAACTTAACCTCAGCCTTAGCCTCAACCTTTCTTTGCCGGCCCGCTTCGCTTTGCCGGGACGGGCTGATTACTTCTTACTTCGGCCCGATAATCATCGTAATTGACCTTCCTTCTAAAATCGGCGGCTTTTCTACCATGCCGTATTGGGAAGTTTCGGTAACCAACCTGTCCATAATCCGCCGGCCTAATTCCTGATGCGCCATCTCCCGGCCGCGGAAAAATAAACCGACTTTTACCTTATCCTTTTCCCGCAGGAAAGCAATCAACTGTTTTAACTTCACCTGATAATCGTGCTCTTCAATATTAGGCTTAACCCTGATTTCCTTAAGGTGCGTTTGATGATGGCGCTTTTTATTCTGGCGCTCTTTTTTCTCCTCGTCGTACTTAAATTTAGTAAAATCCAAAATCTTACAGACCGGCGGAACAATGTTGGGAGCCACTTCCACCAAATCCAGCTCGTATTGGCTAGCCATACTCAAAGCCTTTTGAATGGACACAATCCCTAATTGCTCGCCTTCAGGCCCGATAAGCCTTACCTGTTGAACGCGAATTCTTTCGTTTGTCCGGACATTTCTCTGAATATCAATCACCTCCGTTTTCTTTGTAGAGACGCGAAATTTCGCGTCTCTACTGCTGTTATTGTTTATTTGTTATTTCTATCTTTGCCTTATTGATAAACTCCTCAAGATCAATCTGACCTTGGTCCCCCAGCCCTCTTTTTCTTAAAGCGATCTTGTTCTCTTTAGCCTCTTTGGAACCCACCACGATTATATAAGGATGCTTCTCCACCTCGGCATTGCGGATTCTTTTAGTCAGCGTTTCATTGCTCGCGTCTAATTCTACTCTCAGTCCGGCTAAAATCAACCTTTCCTTAACCTGGCCGGCATACGGTTCATCCTCTTTTCTTACCGGAATAATCATGGCCTGAACCGGGGCCAGCCATAAGGGAAAGGCGGCGGCGTAATGTTCTAATAACGCGCCTAAGAAACGCTCTAAAGAACCAAGTATCACCCGGTGCAGCATCACCGGTTGTTTTTCTTTTCCCTCACTATCAATGTATTTTAAATCGAATCTCGCCGGTAAGGCAAAATCACACTGAATAGTCGCGCATTGCCACTTTCTCTTTAAGGCGTCTTTAAGCTTAATATCTATTTTAGGGCCGTAAAAGGCCCCGTCACCGCTATTTATCTCATACTCCAGGCCTTTCTCTTTTAAGGAATCTTCTAGAGCCGAAGTGGCCTTATCCCAGTTTTCATCACTGCCGATGGAATCCTTGGGCCGGGTGCTTAATTCAATAGCCGCGTCCGCGAAGCCGAAATCCTTCATTGCCGAGAAAACAAAATCTATTACTTTTTTAATCTCGTCTTTCAACTGCTCCCCGGAGCAAAAGATATGGGCGTCATCCTGGGTAAAGCCGCGGACTCTCAGCAATCCGTGCAAAACCCCGGATTTTTCATGGCGGTACACCGTGCCTAATTCAAACAATCTTACTGGAAGCTCCCGGTAACTCCTCAATTTAGATTTATAAATCAAAATATGTCCCGGGCAATTCATCGGTTTGAGCACAAACTCCTTGTTTTCAATCTGGAAGGTATACATATTCTGGCGGTAAAAATCATAATGTCCGGAGGTCTGCCATAATTCCTGCCGCATAATATGGGGGGTAATCACCATCTGATAGCCCCGTCTGAGGTGTTCATCTTTTTCGTAATCTTCGATTATCCGGCGCAAAATGGCTCCCTTGGGATGATAAAAAACCAGGCCGGAGCCGGCCTCGTCATGGTAGATGTCAAAATAGCCTAACTGCGGTCCTAATTTGCGGTGATCGCGCTTTTTAGCCTCTTCTAAATTCTTCAAATATTCGTCCAACTCATTTTTAGTCTCAAAACAGGTGCCGTAGATACGTTGGAGCATCGGGTTGGACTCAATACCATGCCAATAAGCCCCGGCCAGCGACAAGAGCTTAAAGGCCTTAATTCTTCCGGTAGATTCAATATGCGGCCCCCGGCAGAGATCCACAAAACCGCCTCCGGTTCTATACACCGAAACCTTGTCTTCGGCTAAATTATTGATCAACTCCACCTTGTAATCTTCTTTCAGTTTATGGAATAACTCTTCAGCTTCTTTATTAGGCAATTCTTCCCGGATAAAAGGCTCATCATTACTGATGATTTCCCGCATCTTATTTTCAATCTTGCTCAAATCCTCTTCACTAAAAGACTCCGCGCGCTCAAAATCATAATAAAATCCGTCTTCTATGGACGGACCGATGCCTAGCTTGACTTGCGGCCAAAGCTCTTTCACCGCCTTAGCCAGAATATGCGAACAGGAATGTCTTAAAATATCCAAATCCATAAATTTTTCTCTATCTTAATTCTTAGCTCTGTTTTACTGGGCCCAAGAGGACTCGAACCTCTGACCTTCACAATGTCAATGTGACGCTCTAACCAGCTGAGCTATGAGCCCGAAATCTTAATTCAACTCACCAATAGCGAACACACCTCTAACCAGTCCGCCTACGCCCACTTTGTGGGCTACGGCGGACCCGCCGTAGCACGTGAGTGCGAAGGCGGGCTGAGCTATGAGCCCGCGATAATATTGTTTTTTAAAATGGGCAGGGAGGGAGTCGAACCCTCACGCTCTTGCGAACGGGAGATTTTAAGTCTCCATTGTCTGCCATTCCAACACCTGCCCGGCATATTACCAAAATTGCAAAGTCTTTAGATACTCCGCTCACTGCGCAGCTTGTCGCTGCGCGACGTTCGCTTGAGTATCCACTAAATTTTTCTTATCGAAAAATTTAGTGGAGGCGACGAGCGGATTCGAACCGCTGAATAGAGGTTTTGCAGACCACTGCCTTACCACTTGGCTACGTCGCCAAAATCTACTTCAAAACCTTCTTTGCCTCTTTCACTATCTCTTCAACTGACGCTAAATGCCCGATGCCGATTCTTCCGTCTGCCAGCTTACCTTTTTCCGGCCCGATAAATTTATAACCGATTTTTTTCAGCTTAGCGATGTTTTCCTGAGTAAGCTTATGCCGGAACATATTGAAATTCATTGCCGGGGCAATCAGGACCGGGGCTTGAGCCGCCAAAACGCAAGAGCTTAATAGATCATCACCTAAGCCGCAGGCTAATTTAGCGATAATATTGGCGGTGGCCGGGGCAATCAGAATCAAATCCGCCTTGTCCGCTAAAGAGATATGCTCAATCTCCCAATCTTCAGGATCAGAGAACATCCGGGAATAGACCTTGTTGCGTGAAAGGCCGGCCAAAGTCAAAGGGGTAATAAATTCCCCGGCCTCCTCGGTCATTATCACCGTGACCCCAAAGCCTTCTTCCTTTAAAGACCGGATAATCTCGCAGGCCTTATAAGCGGCAATGCTCGCGGTGACTCCCAGAACTATCTCTTTTTTACTCAATGTATCCGCCTTAACGAGGCTCAAGCTTACCTAAAAAATTTTAAGTGTTTAAGCTCAGGCTTTTTCTTTGGTTTTTTTATATTTGACTTTACCTTCGGCGATCTCATTCATAGCTATGCTGATAGGCTTAGCATCCAAGTCCACATCTATCAATTTAGGCGCCCCTTCGGCAATTTCCAACGCCCTTTTAGTAACCAACATAACTAACTTATAGATGCTGAAATCCGCCCTATCCAATAATTCTTCCCGGAATATCTCACGCATAATTCCTCCATAAATTTAGTAAATACAAGAGTATCAGCTATTAGCTGATAGCTGATAGCTGATACTTGATTTTATTTAACTTTGAGCCTTTCGGCGATAATTATCGAAGAAAGTTTTTCCACCGCCTCAGGCAAAACATCATTGTCTACGATATAATCGTAATTTTTGGCGCAGGATAATTCTTTCTGGGCAATCTTAAGCCGCTTTTTCAGGGCCTCTTTGGTTTCCGTGGAACGTTGACACAGCCTCTGCCTTAATTTCTCTATATCCGCCACCGAAATAAATATTAAAATCGTTTCTTGAGAAAATGCCCGCTTTATGCTTCGCGCTCCTTTGACATCCACGCACAAAAGCGCGTCCCGGCCCTGATGTATTGTCCTGAGCAGGGCCTCTTTAGGGGTGGCGTAATATTTTCCGAAAACCTCCTCTGACTCGGCAAATTCTTTATTTTTAAGGCGGCTTAAAAATTCATCTTTATCCAGGAATATATAATCCCGGCCGTTTTTCTCTCCTTTTCTGGGCTGGCGGGTTGTCACAGTAACAATTTTAACCAGATTTTCCGAGAATTCCCTTTTTGATTGCACCTTATTCAGCAGGGTGCTTTTGCCTGAACCCGATGGCCCGGAAACCACAAAGATTTTTCCCCGGGAACTACCCCTCCCCGCCTCCCCTTGGTAAGGGGAGGATTTCTTACTCGACATTCTGCACCTGTTCCCGAATCTGGTCAATGGCGCTTTTTATCTTCACTACCGATGAGGAAACCTGGGCGCTCTGGGCCTTGGCGGAAATGGTGTTGGCCTCGCGCTGAATCTCCTGGCCGATAAAATCTAATTCCTTGCCGGCGGCTGATTCCTTTTTTATCACGGCGAGGAAATTTTTGGTATGATAACTTAAACGGCTAAGCTCCTCGTTAATATCGGTACTTTTTAAAAATACGCCGTATTCATCCTCGGATAACACCGCCTTTTTCTTGTGGCTTAGTTCCCGGATAGAAACGCTGATTTTCTCCACTTCACTTTTTATGATGTTGATACAGCGCAAAAGATCCCGGGTAACCGCGTCGCCCTCCTGTTTGCGGATGGCAATGAGTTTGCTCACCGCTTTATTTGCCAATGACTTTAGCGCCCGGATAAATTCCGCGGTCAACTTCGGCTTTTCGGTCCTTAAAACCCCTTCCAGGCTGATAACCTGGCTTAAAGAAATATTATTTTCTAACTTCAAACGTTGATTTAACTGCTTTAAGGTTTTGACATAATTAGCCGCCAACTCATAATCAACCACTACCTTAGGATGCAAATTGCTTACCGATAAAGTGGCGCTGATTCGGCCCCGCTTTATCCGGTCTTTAAGCAGGCCTTTGATGAGATCTTCAGCCAGGCCAAAGCCGTCGGGACAGTAAACCAGGCACTCAATATAGCGGTGATTGAGGCTGCGGATTTCTAAGTTAAGCTGGGCGTCTTTAAAACGGCAGGAAGCCTGGGCAAAGCCGGTCATACCTCTAAGCATATTAATTCACCCAAACCTTTCTAAGGACTTCTTTCTCCGCCACCTCTTGGGCGGGATATAAATCAACGATTATGTCTTGCGGTTGGAACCAAAGCTGGATTTCCCGTTTGGCCTCGGCTTCGTTGCTTGAGGCGTGGATTACATTTTCGTACACCCCCTTAGTGGTAATGCGGCCGTAGGCCCCCCGGATAGAAACCGGATCCGCCTCCTCCGGGTTGGTAGCACCGGCCAACTTACGCACCTTATTAATGGCATCCTCTCCCCAATAAACCACGGCCATAACCTTTTTGCGATCATGCAGTTCTCCCATCAGGTAAGTGATCAGCTCATCGAAAAAGGGCTGGTTCTTGAGATGAGCGTAATGTTCAACTGCCAACTCCTTAGACACCCGCACAATTTTGGCGGCCACAATCTCTAATTTGGTCTCGGAAAGACGGGTCAGAACATTTCCGGTCAAAGATTTCTTTAAACCATCCGGCTTAACTAAAACTAATGTAGCTTGATTCGCGCTCATAATTATACCCCTCATATAATATGTCTAATAACATGTTAATGCCGAATTTCTAATGACGAATTCCGAATGAATGACCAACGCCTAATACCAAATAAGAAATTCGACATTTGGTCATTGGACTATTAGACATTCATTCGCCATTCGGATTTAGCCATTAGTCATTTTCATGCTGTTACTTTTTCATTCCTTATCTGATTATAAATCCTCTCTAAATCCTCTTGAGAGTAAAACTCGATATGTAAAGTCCCCCGCTTAAGACCCGAGGCAATCTTTACTTTAGTGCCTAAAATCTGGCGCAGTTCTTCCTCGATTGCCTTAAGATGCGGCAGTTTACGCGTTTCAGAGACAG
>Ga0209417_1007607_pt1 | contig 10334 bp, 6 predicted proteins | sample RifGroF2_FD_184002 | JGI IMG/M metagenome (GOLD analysis project Ga0209417, IMG submission 184002) | Groundwater microbial communities from Rifle, Colorado, USA - Groundwater F2 (SPAdes) (version 2) | ecosystem: Environmental > Aquatic > Deep subsurface > Groundwater | place: Rifle, Colorado... | reverse complement strand
AAGTAGAACAAAGAAGTATAATGACATCGCCGTTTAAAAAAAATATTAATAAAGCAGAAGCTACTCACAATCTCAATAAAGACGAGATTGTGGAACTTCTTACAAATGACGAAATTAACGAAGAACTTTTTCAGGCTGCCAACAGAGTAAGAGAAAAATACGTCGGCAACGAAGTCCATTTAAGGGGATTGATAGAATTTTCCAATATTTGTTCAAAAAACTGCTTTTATTGCGGGATTAGGCGGGATAATAAAAATATCAAACGCTACAAGTTAGAACCTGAAATAATAATAGATTTTGCAACAAAAGCCGCAACTTATGGCTATAAAACTTTTGTATTGCAGTCAGGAGAAGGCAATATTTATTCTCTTGAGGAAATGCTCTACATTATTTCTGAAATAAAAAAACTTGATGTTGCCATTACTCTTAGTATTGGTGAAAAAACAGAAGAAGAGTATAAGGCTTATAAAGAAGCAGGCGCGAACAGGTTTTTATTAAGGATAGAAACCACTGATAAAGAACTTTATAAAAAACTTCATCCCGGCATGAGCCACGAAAACAGAATTAATTGTCTTAAAATAATAAAAAAACTCGGATATGAAACAGGAACAGGCTGTTTAATAGGCTTACCTAAGCAGACTTTAGAATCTCTTGCCAATGACATTTTATTTTTTAAACAGATTGGCTCGGATATGATAGGCGTCGGTCCATTTATTCCTAATGAGGACACGCCTCTTTCCAACGAAAAAGGCGGAAGTTTTGAATTAGCGTTAAAAGTTATGGCAATTACAAGGCTTTTGTTGCCTGATATTAATATTCCTGCAACCACAGCAATGGAAACACTTAATCCGCAGGGACGGATTATTGCGCTTCAAAGCGGCGCAAATGTAGTTATGCCCAATGTTACGGAAGGCGAATACAGGGATTTGTATAAACTTTATCCCGGGAAAATATGCATAAACGACACCCCTGCTCATTGCAGAAGCTGCATTACAGGAAAAATTCAGAGCATAGGCAGAACAGTTTCAAAAGAATACGGTTTTAGAAAGCAATTAAAATAATATATGCAAAAAATTAACAAATCTCTATAATTTGAATGAAAATAAAAATTTATAGTATTAATTCTGTTTCTATAAAATATAATTTTTTATTGATTGTAAAGTATTTTTACAATCAATAGTTTTTTCATTTTTAAAATAAAAATGCACTGATTAATTTAATCAAGTTTCATTTAAGTAATAATTTTATTGTAAAAATATATTAATTATCTTTTTTTTATTCTTTTTTAATAAAAAAAATTGTTTTTAGCGAGACATTAAATTTATATAATTTGTTTAATTAAATTGTTTTGTAGACTTTGCTATTTTAAAAATATATAATTTATCCTTATTAATAATTGAAACGGAAAAATTAAAGGCAGATTTTAGAAGAGATTAAAAAATGAGGGGATATTTGTATGCAAGCAAAAGGTTTTTTTGTGCTGTTTAATCCGGCAGTTTCTTTAATGAAAAAATTAAAGTATCCGCAAAAATTTGCGCTTATCAGCTGTTCAATACTTGCTCTTGTCGCAGGTATAATTTATCTATTTATGTCTAATCTTCAACCACAGATTGATTTTAATTCAAAAGAAAATCTTGGCGTTGAATACATAACCCCTGTGAAGGATCTTCTTTCTGATGTTCAACAGCATAGATACATGACAGATATTTATTTAAAAGGGGATAAATCTGTAAAATCCCAAATTAATCAAATCGAAGAAAAAACTCAAAACATTATTACTAAAATTAATGAAATTGATGCAAAATTAAATAGTATTTTGGTTGTTGAAAAAAAATTCGAAAGTATAAAAGAAAAATGGGCTAATATTGATAATAATTATGAAAAGACGACGGCTAAAGAAAATTTTGAGCAACATACCGCATTAACAAACGATATAATTGCTTTAATTAGTCACTTGTGTGACAAATCCAACTTGACTCTTGATCCTGATCTGGATACTTATTACATAATGGATGCTTTTGGGTTTAAACTCCCTAATTTGCTAGAAAAAGTTGCGCTTTCTAAAGTTGAAGGCTTGAAAATCATTTTGACAGGCAGCAAAGATAAAATTGAGCTTATTAGGTTAGCTACATTATTAGATGAAACGAATGAATTAATAAATGGTGGAAAAGATGTGATTTTTAATGTAAATCCTTCTGTAAAAGAAGAAGTGGGCAAATATTTTGATTCGGCTTATTCTTCAAATAAAAAATTATTGACTTTAATGGATAAATTAATAATTAATTCAGGAACAGTTTCAAAATTCGAATATATTTTAGCTAATGACATTTCATTTAGTAATAATAAAAAACTTTATGATGAATATTCAAAACATTTGTATAGCTTAATTACTAAAAGGGTTAAAAAATATACAGATCAAATTCCTGTAGCAATGTTTTTTACTTTATTAATATCTTCTATAATAGGATATCTTTTTGTCGGTTTTTACCTGTGCTTGACAGATTCTATTAAAAATATAGAAATTGCTTCCAAAAAAGTAGAAAATGGTGATTTAACGGTTAGAATCAATTTGGATTCTAAAGATGAACTTACAGAATTGGCAGATATAATTAATCACATATTTGGAAATCTTAACAAAATAGTGGTAGATTTATTTAATACATCGAAAGAAATAAAAGCCGGTTCCGGAATAACTTATGAAGCAGCAGAAAACACTCTTCTTGGAGCTGAACAGACTTCGCAAAGTACAGCACAGCTTGCGCAAGGAGCTCAGGATATTTCCAGAAACGTTGAAGATGGAGCAAGTAGCATTAATAAAATGAATAAAGTAATTCAAGGCATATCAGAAGAAGCAAAAGTAGTTGCGAAATTGGGAAATGATACAGAAACAAACGCAAATATCGGAGCAGAACATGTTAAAAAAGCAGTAGACAAAATAGACAGCATTAAACAAGTTTCAGGGGATATTTCTGTAAATATTTTCGAGTTGGGAAAATTAAGTTCAGAAATAGAACAAATTGTTGATTTAATCAAAAACATCGCAGGTCAGACAAATTTATTGGCTCTTAATGCAGCCATTGAAGCAGCAAGAGCTGGTGAACATGGAAAAGGATTTGCGGTTGTTGCGGATGAAGTTAAAAAACTTGCTAATCAATCAGCAGGAGCAACAGAAAAAATAACTTCAATGATAAAAGAAATTCAAAATAAAACACAAATTGCAGTATCTACAATGGATAAAGCAACTCAAGAAGTTGAAGAAGGTGTGTTTGTAATTAATGATGCAGGAAAAGCACTTGAAAATATTATTTCTCAGGTAAAAGCAGCAAATGTAAAAATACAGGGAATTACCAAAGAAGTAGATGGAGTTGCAAGAAATTCCGAAGAAGTTGTGCAAATGATAGAAAATATTTCTGCGGTAACAGAAGAAACAGCAGCAGGCGCAGAAGAAATTTCCAGCATAAGTTCGCAGCAAAATATAAATATTGGTGAAATAACTGTAAATACTCAAAAGCTAGCTCAAATAGCAGAAAATTTAAATAAGCAGTTTTCTGTTTATAAGGTATAAAAATTATAATTTATAAGCCCTCTTAATAATCTTAATAAGCTTAATAAATAAAGAAATTAAATATCAAATAGTGTAAGATATACTATACGGGAGGCTGCTTTGAATCTAATGATTTATTTCTTAATTATTAATTTATTATTATAAATTTTAGGAAGTTGCTTTATATAGAATAATATTATATATGACAGGGAAAAACTTATAGCTTGAATTTTAAATTATTCTTTTATTTATGCAAATCATGGGGTTATTTTTGTTATGTCAGCAAATGATGCAAAATTTTATTACAACAAAGGCATAATCTACAATGAAGAAGGCAAATATGGCTTAGCTATTGACAATTTGAAAATAGCCTTGTCCATAGATCCTGATTCTATGGAGATAAATTTTAATTTAGGTGTAGCTTTTATGAATAAAAAAGAATACATCTCTGCTATAGATTGTTTTAAAAAAGTTCTGACACTATCTCCGGATGAAGTTGCAGGCTTGAGCAACCTTGCTCTGGCGTATGCAAAAATCAGTGATTTTAATAAGGCTATTGATAACTATAAGAAAGTATTGGAATTGAGCCCTGATGATACTTCTACATTTAAGGATTTAGGAGATGTTTATACAAAAAATAAACAATACGATGATGCTATTGAATGTTATAAGCATTTTTTAAAAGCTCATCCTACTTCTTTTGTCGTAAAAGATTCTTTAAATACGGCAATAAATTTGAAAAAAAATCAGGGTGGTTTTAAAGATGAAATTCAAAATGATAAAGAACCGGCTGTAAATAATGAAAAACAATCAATTTCCGATTCTGTTGAGTCTGCTCAAGAATATTTTGAACTTGCAGTAAATTGTGTAAAAGAACAAGAATTTGATACTGCAATAGAAAATTTAAGAAAATGTTTAAAAATTGATTCAAATTATCCAAAAGCTTATGATTTGTTGAATAAATTGTTTAAAATAAAAGAAAAATTCGGTAATAATGAGCCTGAAAAACAAAATATAAAAACAATATTACCGGAAAATAATTTTCAAAAAAAAGATAGTCCGAAAGCTCCTGTGTTTATTGATTATAGGAAGTTTAACGAATTTTATACTCTCGGGGTTGCTTATTATAATGCGCAAAATTATAGTATGGCACTGGAGAATTTTCAAAAAGGAGTCGAAATAAACCCGACTGATAAATCATGCAATGATTATATTTCTGAAATCACTTCGAAAATTTCAAACTAATGCTTTGTTAACTAAGAAGCCATCTGGTTAAAATTATTTGTCATTGCGAGCGACCAACGGGAGCGCGGCAATCGCAAGATTAAATTAATTATGCGATTGCTTCGTCGCAAGCTCCTCGTAATGACAATAGCAGGTTTTCAATTGGACAGAATTAACTTAACAATGTACTAATATCTGATAAGCGCGCCGATACCTTCGTATTTTTCAAGTTCGTCAGCCGCATGATTTTTTACTATTTCAATTTTTCCACTGTTTCGAAAATTTAATCTTATTAATTCTTCAATCAAATCTGTTTCTCTCGCATTGCCGTTACATTCGACGCAGCCCGGTTGATGCTGGTCTTTTGCAACATAAAGACATCCGTCGCATTTCCATCCGTGGTATTTTTTATAATTTGGAATCACAAGAATCTCGGAACGTCCATCCTGTATAAGTTTTATTGTGTCCTGCATTCCGGTTACAGAATTACGGGGAGCATTTTCTATTATGTCTTCAACATAGCCAGATTCTTTTTTATCTTCATTATTTTTTAAATCTTCAATTACGGTTTCAAGAATATCCTTGATATTTTCTCTCATTTGAAGATTATTAGTGTTTATAATCTTAGTTTTTACTCGTTTTGGCAACAACTCCTGAAATTTTTTCATTTCATTATGTTGACCTATTAAAATAATATTTTCAAAATTATGCTCATCAAGAAGCTTTGTTGCGGCTTTTGCAACATCGTCATAGTGTTTATGAGCCTGATTATCTATGTGACGCTGATAGCGCATTTGTGCCCAGCCGCCTTGGTGATGAAATCGGTGGACTTCATGTTCAAAAGTGCTTTCTTCCAGAATAAATCCGCCTAATTTTACGATGAAAATTTTGGCATATTTGGAATCAGACATTATTATCAGCGCATTTTCACATTCGTCAGCCTGATAAGCAAGTTGTTTCAGGTGCGGTATTGAATTTGAAATAAATTCGTTTTCAAATGGCATAATTGTCTGAAATGTTTCAAATACTCCCAGTCTGTCACAGGCAAATATTGCAAGACCATGAGTTTTTGTTTTCAAATTGTTTTTAATATAATCCTGAATTTTTTCGGCATCATTTTTAAAACACTGTAGTTTGTGCTTGTTATCTGCATCTTTGAGTTGATTTTCTGTTTTATTTATTGAATTTTTAAGAAATATTTTGTTTTTTCTGTTTTGTTCAAATAATTGATGAGAATTTACATCCATATATAAAGTTATAAAAGGATATTCTGTTTCAGGAATATTGGAAAGACTTCTTATTCTTTTCATAAGATTTCCATTTATAGTACCCATATTTACCCCTCTTATTAATAATAAAATAGCCCCGCATTGTTTATTAATAATAAACTTGTCAGAGAGCTATTTCATTGTATTTGTTATCAAGTTTTTTAAGAAATCTTATACTTTTTTATAAGTAAAACTATTTATCGTCTTGTTTTTGTTCGTCAGATTCTTTATTTATCGGGTTAGTAGCTTGAAACATTGCTTTTAATCCTTTGCCAAGATCATCCACTAACTTTGATACTTCGTCGTTTGTCTTTGAATACATTTGTTCTTCATCAACATTATTTTCAATATTATTATTATCCATGCGTTCTCCTTTTTTATTTAAGGATATAAAAGATATACATATAAAATAATTTTATCAGTTTGTTAAAAAAATATATAATCCAAAAAGTGTATTTAGTGTTTATTTTAATAGTCTTCGGTTGTATTTAATTAAAATTTAAAAAACTTAATATTTTATATACAATAAACTATTTAAAAAAATATTTATATTATCATAATAAAATATGAACGGAAATATAAATAATAATATTAATTTTGGCTCACAACAGGATATTTATAGAGTTGTGAAAAAAGATGGCTTGGCATTACCTGTTATTGCAGTTGCGTCATCAGTAGTCGGCGCGGTTGGTTATACACTAGGGAGCGCGGGGCTTTATTATGATACTTATAAAAATAGTAATGGAAAAATAAAAAATATATTTTTGCCGGAAAAATCAAATAAAACTCCTGAAGAAAAAAAATTAACAAGCAATGAAGGTGTTAAAACTATTGTTCCTGACTCCAAATTTGCTAAAATAGGATTAAATGCTGCTAAAGTAGCTATTGCCGGAACAAGTTTAGCCGGTATTACAACAGGTATGACGGCAGGTATACCGATGATGACAATCGGTGAAGCAATAAACCTGGGGGCAACTCCTTGTATTGAAACTCCTATAGGAACAGGTCTTTTTGGAGTAGGGATTGCTTCTATTTTTTCGGGACTGGCATTAGAAAGTAATCCTGATTTACTTCTTGATAAAAATAAGCTTAAAACGGAAAAAACACTTGCAGGAAAAACTAAAATAGTTTTAAGTAATATAAAAGGCAGCGCAAAGGAGGTTGTAAGCTCATGTGCAGAGCTGTTTAAAAATTCTGTTATGCTGATTACTCCAAAACATAAAGAAGCTGTCAAATTTTTTAAAGAAAATATTTTTTCTTTAAACCCAAAATCCGCGATTATAAAAGAATGCATAAATAAAGACGGTAAAGTTTTCATAGAAAAAACTCTTAAAATGCCAAAAAACTACTTAATGCAGGCGGCATCAGCTGTTCTTACTATGGGTGGGCTTGGTGTTGTTTTATTTTCATTGATTGATAACAAAAAAACTCAAAAAAACAGCCTTAAAGTTGAAGAAGGCGGTTTTTTTACTGATAATATCGGCATGACAAAATTTGGAGTTGATAAATTGTCAGCTGCAAAAAATGTTAAAGATTCTGTAGGAGGAGCAGGTTTTTCTTTAGGTGGAATAGTTTGTGGAATTAGTCAACTTATAGGAATTGATAATAAACAGGGAAGAGCCGCTCAATGGTTGAGTTTTGGACTTGTATTTTTAGGATTTGCTGTTGACAGAGGAAAACATCTGGCAAAAATTATAAAAAATAATAAATCTCGTCCAGAAATAACCAAAGTAGCCAGACAATGGGAAGTTGACTTAACAAAAATATTTGATATCAAAAATGAAAATGAAAAGAACCTATTAAATAAAACTTTGAAGGCGATAAAAAAAGAAAAAGAATTGCCAAATTCTAATTATAAAAAGATAGATGAATTTTTTAATACGCTTTCCGGTAAAAAATATGTTTCTGAAACAGCAGAAGTTAAAGAAAAATTAGATAAAACATTAACGAGAAATATTACATCTAGCGTTAATGTTCTTAAAAGAGACGGTAAAGCTGTTGAAATTACTACTCCTGCTGAAATTAAAAACATTTTAGGTGATATTGACGCGCAAACAAAAGCAATATTTGGAGAAAAACCAATTAAAGCGGAAGTTTAACAATTAATCAAACAGTTGCAGGTTTAGGAGGCAATTCTTCATTAAGCAATTCTTCGTAATTCGGGATATCCATTACTATCCATTCAACAAGCATTCTTATATCTCCAAAATCAAGACCGCCGGCATCTTCTATTAAAATTGAATATGAAAGATCATAAATCTTTGGTGTCGCTTTTATACCGAGCGCTTTTGCTTTTTCTTCAGAAAATTGTTTTGTTTCTTCATCATAGATGTCAGAATAATTTAATCCGAGGCTCATACAGTGCGGCGCATTATTTTTATTCGGCTTATCTACGTCTTTGTATATTAATCCGTGAGATCTGCATACCAGAGATCTGTATTGGTAAACTTTGCAATAGCCGTTAACCAAAAGCGGACAAGCATATGAATATTCCAGAAGGTTGGGATTTGTTTTTGCAAATATTCGCCTGTTTTTAATAATTTTTATTGCAGTTTTGTTAAGTTCTTCTCTTTCTTCGTCAGTAAAATTTTCATTTAAGCCAATTCTTATATATTCATATTCAAGTTGTGACACAGGATAATACGAATTTGTACAGCATATATCACAGCCTGCTTTGCATTTAAGAAATTCTTCCTGGTCTTTGAAATATGAATCGAGTTTTTCTTTTAAAACGCCGATATATTCTATATATTTTTCCAGTGTAGAATTATCAGGCATTTAAAAAAGCTCCTAAAAAATATTTAAATTAATATTATCATAATGAAGAATAATATTAACTATATTTTATATTTTACAGCTATATATTTACTCTGGTCACTACTCCGTGGAGTTTTCTAGAAGGAATTGAATAGAACTGCACAAAAGACGGCGTTACTTTTTTTATGAGTGTAAAAATTTTCCACACTAAACTATCAGACATAATTTCTTCCATACCGTAGAATATAACTTTGTCCTGAATACCTGCCTGATGAAGTATTTTTTCAAGATCGACAACTTCCATATAACCTGCTTGAATTTCAAAATTTCTCACCCCTTTCGTGACATCTTCTTTGAAGAAAGAGCTTATCCCAAAAGGTTCATCCAGAATATTTATTGATACAAGCAAGTTATCTATATAAATAATATGATTTGAACAAATTGTATTAAATATATATGGAGGAATACGGCTTACATCTCTTATGAAAAATAAGGCAGTTCCTTCAATTTTAGCCGCATTTTGATAAAGCTCGTCAAATTTTATCAAGAATTTATCAAGAGGAACAGGGTGCAGCTTGCTGTACAATCTTTTTTGCCCGTTTGTATAAATTAAAATTATTATAAAAGGAATAAGCGCAATAATTATTGACCAGTAGCCGCCGTGAGGAATTTTGAACATATTTGCCGTAAGGAAAATAAGGTCAGTCAAGACAACAAAAATTCCGATGAAAAATTTGATGTAGTATTTTTTGAGATAAAAAATACAGCTCATCATAATACCTGAAATTGTCATAGAACCAGTTACTGCAAGACCATAAGCCGCTGCCAGATTACTGGATTTTTGGAAATGGAACATTACAATCAAGACAAATAACAATAAAAACCAGTTAACAGAAGCAATATAAATCTGCGCTCTTAATTCTTCAGAAGTGTAATCAACTTTAAACATGGGCAATATTCGGGTGTTTATTCCTTGATAAACAATGGAAAATATTGCGCTTATCATTGCTTGAGAAGCAATAATGGTTGCCATAACACTGAGAATAAGGAAAGGAATATATAAATATTTAAATTGTGAATAAAACATTTCAAAAAGAACGTTTTGAGAATGAGGATGATGTACCAAAAACGCCCCCTGTCCGAAATAACATAACGCAAGCGCGAAAAATACTATTGACCACGCCTGTAAAATAGGTTTTTTACCCAGATGTCCCATATCGGCAAATAATGCTTCTCCGCCTGTGGCGCAAAGAATAACTTCTGATAATACTATAAAGCTTAAAAATCCGTTTGATATAAGAAACTTGTATGCATACCAGGGATTTATCGCTTTTAATATTTCAGGATAGCTAAAGATAGAAAATATTCCCGATACTGTTAATGTTAAAAACCAGAGTACCATTATAGGTCCAAAAGCAGATGTTACTCTTTCAACTCCTTTTTTTTGGAAAGAAAATAAAGAAATTGCAATTATACCGGAGATAATAATTACAATAAATTGATTTAAATTTTCGAAGCCGGGAATAAGTCTTATACCTTCC